>Ga0310696_10004217_pt1 | contig 17685 bp, 17 predicted proteins | sample AusTroGonzalo_MG_4_FD_203885 | JGI IMG/M metagenome (GOLD analysis project Ga0310696, IMG submission 203885) | Bovine rumen microbial communities from tropical cattle in Woodstock, Queensland, Australia - Gonzalo_02 (v2) (version 2) | ecosystem: Host-associated > Mammals > Digestive system >...
GGGGTGATTGGTTTGTGTTTCAGTTTATTCCACCGTCCAGGTGGCACCGCTGTGGAGCAGCTCGTCCATGCAGGTGATGGGCGAAGCCTGCTTGACCTGCGTGAGCTGGTCGCGGACACGGTCGTCGTAGGTCGGCTCGCTCACCTGACGGATTACGCCCAGGGCCACCGGGAAGTCGGGATACTTCATATTGATGAGCTGGTTCTGGATAGCAGTGTCCTCAGCGTGGGCGTCGTGGACCAGGAGTTTGTCGACGGTGATGCCGTTCTCTCCGATCTTGACCACTTTGAGTTTGCCGTTCTCCAGGATCAGGCCTTTGTCCTTGTCCTTGCCGAAGACCATCGGCTCTCCGTGACGGAGGATGATGGTGCGGTCGGCACGATACTCACGGTCGGAGATGGTGCTGTGGGCGCCGTCGTTGAAGATCACGCAGTTGGTGAGCATTTCGCAGACGGAGCAGCCGTCGTGGGAAGCGGCGGCCACGAAGATCTCCTGGTTCAGCGCCAGCTCGCTGTCGAGCGAACGGGCGAAGAAGGTGCCGCGGGCGCCCAGGACGAGCGATCCGGGGGTGAAGGGGTTCTCGACGGTTCCGTAGGGAGAGGTCTTGGTGATCTGTCCCAGCTTGGAGGTCGGCGAGTACTGGCCCTTGGTCAGACCGTAGATCTGGTTGTTGAACAGGATGATGTTGATGTCGATGTTGCGACGGATGGCATGGATGAAATGGTTGCCACCGATGGCGAGCGCGTCGCCGTCACCGCAGGCCTGCCACACGGAAAGCTCGGGGTTGGCGACCTTCACACCGGTGGAGATGGCCGTTGCGCGGCCGTGGATGCTGTGGAAACCGAAGGTATCCATGTAGTACGGAAGGCGCGACGAGCAGCCGATGCCCGAAATGAACACCAGGCGCTCCTTGCTGTAGCCGCGCTGTTCACATACCTGCGGAAGGGCACGGTGGATGGCTGCCAGGACGGCGTGGTCACCGCAACCGGGGCACCAGCGGACTTCCTGGTTGCTCTTGAAATCTTGTGCTGTATATCTCATGATGCTTCCCTCCCCTTAGATGATTTCGTTGACAGCGTCCACGATCTCCTTCACGATGAAAGGCTGACCCTGGACCTTGTTGTACTGCAGATAGCTGAACTGCGGGAGCTTGGCGCGCAGATAATCGGCGAACTGGCCGCTGTTGAGCTCGCACACGACGATCTTCTTGTAGCGTGCGAAGATCTCGGCGGTGTTCTTCGGCAGCGGGTTGATGAAGTCGAAGTGGCAGAGGGCCACGCTCTTGCCTTCACCCTGCAATTCGTGCAGCGCGGTGTAGAGGTGGCCGAAGGTGCCGCCCCAGCCCACGATCAGGACCTCGGCCTCTTCGGGGCCAATGACCTTCTGCTCGGGAATATAGTTGGCCAGGCGGGCCACTTTCTCGGCGCGCTCGGCGACCATCTTGGCATGGTTTTCCGGATCGGACGAGATGACACCCGCCGTGGTTTTCTCCAAACCGCCCACACGGTGTTCCAGACCGGCTTTTCCGGGGAACGCCCACTTGCGGGCATAGGACTCGGGATCACGCTCGAAAGGCTTGAAAGCACCATCGCACTGGTCGATCACGGGCGGATTGATGGCAGGATAGTCCTTCATCGAAGGAATCTTCCACGGCTCGCTGCCGTTGCCCAGGAACCCTTCCGTCAGCAGGATCACCGGCATCATGTGCTCCATGGCGTATTTGCCGGCATAAAAGGCGGCGTCGAAGCAATGGCTCGGCGAGTGAGCTGCGATCACAGCGATCGGGCATTCACCGTTGCGGCCATAGAGGGCCTGCACCAGGTCGGTCTGCTCGGTCTTGGTCGGGATACCGGTGGAAGGGCCGCTGCGCTGGACGTCGACCAGCACGAGCGGAAGCTCGGTGATCATCGCCAGGCCGAGTGCCTCGCTCTTGAGCGAGAGGCCAGGGCCGGAGGTGGTGGTCACGGCGAAGTTGCCGGCATAGGCGGCACCGATGGCGGTGCAGATGCCTGCGATCTCGTCTTCGGCCTGCAGGGTCTTCACACCGAGGTTCTTGTGAATGGCCAGTTCCTCGAGGATGGCCGTGGCCGGGGTGATCGGATAGGAACCGCAGAAGAGCGGACGTCCACTCTTCTCGGAGGCGGCGATCAGGCCCCAGGCCGTTGCCTGGTTGCCGCTGATGTTGCGATAGACACCTTTTTCCTGCTTGGCCGGCTTCACCGTATAGGTGTTGGCGATGGCCTGGATGTTGGCGGCATAGTTGAAACCGTCGAAGAGCACCTTCTTGTTGGGCTCGATGAGCGCCGGTTTCTTCTTGAACTTCTTCTCCAGGTAGGCATAGGTGTACTCGAGCGGACGGTTGAACATGTAGAAGCACATGCCGAGCGTAAACATGTTCTTGCAACGCACGATGGCCTTCTGGTCCATTCCGCTGTCCTTGAGACTCTCCTTGGTCAGCGTCGTGATGGGTGAGTAGATGATATTGCGGTCCTCGATCCGGAGTTCCGTGACCGGGTCCAGCGTGGCATAACCCGCTCTTTGGATGAGCGCTTCATCGAACGTGTCCGTGTCGATGATGATGGTTGCAGTCGGTTTGGCCCATTTCGCATTGGCGCGAAGGGCGGCAGGGTTCATGGCCACCAGCACATCACAAAAATCTCCGGGCGTATTGACTTCGCCCGATCCGATATGGACCTGGAAGCCGGAAACGCCGGAGACGGTGCCGTGCGGAGCACGTATTTCTGCCGGATAGTCGGGGAAAGTGGATATCTCGTTGCCGTACAAGGCCGAGGCATCTGCGAACAAGGTGCCCGTCAGCTGCATTCCATCGCCCGAATCTCCACAAAACCTAATTACAACATCCTGGGTGTCGATTACTTTATGTTGCATAGGTTAAAATTAGGTATATAAGGTTAGTTGGTTTGCTCGTTCTCGCCACCCAGCTGGGTCGGGGCCACCTTTTCGGCAGGGATACCCAGTTCTTTCTTCGCAAGCGGGAGCAGGTCGAGGCTCACGGTGTCGTCATAGTAGATGAGCGCACCCGACGACAGGTCGAAGACATACACCAGGTTGTTGGCTTTGGCCACCTTGGTGAGGGCGTTCTGGGCCTTCTCGATGACGGGCTGCATCAGCACCTGCTGCATCTGTGCCATCTCCTGCTGGGCGGTCTGCTGGAACTGCTGCATGCGCTGGCCGAGCTCCTGAAGCTCGCGCTGCTTGGTCTCAAGCACCACCGGTGCCCATTCGTTGCTCTTCCGCTGATACTCATTCACCTTGTTGTTGTACTCGGTCTCCATTCCTTCCAGCGTCTCGATCAGGTCGTTCTGATAGGCCTGCAACTTGACGATGGCGGAATCCCGCTCGCTCATCAGACTGATCAGCTCATTGGTGTTGATGTGTCCGAACTTGAGGTTCTGCGCCTGGGAAAGCGCACCGAACGAGAGTACACAAAAAGCAAGAAGTACGATTTTTTTCATTTCTTTCAATTTTGGATTATCAAAGTTAGAGATTTTCGAAATAACGTTCAATCACACGGCGCGTAATGTCGAGTGATTCATTCTTGTAAACCACCCCCTGTACGGCAGCCAGGTCGATGACCAGGTCGTATCCGCCGGCACTGGCGATTTCTTCGATGGCCCGGTTCACGTCTTTGCGGATGGGGGCCAGCAATTCTTCGGCTTTCTGGGCCATGATGCCGTCTTCGCCGAAGTAGATCTTCTGTTTTTCCTGCACCACGCGCTCCTTGGAGATGATTTCATTCTCAGCATTCTGCCGCTGGGCTGCCGTCATCGACTGGCGGGCGCTCTGGTAGTTCTGGTAGAGGGTTTCAATCTTGCCGAGTTCGGTCTCGATGGTCGCTTTGTATCTGTCCGAGAGCGCGTCAAGCTGGGATTGCGCAGCCAGGTAGGCCGGAATCTCACCCAGGATCGTCTCGGTGTTCACATAGGCAATCTTCTGTGCGCGGGCCGTGCCGAGGCAGGCGAGCAGCGCAACGAGGGCGATAAGGGTTCTCTTCATGGCTATCAGGTTAGAATTGTTGTCCGATCAGGAAATGGAAATGGCTCTTGTCCTTGCCCGGCTCGTTGTCGAAGCCCCAGCCCCAGTCGATGCCCAGCAGGCCGACCACCGGCAGGAAGACACGCAGGCCGACACCCGCCGAACGCTTGATCTGGAACGGATTGAAGTTCCGGATGTCGGACCAGCTGTTGCCGCCTTCCAGGAAGAGCAGCGCAAAAATGGTGGAACTGGGCTGCATGATCACGGGATAGCGGAGCTCCACCGTGAACTTGTCGTACACGTTGCCGGCATAAGCACCGTCGACATACGGCGTCAGCGAATAGTTGTCGTAACCGCGCAGGCCAATCACCTCGTTGCCGTAGGTGTTGTAGCCCGACATGCCGTCGCCACCCAGGATGAAGCCCTCGAACGGCGAATAGCCCCATTTCTTGTTGTAGTAGCCCAGATAACCGAACTGGGCACGGGTCATCAGCACCAGGTCGCCCACCAGCCGGGTATAGACCGAGCCCTTGAAGGTCCACTTGTGGTATTCGATCCAGCGGTAGTGGTCCTGGACGCTCATGCTGTTGTAGTCGATGCTCGAACCGCCCTTGCGCAGCAGCGACCACGGCGGGGTGAGCTGGATGGTGAAGTTCAGGTCGGCACCCTGACGCGGATAGATCGACTGGTCGGTGGAGTTACGCGACAGCGAGGTCGACCAGCTGATGTTGTGCGAACGTCCCGTCTTGTAGATAAAGTAGTAGTTCCAGTCCTGGAGGTTATAGGACTGCCAGTTGATGGCGTTGTAGAGCACGAAATAGTTGTCGGGCCATTTCAGGCGGGTACCCAGGCCGATGGCGGCGCCATAGACCTCCATGTACTGATCGTCGTTGAGCACCTGATAATAATAGGTGGAGTACGAGTTGGTCTGGCGGGTGAAGTAGGCCGAAATGTTGAGGGATGTCGGCTTCTTGCCGGTCAGCCAGGGTTCCACGAAATTGGCCGTGAAGGCCGTGTAGTACGAGCCGTTGGTCTGGAAACGCAGGGAGAGCGTCTGCGCATCGCCGAGCGGGACGGGACGCCAGGCTTCCTTGCGGAAGAAGTTGGACGTGGAGAAGTTGTTGAAACTCACGCCCACCGTACCCACGAACATGCGGTTGCCCCAGCCACCCGAGAGTTCGAGCTGGCTGTTGGCCTTCTCCTGCACGTTGTAGGCGATGTCGACTGTATTGTTGGTGGAATTCGGAATCAGGCTGTAGCCCTTGGCCGGGTCGACGGCGTACTCCGGGTCGAAGTGGCCCATCGAGGAGATCTCACGCACGGAGCGTTCGAAATCGGTCTGGCGGTACAGATAGCCCGGACGCGTGAAGACGGCGCGGCGGACCACCTTCTCGTTGGTAATGGTGTTGCCGTTGACGATGATGTTGTTGAAGGTGGCGGGCTTGCCCTCGACGATGCGCATCTCGACGTCGACGGAATCGCCTTCGATGGCCAGTTCCACCGGCGTGACGTTGAAGAAGAGGAAGCCGTTGTCACTATAGAGCTTGCGGACGGAAATGTCGCCCTCCTTCTCGCCGGAATACAGGCGCTTGTCCATCGTCACCACGTCGTAGACATCCCCCTTCTTGATGCGGAGGATCTCGTTGAGCACGTCTTCGGAATATTCGGAGTTACCTGTCCAGGTGATGTTGCGGAAATAGTATTTCTGCCCCTTGTCGATCTTGAAATGGATACCCAGGCGTCCGTCTTCCGGATAGCGGAACAGCGAATCACTGACAATCTTGGCATCACGGTAGCCTGCTTCGTTGAAGACTTCGAGCATCTTCTCCTTGTCGCCGGCATACTCGCTTTCCTGGAATTTTTTCGATGAGAAGAGGTTGTACCACTTGGCGTCCTTGGTCTTCTTCATCGAACGGTCGAGCTTGAATTTCTTGATCTCGTCGTTGCCCTCGTAGGTAATCGATTTGATTTTCAGCTTCTTGCCCTTTTTGATGTCGAAGGTCACGCGCACGGCGTTGCGGATGATCGAGTCGTTGGCCACCAGGATGTTCACATCGACATCGGCAAAGCCTTTCTCCTTGAAATAGTCTTTAATGGTCTTGATGGAGGAGGCCTTCACGTATTCGGACAGGGGCGTGGCACGGCGCAGGTTGAGTTTTTCCTTGAGGTCGTCGCGCTCGCTGTTCTTCACGCCGCGGTAGGTCCAGGTGACGACGCGGGGACGCTCCTGGATGTCGAGGCGCAGCCATGCGGTATCACGGCCGGCGCTGAGGGAATCGACGTACAGGCCGACGTTGGAAGCGGCGCCCTGCAGCCAGATTCGCTTGATAGCGGCAGATACATCGTCACCCGGAAGGGTTACCTTGTCGCCCGGACGGATGCCCAGCACCGAGAGGAGCTGGCTTTCGCCCAGGTATTTGGTACCCGAAACAGAGATGCCCCCGACCGTGTAGGTCTTGGGATTGTTGTAGTCTACCACCACGGGAACCGTTCCTGTATCCTGTGCCGAAAGGGCGGTAAATGCCAGGATGGCTCCGATCAGCGCTAAAAGTTTCTTTTTCATCAAATCCTTACCGAATAGACTTACAAAGTTACACAAATTTTCGACTTATTCTACTTTACCGTATCTTCTTTGACGGTTGTTAAAGTCGGAAATCGCTTGCTCGAGGTCGTTTTTGCGAAAATCAGGCCAAAGTACAGGTGTATAGTAAAACTCGGTATAGGCGTTTTGCCAGAGCATATAGTTGCTGATGCGCTGCTCGCCGCTGGTCCGGATCAGCAGGTCGGGATCGGGGATGCCGGCGGTGGCCAGGTAGTTGCTGAATCCCACCTCGTCGAGCGGGAGCTGCCGGCCGGCGGCCAGGCAGTCAGCGGCATAGTGCCGGGCCGCCTGGAGGATGTCCCATTTCCCGCTGTAGCTGAGCATCAGGATCATCGTCATGCGGGTATTGCCGGCCGTCACTTCCTCCTCCCGATGTACGGCCGCCATCAGGTCTTCGGGCAGATGCTCATAATTGCCGATAACCCGGAAACGGATATTGTTGTTCATGAAGGTATCGTGCTCGCCGATCACGTATTTGAACATCAGTTGCATCAGGCCATTGACTTCTTCGGCCGGACGCTCCCAGTTCTCTTCGGAGAAGGCGAAGAGCGACAGGTATTTCACGCCGATCTCCGCACAATATTCCGTGCAGGCGCGGACGGACTCCGCGCCGGCGTTGTGTCCGAAAAGCCGGAGCTTGCCCTGCTTCTTGGCCCAACGGCCGTTGCCGTCCATGATGATGCTGATATGTTGCGGTACTTCCATAGGGATAATAGGTTGTCTTAGATTATCGGTTGGCGTTGCGGCGGTCCTCCCCCCAGAAGAGTTTGGTCTGCAACGCATGGATGAAATTGTCGTGGTAAAGCGAGACATAACGGAGCCCGTAGCGCCCACGCGCGAGGCTCACGGTGGTTCCGGACGGAATCTCGAAGGAACGGTTGTCGAGCGTCAGCAGGGCGGCATTACCGCGCGAGCGGAAGCAGAGTTCCACCGCAGCATCCATCGGCACGACCAGCGGGCGTACGTTGAGGTTGTGCGGCGCGATCGGGGCGATGACCATCACCGTGGATGTAGGCATCACCACGGGCCCTCCCACACTCAGGTTATAGGCCGTACTGCCTGTCGGCGTGGCGACTACCAGCCCGTCGGCCCAGTAGGTGGGCAATTCCCGGCCGTCGATGCGGACGCTGACCTGCAGCATGCTTGTCCCCCGCCGATGCAACGAAACTTCATTGAGCGCGAAGGGATAGAAGCTTTCGGGCAGGGCGGAACAGGTCACCCGGAGCAGGCTGCGCTCCTCCACCGTATACCGTCCCGAGAGCAGGGCGTCGATCCACTCTGCATCATCAGCCCGCGCCGTGGTCAGGAAACCCAGGTGGCCGAAGTTGATGCCGGCCACGGGAATACCCCGGTCGCGGACGAATGTGAGCGACTGGAGGAAGGTCCCGTCCCCGCCCAGTGACAGGAACAGGTCGGTATCGGACGGCAGGTCCTCAGCGGATGAGAAATCTTCCTGATAGCAGACCAGCGTGGCACCTTTTTCGCGGAGCTGGCGCTTGACCGCCTCGATTCCGTCGTTCCGGTCGCGATTGTACAAAGCAATTTTCATAATTGAAGTCAAAATTATTAATTTTGTATGTCATGACCAAATTAAGTGTAAATATCAATAAGATTGCCACGCTGCGGAACGCACGCGGCGGCAATGTGCCCGACGTGCTGAAAGCGGCCGTAGACTGCGAGCGTTTCGGCGCCCAGGGCATCACGGTACACCCGCGGCCCGACGAGCGCCACATCCGCTATGCGGACGTACGGGCGCTCAAACCCATCCTTGCCACAGAATTCAACATCGAGGGAAACCCCATCGACAGCTTCCGCGATCTCGTGCTGGAGGTGCATCCGGCCCAAGTGACGCTCGTACCCGACGCCAACAATGTCCTCACATCCAACGCCGGTTGGGACACGAAACGGAACCTACAGTACCTCAAAGAGATATGCAGCATCTTCAAACGCGACGGAATCCGGGTCTCCATCTTTGTCGACCCGGTCGTCGAGATGATCCGCTATGCGGCGGAAACGGGCTGTGACCGGGTGGAACTCTATACGGAGGCCTATGCCGCCGGCTATCCCGCCAACCCGGAAAAGGCCATCGCCCCCTACTATGCCGCTGCCACCGAAGCCGTCCGGCTCGGCCTCGGCCTCAACGCCGGTCATGACCTGAACACCGACAACCTCCGCTATTTCAACGAACACATCCCCGGGCTGCTCGAAGTATCGATCGGACACGCCCTGATCAGCGACGCCCTGTACCTGGGTTTGGAGAAGACCATCCAAGCATATTTGGGAGAGTTGAAATAAAATGCTTATATTTGCGGTTCGCACGAAAGCACGACTATTAATTTATTAACCAATACAATGAAAAACACTCCCCTCATCCTGAGCATCATTGCCTGCGTCGCAGCAGTGGCTGCCCTGATCCTCACGCTCACCACGCCCAAGAATCATCACAAAGCCGTCGAAAACACCGACAGCATCCAGGCCGTGGCCGGCGACATCGTCTATCTCCGCCTCGACACCCTGATGATGCAGTACGACATGTACAGCGACCTGCAGTCCGCCTTCGAAGCCAAGGCCCAGACCGTCGACAGCGACCTCAACAAGAAGGCCCGCAAGCTGGAGAGCGACATCAAGAATTTTGAAAACCAGATCAACAAGGGCCTGCTCACCCGCTCCGCCGCCGAGCAGCAGAACAACGCGCTGCAGCAGCGTCAGGCCAACCTCCAGAACGAGGCCGCCCAGAAGCAGCAGGAACTGGCTGAAGAGAGCCAGGTGCTGCTCAACCAGGTGATGTTCGCCATCCAGTCGTATCTCGAGGAATACAACAAGGAGCACAACTTCGCCGCCATCCTGACCACCACCGCCGCTACCAACGTGGTGATCGTCGGCGCCCCCGCCCTGGATATCACCCAGGAGATCGTGGAAGGCCTCAACGCCGAATACATCAAGACCCGCAACACCACAAAGAAGAGCGAATAAACCCGCATCCCGCCTATGAAGCGCCTGGCCATATTCCTGTTCCTCCTGCTCGCCGCTCCGGCCCTGTATGCCCAAGACTACGAGGTGCCCGAGGTCGTCGTATCGACCGAGAAGGCGAACATCGCGGGGAAACTCTACTATGTCCACAAGGTGCTTCCCAAGCAGACGCAATTTTCCATCTGCAAGGCATACGGTGTGACCGAAGAAGAGCTCGTCGCAGCCAATCCTGATCTCAAGGACGGGCTGAAGGCGGGCTCTATCCTCTTCATCCCCATCAAGGAAAGCGTCAAGACACCCGAAGCGCAGAAGACCGTCGAGACCCGCGCTGACAACGCTGACGTCGCTGAAGCAAAAGAAGACGAAGAGCTACAGACCGTCGGAGACGGAAACGGCCGCCAGATCGAGCGCGTCATCGAACACGAAGTCCGCTGGTTCGAATCCATCCAGTCGATTGCCCGCAAATACAAGGTCAAGGCCGATGATATCCTGGCCTACAACGGGCTTGGCCGGGCCGAAAGCCTCCGCGGCAAGACCCTGCTCATCCCGATCTACCGCACTGACGCAGACATCGCCGAGGTCGAAAAGACCGACGGAACCGACACGCCCGAAGTCAGCGAGACACCGGACCAGCCCGACAATCCGATGACCCCGGTCCGCCGGGTCCGCTGGTTCTCAGCCGCCGATCCCGTCCGCATCGCGCTGGTGCTTCCCTTCCAAGCCACCACCAAGGCCTCCACCCAGTTCCTGAACTTCTACAGCGGCGCCCTGATGGCCGTACAGGAGCAGAAAGAGAAAGGTGCCCACGTAGTGCTCAACGTCTACGACCTGGAGCAGGGATCCTCCGCCATCATCGACGACCCACGTTTCCGGGAAAGCGACATTGTGATCGGCCCCGTAGAAGCCGCCACACTCGAACCCTTCCTGTCATTCTCCGACCAGGAAGGCGCGCTGCTGGTTTCTCCGCTCGACCATAAGGCCGACTCCCTGGCCGACAGCCATCCCTATTTCTTCCAGGCGCCCGCTTCCCAGACCACCCAGCTGCGGAACCTGGTATCCAGCGTCCGCGGCCGCAACCATGGACCCGTCCTTCTGGTAACCAGCACCGCCACGAACGAAGACGGGCTCATTGCCCGTTTCGAGGAAGCGCTCCACGCCGAGTCGATTTCCTATCGGAAGGTCTCCCTGACCGAACTGCCCGGCCTCGTGAGTAGTGCTTCGCCGCTCGATCCCGCCCGCGTGATCATCGGTTCGGAGAACCGCAATTTCACCGCCGAGGTGATCAGCGCCCTCAACGCCCTGGCCAAGAAGAACATCCCCATGCAGGTGTGGTGCACCAACCGCGTGCGCAACTACGAGACTTCCGATCCCGACGCGCTGTTCAACCTGTCGGTCCATACCTCCGTCCCCTATTTCGTCGATTACAGCAACCCCGACGACCAGGACTTCGTACGCAAATACCGGGCACTCTACTACGCCGAGCCCGATGATTTCGCCTTCCAGGGCCACGACGTACTGGCCTTTTTCATCACCTCGCTGATGCAGCAGGGCACGGCGTTCATCGACCACGCCGACCTGCACCCGATGCAGTTGCTCCACTGCAATTTCCATTTCGTACGCGAACAAGAAAATAGCGGATGGCGCAACCACGCCACCCGCAATCTCGTGTACGACAAGGACGATTTCTCTATCGCAATATCGAAGTAGGATCGAGATTCGTCTTCTCGATGTCCTTGAAGTAATTGACCGTGCCGACCTTGAGTTCCACGGTGGCTGCGTCGTCGCAGACGATGATGCCCTTGGGGTGCATCTGCAGCACCGAGATGGTCCACATATGGTTGACGGCGCCTTCCACTGCGTGGGCAAGGGCACGTGCCTTGTTGTGGCCGTTGGCCAGGATCATCACCTCCTCGGCGTCCATGATGGTTCCGACACCGACGGTCAGGGCTCGCTTGGGCACCTGGTTGATGTCGTTGTTGAAGAAGCGGGAGTTGGCGATGATGGTATCGGTGGTCAGCGATTTGACGCGGGTACGCGAATTGAGCGAGGAACCCGGTTCGTTGAAGGCGATGTGGCCGTCCGGGCCGATACCGCCCATGAACAGGTTGATGCCACCGTAGGAAGCGATCTTGGCCTCGTAAGTGGCACATTCCAGTTCCGGATCGTCGGCATTGCCGTCGAGGATGTTGACGTTCTCGGCCGGGATGTCGATGTGGGAAAAGAAGTTGCTCCACATGAACGTGTGGTAGCTCTCAGGATGGTCCTGCGGGATGCCGATGTACTCGTCCATGTTGAAGGTCACCACGTTCTTGAAAGAGACCTTGCCGATCTGGCAGAGATGGATCAGCTCCTTGTAGGTGCCGATGGGAGTCGAGCCGGTCGGAAGGCCCAGTACGAAGGGACGCTCCGGCGTCGGTTGGAACTCATTGATCCGTTTGACGATGTATGCCGCAGCCCACTGCGACATCTTTCCATAGGATTCTTGAATGATCAGGCGCATATATCAGTTGTTTTTGATTTGTTCCTTTGCAGAAGGACCCGGGCGTTGGCCAGCGCCTCGGGCGTAATGTCGGCGCCGCTCAGCAGGCGGGCGATTTCCCGGACACGTTCCTCCGGGTCGAGCGGTCGGATGGCGGTACGCAAGCCCGACGGTCCCTGTTCCTTGTAAACCAGCAGGTGGGCCGTCCCCTGGCTGGCGACTTGCGGCAGGTGCGTAATGGCCACCACCTGCATCCGTTCCCCCATCCCGGCAATCAGACAGCCCATCTTCTCAGCCGTACGGCCGGAGACGCCGCTGTCGATCTCGTCGAAAATCAGGGTCGGCATTCCCTGGTATTCCGCCAGCAGCGATTTGATGCAAAGCATGATACGGGACAGCTCGCCGCCGCTGGCACATTTTGACAGGGGCTGCATCCCCCGGTCGTTGGCATCGAAAAGAAAGCAGACCTCGTCGCAGCCGTCCGGGCCAAAATCCGGACGCTCCTCCACCTGCACCTGGAACCGTGCCCGAGGCACTTCCAGTGCACGGACCTGCTCCTGCAGCAGGGCCGACAGACCCGGTGCTGCCTGCAGCCTGGCCGCATGCAGAGCCTTGGCCGACTCCATGCAGGCCGTCCGGCAGGATTCCACCTGCCCGGCCAGCCGCTCCCGCTCCAGGCGGTCGTCCATCGCCGCACCCAAGCGGGCGGACAAGTCATCGCGCAAAGCCATCAAGTCGCTTTCCGTCTGTACGTTGAATTTGCGCAGCAATCCATGGAGCACCGACATCCGCGCCTCGACCTCTTCCAGCCGCTGCGGATCGTATTGTACCTTTCCGCTCCGGCTGCTGACTTCGTCCAGCACATCCTTGAGTTCGATGCGGGCCGATTCGATCCGCTCACCCAACGCTGCAAACTCGGGATAAAATGACGCAACCTTGTCGAGGGCTGCCGCTGCCTCCTTGAGACGGGATTCCAGCGAGCCGTCATTTCCTTCGAAAAGCTGCTCCACACGGACCAGCTGCTCCCGGACCGATTCACTGCCGGAGAGCCGTCGCTGCTCCTGGTCCAGGGCCTCTATCTCTCCCTCCCGCAAGGCAGCCGATTCCAGCTGTCCGTACTGGAACTCCAGGTAATCGTGTTCCCGCTCGATAGCGGCCAGGCGCTCGTCTAGCGCCTGCAGGGCCTGTGAGGCCTCGAGCCAAGCCTGATAGTAGCGGCCATGGGCGGCCACGGCCTTGCCGAGGCCCGCATAGCTGTCGAGGACCGTGCGCTGGAAATCGCGCTCGGAGAGCAACAGTTGCTGGTGTTGGGAGTGAATGTCGACCAGACGGCCTGCTGCGGCGCGGAGCATCTCCACGCTGGCGGGCTCATCGTCAATAAATCCGCGCGAGCGTCCCTGCGGGGTAACCACCCGGCGGAAAAACCTTTCTCCGTCCGCATCATCGAAAACCGCCTCCACCACGCAGTTGCGCGAAGGGTCCTGCAGGACGGACACGTCACTGCGGCCGCCCAGCACCAGCGAGAGGGCTCCCAGCAAGATGGACTTGCCGGCACCGGTCTCGCCCGTAATAATGACAAGACCACCCGGAAAAGCGATATCCAGGTGATCGATCAGGGCATAGTTCTCGATGAGCAGGCGCTTGAGCATCGCAACGGGCTATTCCGTTTTCTCTGCTGCCCTACGATAGTAGATCTTCCCGTCCTGGAACTCTTTCGTAGCGATGAGTACCGGCTTGGGAAGCCGCTCATAATACTTGGAAATCTCAATCTGTTCGCGGTTCTCAAAGGTCTCTTCGAGGGTGTCTGCGTAGTTGGTAAACTCTTCCAGCTTGTGGTTGAGTTCCTGCTTGATATCGGCAGCGATCTGGTTCGAGCGCTTGGCGATGATCATCACACTCTCATAGACGTTTCCGGTCGGGGCGGCAAAGTCCGCCAGATTCCGGGTAATGGTGTTGGTAGGCACCTGGGCGATTTTCTGATTATCCATTCTCGTTATCTTTTTTCAATATTATCTGTACTTTCTTGTAAAGTCCATCGAGTTCCTTTGCATACTTGGACTCCGGGTATTCACTCACCAGGTTGAAATAGTCGTCCACGAAAACGAGGTAGCGTTCGCGCTGCTTGTCAGGGACGCTGTTGAGAGCATACTTGTAGGCCGACATCGCCGTATAGTAGAGGATCTCTTCCCGGTAGCGGTTGTCGGCATTCTCCTTGAGCACGTTCTTGAGGGCATAATGAGCGGCCTGGTAGTCTTCCATATGGTAGTAGAGATAGGCGCCCTTGTAGGCCTTCAGCTCGAGGCGGTTGTTCAGGTCGTCCATCATCCTTTCCACATCCTGGCGGTATTGGGAGGTCGGGTTCTCGACCTGGAAGATTTTCATTTCCGACAGCGCCCGGTAGGTGGGCATGGGATCGAGTTCGTAGCGATAGGTGCTATGGTAGAGGCAGTCGAGGCGAAGGAATTTCGCTTCCTCATTGAACGGACTCAGCGGGAATGTGTTGACGAACTGGTTGAGGTTGCTTTCGGCTGTTACATAGTCGCCGTATCGGTAGTTGCTCAAGCCCCAGTAGAACTGTACGGTATCGTCCTGCGGCGTTCCGCGGGTGGCCATCGAGAGTGCCTCGAAGACCTCCGCCGCCTTGGCGTACCTCTTGGCTTCGAACAGTTGGAACGCCAACTGATATTTGGCATCGGTGTCGTTGCCATACAGGATGGTGTCGTACTGGGTCTTGCACGAAGCCAGGAGAAGGAGGGCGGACATCACCGCGAGGAAGAGGGGTTTGCGCATCGGTTTCATTGTTTTGACAAAATGTATCTTTCGGCATCCAGGGCCGCCCGGCAGCCGCTGCCGGCAGCCGCGATGGCCTGGCGATACTGCGGATCCTGCACGTCGCCGGCGGCAAAGACGCCTTCCACGTTGGTGCGGGAACTCTTGCCGTCGGTGAGGATGTAGCCGTTCTCGTCGGTCTCCACCCATTCCTTGAACAGGCCCGACTGGGGCTGGTGCCCGATGGCCAGGAAGAAGCCGTCGATGGTTTTCTCGAACGTTTCACCGTTCTTCCGGACAAGACGGACGCCGGTTACGCCGCTCGCATCTCCCAGGACTTCCTGGGTCTGGCATTCCCAGAGGATCTCGATGTTGGGCGTCTGCATGACGCGCTCTTGCATGGCTTTGGAGGCGCGCAGGACATTGCGGCGCACGATCATGTAGACTTTCTTGCAGAGATGGGCCAGGTAGCTGGCTTCCTCACAGGCGGTATCGCCGCCGCCAACCACTGCAACATCTTTGCCACGGTAGAAGAAGCCGTCGCAGGTGGCGCAGGCCGACACGCCGAAGCCCCGGAATTTCTCTTCGCTGGGCAGTCCCAGGTATTTGGCAGTCGCGCCGGTGGCAATGATCAGGGTCTCTGCCAGGAGCGGTTCTTCGCCGTCGATTTCCACCTTGAAAGGTCGTTTCGACAGGTCGACGGCCGACACCATTCCCGGACGCACGTCTGCGCCGAGATTGACGGCCTGTGCCCGCATGTCGGCCATCAGCTGGTTGGCGTCGACACCTTCGGGGTAACCGGGGAAGTTCTCGATGACGGTGGTCGTCGTCAATTGGCCGCCGGGCTGAAGTCCCTCATACAGAACGGGATTGAGCGCAGCGCGTGCCGCGTAAATGGCAGCGGTATAGCCCGCAGGGCCGCTCCCGATGATGAGACATTTGATCGTGCTTTTCTCCATAATACTCTTTGAACTTGCAAAGTTAAGTATTTTTTATTATATTATAGCGATGATTGGTTTACAACTATCATCGGCTTGTGCTTGGCGCTCTGGTATTGGCTTGTGCTCGCAGAAAAAATGCTCGCCCAATCCAATACCACCCGCGCCTGCGCTTACTGGGCTCTGCCCAGACCCGCCGCTACGACCGGCTATAACACAAGGCTCTCCCGCTCGGTCTCCGCTAGCGCCTGATGGCGCCTGTTATCCTTCTATCTTGTGTGCTCAAGAGGGATGTGACGACGCTTGAGCGATTTTGTCGAAAAAGGAACGTGGGAGGGCCTGTGCAGGGAGCGGTGCTCCGCATGACGGCGCATGTTCGAAGCGGCATCAGCCGCTAGCGGAGGCCGTTACGCTGGCATCGTGCGATAGCAGGCCGTAGCGGTAGGGTTTACTCCCGGAGGTCGTGCTCTCGCCTTCGGCTCGGGTGGGGCAGAGCCCCAGTAAACACAGTCGGAGTTCGCCGTCAAGCGACCGGGTGAGCTCCTTTTTCGACAGCATGAGCGAAAGCGCGTTACATCCAGATTAAGCACACAAGACAAAAAGATACCAAGCGCCATCAGGCGCTAGCGGAGACCGAGCGGGAGAGCCTTGTGGAATAGCCGGTCGTAGCGGCGGGGTTTACTCCCGGAGGTCGTGCTCTCGCATGGCTCGGTTGGGGCAGCGCCCCAGTCATTTAAGAGGCGAGCCCGGTTCTTTGGCCATGTAGTTGTAGGCCCAACGGTCCATGTGGCGGGGAAGGTGGCGTTTGACGAACATTTCGACGCGGGCAATGAAGGTGAGCATCACCTCGCGCTTGCGGCGGACGATGGCACGCTCCAGCTTGCGGGCCACCTTTTCTGCCGACATCATCTTGCTCTCGTCGCGGGGCGAAGCCCCCTGCGGAGAGCCGTCGGCCGTGAGGGAGGCTATGCGCACGTTCGAGGCGGTGAAGCCCGGAGCGAACACCAGTACATGAAGCCCGTCGTAGACATGCTCGATGCGGATTGTCTCGAGGAAGCCGCGGACCGCGAACTTCGAGGCACTGTAGCCTGAACGGGCGGGCAGCCCGGCATAGCCGGCCGTCGAAATCACGCCGACCACCGAACCCTTGCGCTCCAGAATCGAAGGCAGCGCATAACGTGTACAATAGACCGTCCCCCAGAAATTGACATCCATCAGCCTGCGCAGCACGTCGAGATCGACGTCGCGGAAGAGCGCCCGCATCGATATCCCGGCATTGTTGATCAGGACGTCGATGCCCCCGAAACGCGCCAGCGCCTGTTCCACCATCGACCGGCAATCCGCCTCTACGGAGACATCGGTGCGCACCGTCAGAATCTCGGTGTCTTTCGAAGTGGCCGGATCGGCCAGGATCCCGGCGGCGAGTTTTTCGAGCAAATCGAGCCGGCGGGCAGCCATCACCAGCTTGTTGCCCCGCCGGGCGAACAAACGCACCGAGGCAAGCCCGATGCCCGAGCTTGCCCCCGTGACGATGATGACTTTGCCTTGAAGCATGGCTTATTGAATGCTCATGTTCTGCATTTCGTCGGCGTCGTAGAAACCCTGCTCCAGCTTCTTGCGAACCTCGGCAAACGCATTGAGCGTGTACTCTACGTCTTCCAGTGAATGCGCGGCCGTCGGAATGATGCGGTACATCAGCACGCCCTCCGGAACGACCGGATAGGTGATGACCGAACAGAAGATCTTGTAGTTCTTGCGCAGGTCGATCAGGATGTTGGTCGCCTGGGCCACGTTGCCCTTCATAAAGACGGGCGTAACGCAGGCCTCGGCCACGCCGATGTCGAATCCCCGCTTGCGCAGGCCTTCCTGCAGCGCGCGGGTGATGGTCCAAAGTTGGGCGCGGAGTTTGTCGCCCTCAGGACCGCGGATGA
>Ga0310696_10004218_pt1 | contig 17684 bp, 9 predicted proteins | sample AusTroGonzalo_MG_4_FD_203885 | JGI IMG/M metagenome (GOLD analysis project Ga0310696, IMG submission 203885) | Bovine rumen microbial communities from tropical cattle in Woodstock, Queensland, Australia - Gonzalo_02 (v2) (version 2) | ecosystem: Host-associated > Mammals > Digestive system >...
CACGGTGATTTCAACCACTCCCAAACTCGAAGCCAAGTGTCCCGGATTGACCGACAATTCTTCGATGATGTCCGTTCGGAGTTCCTTACACAACTGAGGCAACTGTCCGATTCTCAGCTTTCGCAGGTCCTCCGGATATTTAATTTTCGATAATAGCGTGAATTCGTTATTCTCTTCCGTCATAATTATCCATTCATAATCCTCACCCTCAACGAGGGTGCACATGATTCTTAACTTGCAAAAGTAATGCTTTTTCCTGAGTTCGCAAGCCACAAAACCCGTTTTTTCCGCATTTTCATGCAGAAATCATACTATTACCCCTCATTTTTCAGTTGTCTGATGATAATTATCGAGTGTTTTTCATCAACGCGGAACCATCCGCTTCGTATGTTATCACTTATGGTCTGAGGAGATCAAAGAACAGTTGTTTCATTCTTTACTTTTTTCTTGTGCTTTTCGATAGTTTCTGAATGGCTTTCTGCTGCTCAGGGGCAAGGGCGGGAATGTTGTGGGCCTGTTCGTAGGCAGCCAGTTCGTCAAGGCTCATATTGCCAGCATAACCCTTGCTCAGACTCTTTCTCTTTGTCTTGAACTCGTTCTTGTCCATATAGCTCCTATCGACAGCATAGAGATAAATAATCGTGATTCGCTTACCATCTTTTGTGTCGTGCTCCCAATGATTCTGTTCCATGACAAATCCATTAGGCAGAATCGTTCCATCCTCTTCGAGTTTGAACACCTCGGTATATTGGTAAACGTAATTCTTGTCCTCCCTGCGTTGGGCCTTTTTCTTCTCACCATTTACTTTGTAGGCATAAATCTGCATCTTGTCTCCATCGAGCGTGGCAATTGCCAGTCCGTCATCATGGACGATATTGCCCACCACCCCTTCTGGGTTTCTGACTGTCCATCGATGATTCCCATTAGGTTCGATGCTCGTCTTATAGTAATCCTGGAATTTCTTGTTTGTACGAATCGCTTTCTCGATTGACGAAGTTGCTTGTTTTGCCGATTCTTCAGCTTTGAATTCCAAGTCTTGTGTGTTCCATGTAAGGGCTTTGTTGGCCGCACCTCCGAAGGCCCATACACCACTTGTCTTACCTTTATAATTGTTTTGTATGTCGTGTGCCACAGGAATGATGCCAGCTGTATAGGCACGTAGCGAGTCGTCAATGTAGCTGAAGGCGCGGAAGTAATACTCCATGTAGAGATTTGGCTTGGGCGTGATGACTACCTCACCAAGGCTGTAGTCGAGGTCTTGCATCGTAACACGTCCGTTCGGCAGCGAAGCCACGGTGACCAGCTGAGGCTTGTAGGCCACATGGGTCAGACCCACACGTGTGGCACCCTTCACGTCATCCAGCACACCATTGAGGTCGGTCTTCCCAATATACACACCATCCTCAGTCAATACACTCACAAGCGAGATGCCATTACCGTCGGTATCCACTACTTCGATCCTCTGTGCCCATCCAACCACGCACCCAGCCATTATTGCTACAAGCGCAAGAACAATTTTGTTTCTCATTACAGTCATTTTTTCAGTATCAATTCTATTCACGTGCAAATATACATGGTTTCCGTGAAACCACCAAATATTTTGGGGAAAAACTGAAAAAGGAGAGCCGATGTTGCTCTCCTTTTCTTTTTAAGCAGTAAGCCGTAAGCTTTTAAGCCAACTTCCATTTTTTAATTATCTAATTACCTGTTTTTTACATTTTTCATTTTCCTCTTGCCCTTCGCTCTTCCTTCGCTGTACTCTCGCTTTATCGTCGTAGTACCATCAATTGTTCTTCGAAAGATCTTCATTTATTATACGATTATCATGGGAGTGGCATAAGCTGTGTTGGTTCATGACTTATCCATTCACTATATGGATTCACGAAGAAATGATGTCCCCATTTGTTGCCGAATACCAAACCCATCGGCTGTCCGTCGCTTTCCCATATCGCCACCTTTGCCTTATACGGCCAATCTACTTTATGTTTATGATTTAGCTCTCCGTCATAACGAAGGATTACCTCATAGAACTGTCTGCCGTTACAAGCTCGCATCTCTGGCACCAAGGAATTGGTTGAGTTAAGCGTCTGCATTCCTGTGATTTCCACACTTATCTTAGTATCTGGATAGCCTCTAAGCGAAAACATATTCACTACCTCAAGGGCCTTGCTTCTAAGATAGCTGTTTCGTTGCGTTTCATCCAATTGGCTGAGATGGGTCTTGGGTGTTATCTGCTTATCTCGTACATAATGGGAACCTTCTGGGTTGTAGCTATTTGATTTGAACAATGGTGCGAAAAACTCTGAAGCAATTACAAGCGAATCCACCCTTGCCTTGTTGCCCTGATGTACGGCTTCGCCCAGCTGATCCAATAACATCAGCAGCATCTGAACTTTTCCTGCTACCTGAGGAGCCCATTGTGTAACACATTTCTTGCCTACGAAGATGTCATACGTCTCTCCATCCAACACGAATGGTGGCATATAATAGTTCAAATCCCAACTCTCATCGTTGAACCTGATCCAAGGCTCCTCTGGTATCTTAGCTGTTTTCACGGCTCCGTCCCATAATTGTCGCAAACTCTTTGCTGCATCATCAGATATCGGTACAGAAAATCTGCTCACCTCAGGTTCCGTATAGTTAATGGGAACATCCGTGAATTCACATTTGACAACTTTAATCGTATCGTTTCCATGAATAATAGGCTCCTCTGGAATCTCTCGTGTTGTGGCACTCATCGAGTGCATCTCGATGGAATCGTACTTTTTTTCCGTTCCAGGCATGTAGTAGACAAGGGCATGAGCTACAGAGTCATATACCAAAGAGCACTCACGAAACATCGACGGATCGTAAACAAATCCAAAGCTGGCTGTCTCTGGTACCAGCAGGCGAAATTTCTCCGTCCTGAAGTCATGTTTACCTTCTTTCTGTACTTTATTCACATCTTTACAAGGTACAAGCCATTCATGGATGGGTGTAGCCAAATCATTTGGATAGTCATAGTTTGTTGGGCCTTGTGCAAACGACATCGTGCTACACATCATTATCAATAATATACCAATTGTTCTCATAACTTTACTTATTAGATTGTTAATTACAATGTTTTCGACTGCAAAGTTACGGCATTAATTTAGACGAACCAAGGAAAAGGGGTGGAAAGTTTCAAAAGACAAAAAACGTTGCTGCAAGCACTTGTGGCTATTGTTTATGCCTATTTCCCATCAAACAGAGGGGTGGAAAATTTACTATTTATTGTTGTGGATGCTGTTTCTTCTTTCATTTTCTTTTCATTTTCCTTTTCATTTTATGATTTTTTTACCGGCTTTTCTCAGAGAGCCAAATAGCTTTTCTTTTAGGTTTCTCTCGTTGTTCCTTCGACTTAACACCAATTGTTGTCCTATTTTTATTCTTTTATTATACTATTGTTGTCCTATAATATCTAGGAGATCAGTAGGACAACAGTAGGACAATAGTAGGACAACAGCCCTTGTTACTTCCTTATTAAAGACTTGTTATAAGGGGGGGAGTGATAGAGTTCGGCTAATCTAATATTGCCTTTTATTTTTCGAGGACTATATACGGACTTTCGTCACAAAATCCCCATTTCATCGATAAAAAAAGGGAGTTGATGAACTCCCTTTGATGATGAAATAATCAGATGATTGGTATACTTTCGCCATTAATTTTGCGGAATAGGTCGAGTGCGTAGACATCGGTCATTCCTGTGATATAATCAAGTACTGCCATGATGCGTTCATAGACATTCTCGCTACGAACACTATATTGCTTTGAAACCCGCTCAAGCAACAAACGTGAGTAGGCTGCATCCGGGTTCATTGCAGCAGTAGTGAAAAGATCGATAAGGGTACTGATGATTTTATAACCAGCCAACTCGATGTCGACAACGTCTTTACTGCGATAGATGTGGGCATACGAAGCTTTCTCGCATTTCTTATATGCCTCACCTATTCGTCCTTCCAGATGCTGAATGAGTGAGCCTTCGAAGGATCCATTGAGGATCGCTTCTTCGTTTTCGACAAACACCTTAACGCAAGCAGCCTCCAAGGCGTTTATACAGCACGAACGAAGATAGGCAATCTGCTCATTGAGATCGGTCACCTGCTCCAATACTTTCTGCATCCGAGCTTGACGTTCTTTGTCGAAATAATCAAGCAACAACTCCTTGGTTTGGTCAGAAGACAATATCTTCAGCTTATGTGCATCTTCGATGTCCATTATTTCGTAACAGATATCATCGGCTGCTTCGACAAGATAGACAAGCGGATGGCGTGCATATTGAGGTTGGGCATCATCGTCGTTGAGTTGGATGATACCCAACTCGTTGGCTATCTTGCGATAGGTTTCTATTTCACTCTGGAAGAATCCGAATTTCTGTTTATTGCCCGCCTGATTGGATGGAAAAGGGTATTTCACAATTGAAGCGAGAGTAGAATACGTCATCACAAATCCCCCTTCACGACGTCCTTCAAACTGGTGGGTGAGCAGACGGAAAGCATTGGCATTACCTTCGAAATGTGTGAGGTCATTCCATTCATTTTGTGTCATTAGAGACTGATATTTCTGTCCGGCTCCTTCTAAAAAGAAAGCTGCGATGGCTCGCTCACCTGAATGCCCAAATGGAGGATTTCCCATATCGTGAGCGAGACAGGCTGCGCTCACAATTGAACCACATTCGGATAGGTGGGAGTCATGCAACTCAGGATGTTTCTCGAGTAGTCGGCGTGACACATCATCACCCAACGAACGTCCTACACTGGCCACTTCCAAGCTATGGGTGAGGCGGTTGTGTACGAAGATGCTGCCTGGTAGCGGAAATACCTGTGTCTTGTTTTGAAGGCGGCGGAAGGGCGAGGAGAAGATGAGACGGTCGTAATCACGATGAAATTCTGTCCGATCGTCCTTCTTCTGATAGTGCTGGTCTTCTTGTCCCAGTCGCTTGTTGGATATGAGTTGATGCCAATTCATCATCTGATTTACTATTTAATTAATTATGATTTACTGTTTTGACAAAAAAAAGAGGATAATTACACTCTCGTGCCATTGTCCTCTAAAAAATGATAAACACCTATTTACTACTTTAAAGCTTTGACTGCATTTGTACAAAAAGGTTTAATGAATCAGTAAAAAAAAGTATTTTTTTCTGAAAACACTTTTCTGCACCCTTGCAGCAAGTTCTGTATTTTATTGTTTCTTCACCTTGTTCACACCCGAGGTGATGTGAGAAAGGACTTTGAGAGATTGATTGACCAATTCAGGATGTTCCTTCGCAAAATTATCGATATGACGGATACGTTTGCTTTCGATAATCTCATCGATGGCAATCAGGATTCCTGTTTCTTCCACATCTCCAAAGCCGTCATTAATGGCTGTACCAAACATTTTCATTGTTGGTGACAGGCTCATGTAGGCATTCACCAATGGAGGAATGGTGAGTCCGCAACTGCGGATTTCTCGATTCAGAATGACGTAATCTTCCCTGAAGTCATCATAGCAGAACAACTGCTCGAACTCCTTAGGATCGTGTTCGATTTTCAGTGGCTGCATGGGCACAATCAGATTCTCCTTATCGGGGAAATGTTTGTTGAGGAAATAGAGAATCATGTCTCTGCATCGACGGTTATAGGAAGGATACATCGTCATCTTCCCAAAGAAATACTTGCAATTGGGCATGATGACAGACAATGCTCCAAGTCCGTCCCACAGGTTATCTAGGGCAAACAATCCTTTGGTATCTTTGCGAGTTGCCTGATATTCCAAGGTGACAAACGAACGTCCCAACTCTACGGTGTAGGGCAGGTAGTCGTGGATGAAGGTATCAGAGAAATGGAACATGTGGGAAGTTGCCAGAATAGGTTGCCCTTTGTCATCGAATTCCACTTCTGTGCCTAACAGATAGCGATAGCCGCCTATAATTTCTTCCTCGTCGGGGTTCCACACAATGAGTTGCTTGTACGGGTTCTCACAAATATCCAACTCATCGAGGTCCATATCCTTACCCGTTCCTCCTCCTGCCGCACGAAAGGCTATCTCACGCAGACGACCGATTTCTTTTACCACATTGGGTGCATTCTGCCATGTGACCACATAAATCTCGTTATTGCTGCGATTGGTAAATCGCAAGCGCTTTTCTTCCGTGAGTTCCGATTTCAGTGTCTCTCGGCTGATGGGAGCAATGATTTCTTTCATTTATCTAATTCGTATACTTTATCTTTCACCCATTGTGCCCATTCGGCATGCGACTTCGACTTATCGAACGTCTGCCAAGGAATTGGCTCACCAAAGGTGACAGTAAATGATTTTCCTACATTCTTATACATCTCGTCTACAAGGAACAGCATCGCAATGTTTACTTTCAGGTGGAGTGCCTTGCAGATGTTGGCAATGCGATAGAACCGCTCAGAGTTCTGTCCTGAAAAATGTACAGGTATCACATCACGCTGGTATTCGATGCTTTTGCTGATAAAAGTTTTCTTCCAGTCGAGGTCACGAATGACACCATGCTGCTTTCTCGAACAAAGTCCGGCAGGAAACATCAGCACGTTATTCTCAGATTGGAAAGCCATATCAACCATCTTTGGGAAGTTACGGCTTTGGCTCCCCGTCTTATTGATAGGGATGCACAATGGAGCCAATCCCTCGAGATTCATCAGCACATCGTTGACAAGATACTTAATCTTGCTGTCGTATTTATGACACAGGATACTACCTAGGGCCACTCCGTCCTCTCCTCCAAGCGGATGGTTGGACACGATGGTGTAGTATCGGCCTCCTTCATTGGACGGCAACTCCTCAACTCCCTTCACATTGAGAGTCATCTCAAGATAGGCCACACACTCATCAAGAAAATCCTGACCATACTTCCCTTTGGCACGACCTGTGAGATATCGGTTCACTTCGTCCTGATGGAGTATCTTCTTGAGCCAGTTGATGACAAATCGGGGGAAATACTTATATTTGGTTCCCGCTTTGCTTTTGATGATAGCTTCGACGTCTATCTTGAATTCTGTCTCGCTTTGTGCCATAATATGAATTGATTACGGCAAAGTTACAAAATATTTACCATTTACCATTTATCATTTACCATTTTTTTGCAGAAAAAGGCTTTGTATACCTTATTTTATTATTATAGAATAGTTTTTTCAACAGTGGATGTGACAACAGCAGACAAAAACAACTCATAAGAAAAGGTGCCCGAACCAACGTCCGAGCACCTGATAGTTTTCACTCTTTCTACTCTCGCCTGTTAAGGGAGAGCGGGGAGAGGATTTGGCCTTTACTTTATAAAGATCTTCTTGCCATCAACGATGTTGAGACCTCTCTGAAGCTTGTTCAACTTCTGACCTGCGATGTTAAAGATACCCTTAGCTACTGTATCGTCGGCTGCGATAGTCTCAATACCTTCTGGTGCATCCTTACCAAGGTAGAAGAGCTTCCAGTTGTCAAACATACACCAGTCGTTGCTGATTTCTGTTGACTTACGGATACCGAATGTGAGGTTTCCACCTTCAGGAATCATGATAGCAACTTCGTTCTGATAAGCCTCTGGAGTCTTGTTGAAGCGAGCGTTTGCACCTTCCATAGAGTTTGGATAGTAGTAAGTTGCAATTGTATCACCCTCTTCGTTTGTAATGTATACACGCTGGTCTAATGTCCAAGAGATTTCAGCATCGTCGTATGTGTACCAAAGTGTATCTGGGTCTGTCCAGATTTCATTACCATCATCGTCATACAATAAGTTACCATGTTCGTCGGTAGCCTGTTCTACATTAGAATCATCAGTCTTGTTGAAGATCTTGTCTGTACCAGGTTCTGTGTACTGAACACTTGCCAAAGACTGTACGTAAGAGACAAGTTCAGCTGAGCCTGTTCTAGCATACAGCTCAACATTCTTGTTTTCCCATGACTCAATGTCACCATCAGCAGCAGTCCACCAATTGTAATATACACCACTAGTTGCGCTACCTGCGCTACCACCATCACGATAGTATGCCTGAACCTTAACGAGATAGCATCCAGCAGGAAGCGACTTGATTGTCTGGCTTACATCAAATTGAGTGTTATAACGCTCAGCATTGTGGAGGCGACTGTCAACTGTGATTGCGCCATCCCAACCTGTGCTACCTTCGTCATACTTAGGATTCTTTACGATAACTGTGATGTCAACAGGGTTCTCTGGAGTAGCCTTGTCCAAACCGAGTGGTTCGAGCACCTTACGAACGTCTGCAGCTGCACCGATTGCTTCTGCTGCCTCAAGTGCCTTTGTGTACTCTTCCAGTTTCTCTGAAGTAACACCAGCCAACAGACCTGTGTTCTGGTCAGCAATGATGTCGTTGATGACTGGGTAGTAGTCTGCATATCCTGCTACCTTTTCACGGTATGTGAAGTAGTCAGACAGTTGATTGTACAACTCAGAAGCCTCTTGAGCTGTCTTGTAAGTATCTGTCTCGCCTGTACCGATGGTCATGTAGTAGTCGAACATATTGTCGAGAATCTTGTACTCAGCAGAGTTTTCATCGTAGTTAGCCTGTGCATTTGCAATATCATCACCCAACTTCCAGTTGTTCAGATAGTTGTAAGCGGTGTTGATGTACTCTTCAATCTCAGCGATAGTTTTGTTAGCTGCATCGTATCCATCAAAGCCTTCAATCTTTGCAGGAAGGGTCTTCAACAATGCATCTACATAAGCGTAGTCGCCAGGGAATGTGAGGTTCTCCATTTGGGCAGATACATTAGCAAGCTTCTTCTGAATCATAGCAGTGAAGTCAGGAGTCTCACCATAGTAGTAGAGCTGGAAGCCTGTAACAGCATAGAATGAGTCAGAGCTTGAACCGATAGTAACCTTACCGTCAGTAACCTCTACCATACCTGTTTCAAGTCTTTCGTAGATAGAGTTACGAGTCCATCCGCCCCACCATCCTTGGGCACCCATTGTGAGGTTTGCTTTTTCCTGTACGCCACCTGTACCTTCGATATAAACATACTGGAGGTCTGAAATGGTCTGAACATTACACATAAGAGCACTCATGCTGTAGTATCCGTTAGGCAAGTTTGTGATTGTCTGGTGCAGGAGTTCTGGGTTGCCAGAAGGCTCTGCTGTCCAACCACCAATTGCAGGATATCCATGCTGCATTGTAACAGCAGCAGGACCTCCACCGTGCCATGTGGTTGAGTTGATAACCCAACGACCCTCATCGCTACCACTTGTTGCGATGGTTACATTGCTACAGAAATCAATCCAATCTGCATGTTCGCCTTGAGCTTCAGAATATCCCTGCTCCTGAATCTTACACCAAGTCTCTTCGATATCTTGATTGAAGATGAATTGCTGCAAGTCTTCGTCCCAAGTAGGATTGTATTCGTTGTTACAGAAGAATGGCTGGTTGATCAGGTCAGAATAGTTATAAACACCGTCAACAGCAGGACGAGACAAAACATAAATGCCTCTTGCTTCGTTCAATGTATTGTAAGCTTCCAAATAAGCCTCAGGACCAGAAATCTGGCTCTGATCGCTTGCTTCTTCGATAACTCTTGCTGCATCAATTGCCTGCATGAATACGTCTTTACCTTCGTAGTCAGTAGCTGCTGCCAATTCGTCCATTGTAGTGATTGCAGTAGAAAGCATCTTAGCCTGTTCGTAGTACTTTACATATGCATCATAGATTTCATTGAATGCAACCGTTGCAGCTTCAATACCTTCAACAGTATCGTCATCATAGTCTAAGTCCATGATTTCGTCCATAAGAAGTGCGCCAAGTGCAGGATATTCAATAATGATTTCATCTGCAAGGGCTTCTGCCTTACGCTGAGCAATTTCCAAAGACTTGTATGCCAACGCAATCTTAGCAGCTTCATCAGCATCACCTTTGTAGATAAGGTGGAAATTGGTAGCCATAAATGAGTCGGCAGCTTTTTCTTCAAACTTAGAAACACCGATCTTTACCCAACTAGCTTCCGTTACGAAGAAAGTTACTTTGTTGTAGACAGTTTCATCTTCATCGCTTTCAAATGGAAGATACTTATCTGAAGCAAACCAAGCAAGTGAACCAGGGATAGAACAAGGTCCCCAACGTGTGCCATCGTAATATGAACCGTCTGACATATCCCAACCAGGATATCCCTCTTCACCTTCTTTTGGACCAACATAGATCTGTTCGTACACTTCCTCGAACAAACGAGGCATCAAAGGGTTTGAAAATGTTGTACCTGATGCAACGAACTCTTTGCTTTCGATGTCGTATGTTCCAGCTGTAGCATAGAGCTGTGAAAGGTTCTCCCATGTTCCATTTTCATAAGTATTAGGGTCAACATCCCAAGATGTACCAAAACGGTAATAACCCTGGCAATTCAGTTCGTACATACCAGCAGGTAGTAAGATGCACTGGAAGACCTCACCAGAGCCATCGTAGATTTCAAATACTCCTCCTGTTTGGTTTGGATTACCTTTTGAGCAATTAACTTGCCAAAAGTCCATAGGATCATTTTCGAAACTCAAGTTTCCAAAACCTACTGCCTCTGAAATATCGTCCCCGATCTTCCATTGTGTAGCGTTAGGAATTTCTTGAGCAAACGCAGCAAAAGACATGATAGCAAATGCTGCTGAAAGTAGAAGTTTTTTCATAAATAAATTGATTGATAAAAATTAATAAATTGGTGTTATTGCTTTAGCGGCTACAAAGTTATATATTATTATTAACTCAGCAAGCAGAATGTATCAAATCTGTTAATGCTTGTTGCATTTTTACCGAAAAGCAGGTGTTTTTTGTGCAAAAGAAGGGTTTTTGTTACAAATTTTCAAGTTTTTACACAAGAATTTGCTTTTTTGTTTTTCAAAACAATAGAAAAGCATTATCTTTGTGGCCAATAACTTAATACTAACGCAACTAATCAACCGAATTAGCATAGAAGAAATGTAAGAAGCGTATGAAATACAATAAATCGGTCATCGGAAAACTTGCGATAACGACTACGATGTTACTTATTTGCAATGTTACATTTGCGCAAGTTTCACGACTTTACACAACCCAATCAGGTCTAACTTCCAGCGATATGTATTCTATTGATATCGACTCCAAGGGTCTAGCATGGATTTCTGGAATATCTGAGATAGATGTATTCGATGGTACAAAGTTTTATAATATCACAAAGCTGTTTCCTAATCATAAAGGTATCAATGCTTTTAAAAAAGTAGTTGAGTATAAGGACGATAAGTATTGGCTTGCCACCAGTAATGGTCTTTATCTGTTGAATGGTAGAGATTGTACCCTCGAACATAAGTTACTAAGTGCTGATGAGGATTCTGTTATGGGGTATTCCGTTAATCATATCATTGACTATATAGAACCTGGAATGAAATTGGTTTCGACTGAAGGTAATGGTTTGTTTGTCTTTGATACAGAAAAACAGGAAGTCGATACGGTCGTCACGAGAAAACTCCGAAAGATTGCTCCTTTCCCTTTCTGCTCTCAGGTATATATTGATGCGGATGGTTATCTTTGGGGAACGGTTGTTTTCAGACAGGTATTCAAGATTAACTTGAAAACGATGGCTATGGAAACATACCAGACAACACCTGATGTTGATAGAATTTTATTATTAAACAATGTCAGTGATATCCTCCAAAGCAGAAAAACCAAGAACATCTATTTTGGAACAGGACATGGTATGTTAGTATATGACTACAAACAGAAAATCCTCAGAGCAACACCCAATGCACTTACGAATCCGATGCCGATAACAACTCTGTTTGAGGATCAAAACGACAAGATACTTGTAGGAACAGATAATCATGGATTGTGGCAAATGACTGCGGATGAGAACCTGTCATCGTTCCACTACAACGACCCAAGTATGAATATCGAATTCGCTAAAGTAAGGTCGTTTGCATCGGACAAGGATGGTAATCTGATTATAGGATTTGCGCAGAAAGGTGTGTTTGTCGTACCACGTAATAGAAACGAAATCGGTTATTATTCATTCTCTCCGAACGAAAACAGGCTCAACGCCACCAGTGTGACATCAATTGCATACGACAATAGCGCCTTCTGGGTAGGAACAGACGGGTGTGGTGTGTTCAAACTTGAAATCAAAGGAAGAAATCAAAAAATCACCCCAATTTCTGCTGGCTTATCTTCATCGTTGATTCAAACGATTGCAATCGACAAACGTAACACTGTATGGGTTGGTTCGTATGGAGGAGGTTTGCAATATTTGCAAGGAAACCAGTTTGTGACTCCTGACTGGTTACGATTCCTTTCATCAAGCTATGTGATGGTATTGCAGTATTATCCACAGAAAGACTTGTTGTTCGTTGGTACGAATGGACAAGGTGTCTTTGTTGTCGATTTGGCTAACAAATCCTTTACCAACCTATTCTCATCTATGTCGTTTAATGGTTGGATTTATTCGTTAAGTTGTGATGATTATGGTACGCTTTGGATAGGAACGGCTCAAGGCATCTTCTCATATAACATCGAAACAAAGAAAGGCCAGGAGGTAAAATTCCCAAAGTCAACATTATTGATGCCTCAGTGTATTGCAATTATGAACAAGACCCTGCTGATAGGCACCAATCAAGGCCTTATCTCATATAATACACAGAATGGCGAATCATTTGATGTGCTGCCTAACGAGAATGTTAAATCGATTGAGGTTGCTGACAAAGACATTTGGCTGACCACATCTAAATCTGTCATGCGAATTGATAAGCAGACAATGAAATCCTATAGCTATTCTTCGTTTGAAGGGTATTATATCGGAGAGTTCCATCGTAATGCTCACTTTATGACTCCTTCGCACGACATCTTGTTTGGTGGCGATAATGGTATCATCAAGTTTAATGCGATATTCATGCGAGTGCCTAAGAAACTGATTTACGATATCAGTTTTACTTCCGTGAAGATCAATGGTGCCCCTGTCACCTATTTGCCATATAAAAACCAAAATGTTATGAATGCCAATGTAATAGCTTTGTCTGAGTTATCTTTGGCACACGACCAGAATTCTGTTGCTGTATCATTTGGTGTTCCTGACTTTTCAACACCAAATCAGGTGAGATACCAATATTTTCTTGATGGTTATGATCAAAGTTGGCATATGGCAAGTGCTGATTTGGAAGCAAATTATCCAAACCTGCCTCCTGGTTCCTATACGCTCCGTGTGAAAGCCTATCTGGAAAACAATGAGCAATCTGCAGTCGAGAAAATATTACTAATCAATATTCATCAACCTTGGTACAACACCATCGCTGCATGGCTCATTTATTTCATTCTGCTCTTTATCATGAGCTATTTGGGTTATAGAATCTATACTGAACGCAAACGTCAGAAAGAGTTGTTATTGGCTGTCAGTCAGGAAGAAAGTCTGAAGGAAGCAAAACTGAGGATGTTTACTAGCATTGCTCATGAACTCCGTTCACCTCTGACGATGATAGTCTCTCCGTTGTCTCAATTGATTGCTTCAACTACCGACCAAGGATTGTTGGGTATGTATAATGTCATGAAGCTCAACTGTGACCGCTTGATTACGACCGTAAAACAGATTACCGACATACGGAAAATCGATAACGGACAATTCCGTCTTCATTTCTCAGAAGTTAACTTCAAGGAATACTCAAAGGATGTATTTGATTCGTTCTCATCATATGCGAAGGCAAAGAATATCAACTATCGAGTGGATCATCTCAATCCAACCCAGACATTATGGCTTGATAAGGTGCATTTTGAGAAGATCATTTCGAACATATTGTCTAACGCATTCAAATACACTCCAGAGAACGGGCGTATCCTTGTAAGAACAAAGAGTTTGATGGAAGATGCGATAGAATGGTTTGAGATAAGAATATACAATAGCGGATCATACATCTCAGAGGAAGATATTCCTCATGTGTTCGAACGATTCTTCCAAGCGAACAACGTGACCAATGAGACAATAGGCTCAGGTATCGGATTGAATCTGGTGAACGAACTCGTCAATTTGCATCATGGCAATATTCATGTTCACAACATGGAACCTGATGGTGTGGAGTTTGTTTTGCGCTTCCCATTGCACAAAACTCACCTGACGGCTGAAGAACTGTCACCACGAGGTGAAGAGGATGCTGAATACCCGACGAAGGATGATTTGTTTGCCAATGTCGCATTTGAGCCAGAACAGGCTACTGATATTGATAACGCAGACAAAACGAAGAAAACGGTATTGGTTGTTGACGACGATAAGAGCCTATGTCAATATATTAAATCGCAAATCAGCGATGGATATAACGTGATAACAGCTAATAGCGGTAATGAAGCATGGCAGGAGATTTTGAAGACACGTCCTGATGCTGTTGTTACAGATATTCGAATGCCTGATGGGAATGGTATTGAGTTAAGCAAACGAATCAAGGCCAACCCTGAGACAGATAGCATTCCTATCATTATGCTGACCAGCGAGAACAGTGATATGGCAGAAATCAATAGTTTGAGTTTGCAAGTCGATCACTTCATCAGTAAGCCGTTCAATGTATTGAAACTGAAGGGTGCCATCTCGCAATGTATCACAGTACGTGAGAAGATGATGGGCAAGATGCGGCGTACGGAAGTCGATTATGACTATACAGAAAAAACAATCGATAGTGCTGATGATAAGCTGTTCGCACGTATCAATGAGAGTTTGAAGAAAAATCTTGACGACTCTTCATTCGGCGTCAACGAATTGGCAAATATAGTAGGAATCAGCCGTGTACATTTGAACCGCAAGATGAAAGACCGTTATGGAGTGTCACCAAACAACTTCATCCGTTCATATCGACTGAAACAAGCGGCATATCTATTGATTAACAACAATGTGAATGTGTCAGAAGTAGCTTATCGAGTAGGTTTCTCATCACATTCTCACTTCAGCAATACATTCCGTGAATACTTCGGCATGACTCCGAAAGAGTTTATTGCTTATTATACGGAGCATCCTGAAGATACCACGTTTAAGAAATTATTAGAATAGTCAAACCGAATGAAAAAACCTCCCTTGAATATGCTTCAGGGGAGGTTTTTTCTAATTAGTATTTATTTCTTGAAACTACGATAGATGGTGATGCTGAACCAAATAATTGCGAGTACAAATATAGCTGCGTATATGTACAAAGAATTATCGTTTAAGACGGAAGCCGCCCAAATAGTGGCTCCTAGGCAAACGATTAGGAAGAATAAAGATGTGAACATCAATATCTTCTGTGACTTTTGTAGTATTCTTTGAAGTTTGCTCATATCCTTTGCTTTCCAGATGTTATTTGTTCAGTTTCCAGGTAAATCCATCTTTTGTATCTTTGACCTCGAAGCCCAAAGCTGCTAATTGATCACGAATCATGTCGCTAGTAGCCCAGTCTTTGTTTGCTTTTGCTTTCATACGTTGTTCCAGTAGCATATCGACCACTTTTCCGAATGCCTCTTCACGTGCAGCTCCTCCGTTCTGTCCATTTGCAGATGCCTTCAAGCCAAGAATATCAAACGCAAACAACTCAAATACCTTTGTCAACTCGTCCAATACAGCTGCCGTAATAGTGGCTTTCTTATCGACAATCTGATTGATGACACGTGTAGCATCGAACAGATGGCTGATGACAATCGGTGTGTTGAAATCATCGTTCAATGCCTCATAGCATTTTTGACGAAGGTCCTCAACAAATGCCATATCTACAGTTCCTTCGTTCGTGGGTTGAATGGACTTCAGTGCTTTGTGGGCATCGATTAATCGCTCTAAACCCTTCTCAGCAGAGATGAGTGCATCGTTGCTGAAGTCTACGGTACTACGATAGTGTGCCTGAAGGATAAAGAAACGGATCGTCATTGGAGCGTAGGCTTGTGTCAACATCTCGTTACCATCCTTGTCCTTATGGCTACCATCGAAGAATTCCTGCAAGGTGATGAAATTACCAAGGCTCTTTCCCATCTTCTGTCCGTTGATGGTAATCATGTTGTTATGAATCCAATAGTGAACCATCTGGTCACCTTGACTGGCAACAGCTTGTGCGATTTCACATTCATGATGTGGGAAGATAAGATCCATACCGCCCCCGTGTATATCAAAGTGACTTCCCAGATACTTACGTCCCATAGCCGTACACTCACAGTGCCATCCTGGGAATCCGTCGCTCCACTTCGATGGCCAACGCATGATATGCTCTGGTTGTGCTTTCTTCCACAAAGCAAAATCTGCTTGGTTTTTCTTCTCGCCAACTCCTGCCAATTCACGTGAGTTATTGATGATATCATCAAGGTTACGTCCTGAGAGTATGCCGTACTTATGTTTCTTGTTGTATGCCTCTACGTCGAAATATACTGACCCATTGGATTCGTAAGCATAACCGTTGTCAAGAATCTCTTGCACCAATTGCTCCTGTTCGATGATATGACCGGTTGCATGTGGTTCGATAGATGGGGGCAACACATTCAATGCAGCCATTGCATCGTGGAAACGGTTTGTGTAATACTGGGCCACTTCCATTGGTTCCAATTGTTCCAGACGTGCTTTCTTGGCAATCTTGTCCTCGCCTTCGTCTGCATCGTGCTCCAGATGTCCTACGTCTGTGATATTACGGACATATCTCACCTTATAACCAAGATGCTGAAGGTAGCGGAATACGATATCAAACGTAATCGCCGGGCGTGCATGCCCCAGATGGGCATCACCGTATACAGTAGGTCCACATACATACATTCCTACATGAGGAGCATTGAGTGGACGGAATAATTCTTTTTGTCTGGTCAGGGTGTTGTAAACCAATAAGTTCTGTTCCATATGCTAACTAATTATGGGTGCAAAGGTAGTAAATAATTCATAATCCATGATTCATAATTCATATTTTTAATGCATAATGCATAATTATTTTTCATGGAGGGCATAAAAAAGGCCAATGCTGAGTGCATTGGCCTATCTCAAAGAATCCTTTGAGAACCTTATATACTTATTGAGTTATTGCTGACCGCCACCTGGGAAGCCACCGCCAAAGCCGCCACCGAAGCCACCTTGGCCACCCTGTGGACGCTGACCCTGTGGACGCTGTCCCTGAGGAGCTCCTTGGCCGCCGCCCATGCCTTGGAACTGACGACGACGCTCTGCCTGAGCTGTCTCATACTTCTTGAACTGATCCTCAGTGAGAACACCCTTCAAGAACTTGTTCTGAGCTTCCTGACGCTCCTGCATCTGCTTCTGCATAGCCTGCATGTCCATCTGACCGCCACCTTGGCCGCCCTGCATCATCTTCTGCATCTGCTCCATCTGAGCCTTTGACTGCTCTACGAAGTAGTCCTTAACCTTCTTATACTGCTCGTCGTTAAGTTCACAAGCTGTCTTAATCTGGTCTGCCTGGCGCTTTGCCATGTCTTCAGGATTGAACTGACCCATACCGCCGCCAAAACCTCCCTGAGGAGCCTGAGCGTAGCTGCATACTGCAATCATCATTGCTGCGAATGCGAAAACTAATTTCTTCATAACGTAATGTAATTTTTTAATTGTTTGTTAATAATGAATTTTCAACTTTATGTATGCGTTTGATGCCTATAAAAACAAAAGGTTTAAACCATCTTTTGAAAAGTGGGGAAAAATAGGGGAATCCCTAATCACAATAGTATAATCCCTACGTCCACAACATAATAATAAGGTGCAGTTTGTCACTACACCTTATTATA
>Ga0310696_10004219_pt1 | contig 17683 bp, 18 predicted proteins | sample AusTroGonzalo_MG_4_FD_203885 | JGI IMG/M metagenome (GOLD analysis project Ga0310696, IMG submission 203885) | Bovine rumen microbial communities from tropical cattle in Woodstock, Queensland, Australia - Gonzalo_02 (v2) (version 2) | ecosystem: Host-associated > Mammals > Digestive system >...
ATCGCTGGTGGAGGATATTCAAAAGATTTCTTGGAGAAAACCCAATTTGATCCTAATTCTAAAGATTATCTTCGTGGATATCTTAACGGAATCATTATTGCGGATGGTGGGGTCTCCTATAACAGATCAAATAGATCTTTCGGAATATTTATCGTGCAGAGCATATCCGCCAATCTATTAAAATGTAATAATATACAAACATGTTTAGATCTTTTGGGATTTAAATATGACCATTGGAAGAATACCTGTTATGGATATAATATGAATGGCTGCGATATGCTGAATTGGAGAATTACGTCCCCATATAAAGTCACAATCAAATATGGTGGTTCTAAAAAAGAAGAGATTCTTTCTAAAATATCTCAACATAACTCCATAAGAAATCTCGAAAGTCAAGCGGTTCCTCGCATAAACCAGCCTATTGGAAAAAGAAATACATATGATATTACAACCACAACACATACGTTTTTTTGCGAAGGATATCTGGTACACAATTGTACAGAACGTCTGGAGGCATTTCGAGACAATGGAATAGAAGATCCTATCCAATATGTATAATCTATCAAAATTTAGTATGATCAAGGTCTCTCCGGAGACCTTTTTTTATTATTTGAAAAATTCTATAATGAAGACATTAACGGAATCTATAATAAGCAAACGGGGATCATCTCCATCTTATAAGCCACGTATACTGATAAGCTCACCCTCCGTAAGACATCATGGGGGAAATACAAATATTGTGGAATATAATATAAATATTGAAGATTTCTCGTTCCTCCGATCCGAAATTGATAAAAATATATTAAAACAATTATCTAAATTCTTGGACAGTGTTCTTTTTGAAAAAAGGAAATCCGTTAAAATTAAAAATATTACTGAGGAGGTTTTAGATAAATTTGGTTGCAATCTAGAAGATAACGATAGTGTATATACGATTTTTAATGTCTTCGGGGATAAATATGTATCAATGAATAATATTGCACATCCGGGTTCATATTTTCCATTCTCCGAATGCAAAGATTTTATATCATATTGCATTGAAGATTGGTTACCCAAAACGAAGACGGGTAATATTAGCGCGACATATACAATTACTCAAAATAAGATTACATCGGTGGAAATAAATTTCATATGAAAACACTACAAGAATCCATAATAGGAAAGAAAGGTTCGAAGACTCGGGATATCTGGTACACAATTGCACCGAGCGGCTGGAGGCCTTCCGGGACAACGGAATAGAAGATCCTATCCAATATGTGTAGCACTTAAAAACATACGTAAAATTAAGGCCCCCGAGGAGGCCTTTTATTATTTTAAAAAAATTGACAAATGAAACATCTGCAAGAATCTTTATTAGATAGAAGAAATAATGATAATTCCATCGAATTTCCCGGCAGAATTGAATGGAAGTGCTTCAGCAAAGATTGTGATTTTACCGAGACCTTGATCGGTGACAACTGGAAAGCAAAAGATTTTAATACCAACCTCGGCCGGGTAATTATCTTCAATGATCCGGACAATGATTGGAATATATGTATCCATGTGGATGATATCAAGAGATTCGGCTTTGCAAGAGCCTGCACATTGTTCAGCCCGGAGGGGGAGATGAGCTGGGATCGGCTATCCAAGGAAATTGAAAAGGATTATGCAAAGCTCCTGAGCAACTCCGCTACCATACCGGAACTGGACAGCATACAGGTATCCGACAATATCGTACGGGTATATCTGAAAAACCAGTTCAATATTAATATGTACTAATGAAGACATTGACAGAATCTATAATAGGCAGGAAGGGATCGGAATATCTTATGACGGACATAGGCCTTATACAAGGGGATATCGTATATTTTAAGACCGATATGGGTAACCCATACATGGTCATTATAGATGATAGCCTATATAAAAGCATTATGTATGAGGAGAGCATTGATAAATATGATTGCTCGAAGGGAGTTTTCCTAAGCACCACCGGCAATTGTATAAATTTTATGACGATCTCTGATTATAATAAGGGTCTTAAATGTTCGATAGATTCCGGTTTTAATATACAAAAAGCGTATAGGGGTCATTCCGGCCGCATTAGCCCCGAAAATATAGCCGAGGTTGTGAATACTTCCAATCTTGAAAAGATGGTAAAATACTTTAGACTTATATTTAAAGACGGAAGATGGCTATGAAACATATTACGGAATCTATAATAGGTCGGAAAGGATCCGGCGGTACTAACGGTACTAATAATATACTTATGCCACATGCCTGTAAGGATGTGGATGGTAATGTATATGATGCAGTTAAGATCGGCAATCAGGTCTGGATGGCCGAAAATCTCAGGACCGAGCATTTCCGGAACGGAGAAGAGATACCGTTATCTAATAGATATACAGGGTTCGATGCAAGTCGTTACCATCCGGGAGGGAGTCTTGAACAGGCCGGATATCTCTATAACTGGAATACCGTGAATGATTCGTGGGATCTGGCCCCGAAAGGCTGGCATGTACCTAGTAATGAAGAATTTGAGGAACTACGAGACTTTATAAAATCTCATCCGGAGTTCCTGGCCGATAGTAACAAACCATATACTGTTGGTAAATGCCTAGCCTCTAAGGATGGATGGAGGCATTCAAGCCTTCAAAATGCGATCGGCAACGATCCGGATCTGAATAACTCCATAGGATTCAATGCATATCCGGTTGGATTTTGGTCGGATCATTTGGGTGGTAGTGGTCGCTGGACGGGCTTCTGGAGTGCCACACGCTCGAATTCTCGTGAAGCATACGTTTGGCGCTTGGACAGTGATAGTAGCGGCCTCAACCGCAATACCTATGGTCTGGATCAAGGTTTTTCTGTTCGTTGTGTTCGTGATTAAAAAATTAAGTAATTATGAAACATATACAAGAATCTATGCAGAAATCGCTAAATTATTAGAAATCTTATAAGATGAAACACATAATCGAATCTATAATAGGCAGAAAAGGATCTCCTTTGCAAGCCTGGCATACCGGAGATCTTGTGTATATGAATATTAACGGACCTAATATACCGGGGCATCGTGGTTATGTTTGGGTATATTTAGATAAATTTGAAGCTAAAAGGCGGATAAATGAATTTGAATCAAACACACATTTGCATAGAAATATTCAAGATGGAAAATCCGTATTTGTGCAACCCGGCATCAATTATGAATATTTTGGGCAGGATTCGAAAACATTTTTATACTATTATGCACATGAACTAATCAGGATGGATCGGTTGAATTTGGATCCTAAAAAAACCATACTAGAAAATCTAGAAGAAAACAATTACGGACTGTGAGAACATTGCAAGAATCTATAATAGGGCGGAAAGGATCTCCTAAGCTGAATATCATCCCGATACCCGGCACTATAACTCTCAAGTACGAGAGAGATGACGGCAACTGGGATTATAAAGATAGGTGTGATGGATGGTTTATGATAATAGATCCGGAATATAGGATGTTCATATTATGGTCCGCCAAAGCAACCTACTACCCGTACATATATGCCGCCGGATGGGGAGGCATTCCGGATTGGGATTTTGGTATATACGATAATTATGAATGGTGTGTGCTAGAAGGAGAGCCCGGAATAAAAACTCCGATGGAGATGTATAATATCATAACCACTTCCGAATTTGATGGATATGCGATGGGTGCTATATGCAATGTAAAAGTCGATGTGCCGGACAAAGTCCGGGATGTGATTGACAAGCAACTAGGCATATAATATGACAAGGGCTCCGGCGGAGCTCTTTTTTTATCTTAACCACCGGACATCTTCGATTATATATAGCTATAAAATTCTATCTGTATGGAACTAACTATATCCGGCAATCATCGTCATGAGTATCCTATAGAGAAGTTCTGGTATACCAAGCATAACGGACACTCTATAGAGTATATTATAGATCATGATATCACCTTCTTCGAATGGGCCGTAAGGATATTCCAGGATGTCACCCCAACCCAAGCCGAATATTATTATAAGAAAACCGGCAGGAAAATTCCGAAAACATGCATAAAAGCCGTACCCCCATACATCTGGGAGACCGGAGATCCGGAAAGACTATATATAGAATTATGCGAGTCCGGCGATCTAGACAAAATCCTGTTCAAATACCGGAAAGGAAACCAGCTGGATTTGTTTTCATAAAACATCATATTCTTGATTTAATAAGCGATCTCCGATGAAGATATATAGATATATGCTTGAATAAAGATCGCTTCAAATAACGCAAGAAATCAATCAAAAACACAATAAATGTCAAAGCAACAACCCATAGAAGTAGACGCCACCGTCACGGAAGCCTTAGGCAATGGGATATTCCGGTGCGAGCTGGATAGCGGCCATGAGGTCATAGCCCACCTCTCCGGCAAGATGAGGACCCGATACATTAAGACTATCCCCGGAGATCGTGTCCGGTTAGAGATGACTCCCTATGATCTGAATCGGGGAAGAATCTCCTATAGGTATAAATCGGAATCTTAAAAGAATCTTTGAAAAAACTTAAAAGAAATGTTAAAATATACCGACACACAAGTCGTATTCCGAGAGTTTCCGGGAGAGGTGACCCTGGCTATCAATATCTCCCGATGCCCTAATCGTTGCCCGGGATGCCATAGTCCGGAGCTGCAGCAAGATATCGGAGAGGAGCTGGACTGGGATACCTTGAAGGAACTTATTGAGAAGAATCCCGGCATCACCTGTGTGGGATTCATGGGTGGAGATAATGATCCGATGATGGTCAAGCATCTTGCTTATATGACCCGGACCCGAACCGATTTGAAAGTCGGGTGGTATACCGGAATCGGAAATGCCCGGACAATGAGAGGGATGGACTATGTAAAGATCGGAGTATATCAAGAACAGTTCGGACCATTGGATGAACCCACCACCAACCAGGTATATCTGGAGCGGCAATCTAACGGAGACTGGAGAGATGTCACGGATAAGTTCTGGACTCATAAAAACTCTTCAAAAGATCCGTCTCAAGAATCTTAAATAGCACACACAAGAATCTTATATAATTACATATTAAATACTAACAATTATGCCAATCAAGAAAAGCGAAATCAAGACGGAGCTAGATCAGCTCAAATATGATTACATGAGAGCCTACCAGAGAATGTGGGAAGCCCGGAAGAAGGGCAAGGATCTCAAAGAATACGAAGCCTGCCTGGCCGGAATCAAGGAGAAGATGGACAAGATCACCGGACTGGCTCCCGGTCACAGAACCGTACACGAACTCGACCGCAGCGAATACAAGCAAGAATTCGTACCCGACAAAGAATATCTCGACTCCATGCCGGATCTCCAAAACTCTCAATTCATCGGAACCCCCATTGATTTTGTGGGTATCGAGGGTATGAAGATTCCGCTGAAGATCCGCCAGAAAGAAGGTGGTACCCAGGAGGTGATCTGCGATGTCACGGGCACGGTCTCATTGGATGCGGCCAAGCGCGGTATCAACATGAGCCGGATCCTGAGAAGCCTTCAAAAGACAACCAAAGATGCCGTCACCTTCGATATCAACGATCTGGAGAAAGTCCTGAAGGCCTACCAGAAAGACCTGGACACCTTTGATGCTCATATCCTCATGAACTTCCCGTACCGCATGTGGCAACCTAGCCTGAGGAGCGTGGATGACGACAACAATCCCAACGGAGGCTGGCAGTATTATAATGTCACCTTCGACTGCAACCTAGATGTCAACGGCGAGTTCAAGAAGATCATCTGGTTCGACTATGTATATTCTTCCGCCTGTCCGTGTTCTACGGAGCTTTCCATGCACGCTCAGGAGACTCGCGGGGTCTATGCCATTCCTCATTCCCAGAGAAGTGTAGCTAGACTGGGTGTCGAGATGGGCCATACCCTGATCTGGATCGAGGACATTCTGAATATGTGCAAGAAGGCTATCCCCACCGAGGTGCAGGTCTTTGTCAAGAGAGAAGACGAGCAAGCCTTCGCGGAGATGAACGGAGCCAATACAATCTTTGTGGAGGATGCCGTCCGGAAGCTCGGATCTATCCTGGAAGATAACTCCGCTATCATGGACTATAAGATCATCTGTTCTCATGCGGAAAGTCTTCATAGTCACCAGGCAATTGCGGTCATCACCCGCGGCAGACATAGGACCGGGGGTGCTTCCATCTTCAATCATCATGTCTCCCTGGAAGAATGGAAGTCTATCAGCCATAATTAGTATTTTTATAAACAAAGTTAAATTTTTAACAGATTCTGGTATTATATAAATTGAAACACTAATTATAATGCAACCGAAACACGGACATATAACATTGGAATTCGCCGGCTGGCAACAGGTCCCTTCCCAAATGGGAGGACTGTTTGTGTCATGCAAAGACCAAAAGGATAATAGTATTTATTCTATTGGCCGCGCAGCCGCCGAAAACACCCGATGAAGGTCCGGGGGGGAAGAGAACAAGATATATAAGCATACAGATAAGGCCTTCATTTAGAGGGCCTTATTTTTTTTTGACAAAAAAGTGCGAAAATATCTTAAGATTAGAAAATACCGCGTATATAAGATACGTAAGAGCAAAAACAAAAACTCATAAAGACTAAGAATAACTAAAAAATCTATAAAAGACCTTAAGATCGGAAAAATCCGATTATATAAAGGAGAACAAGAGTTCTTTGACATATTGGAAAGATCATAGATATAGTGAGATCTTTAAAAGCCCCCGGAAGGACTTGCGGGTCATTTTGCGAGCATAATAGAAGATCTTAGAAGAATCGGAGCGAAAAGGAGAAGGCTCCGACATAGGGAGATCCTCTAATCGGTTTAGGAGGCCGGTCTGATACACCGGTAATCCGAGTTCAAGTCTCGGTCTCCCTACAAATACCGCGGTAGCTCAGTTGGTAGAGTAACTGGCCTTTAACCAGTGGGTCGTGGGGTCGGAGCCCACTCGCGGTACTAAGGTATAATGTGGTTTTGGTGTTAGAACATAAAGAATATATTTTGTAAGAAACAACACAACCGGGACATTTGGGGCACTATGTGAAAGTGTCATTACGGCTGGGGGAATCCCCGGCGAAAGGGTGGAAAGGACGAAAAGAGCGGCGGAGTTGCAAATTCACCGGCTACCGAGTAGTAACCGTGAGGAGAGCCTGATCAACCTCCAAAGAGTCGGCTGCCTGTTGGCATGAGTAGCATACCGGGTTCGATCCCCGGTCTGGTTCCTATGGGCTCGTAGCTCAGTCCGGTAGAGCATCTGATTTGCAATCAGAGGGTCATGGGTTCAAATCCCATCGTGGTCCACTGAGGTCCCTCGAGGACTTAACTAAGACTGTTTTAGTTGCTTGGTAGCTTAAAAAGAAGCAAGTATACCTGATCGGCTGACGAGTCGGTAGAAGTGGAACTTGTAGAGCCCGGCGGAGAATTGGAGATGCGAGTGCGAGTCTCGCCCAAGCCCAAATTTTTGGACCTATAGTCCCAGTGGTCTAGGATGCCTGACTGTCTATCAGGAGGCCCGGGTTCGAGTCCCGGTAGGTCCGCATATTGCCGATATAGCTCAGCAGGAAGAGCAACCGATTCGTATTCGGTGGGTCGAGGGTTCAATTCCTTCTATCGGCTCTATAAGACACATTGCGGGATGGACTGGAGATGGTTCCAGCTCGGTCTCATAAGCCGAATTACGCGGGTTCGAGTCCCGCTCCCGCTACTATGCGTGCACTCAAAAGTCCGGGTAAGTGATTCGCGGTAGGACAGAAATGGAAACACGTCCGGGTGCACAATATTGGGGAGTAGCTCAGTGGTAGAGCAAGCGGCTGTTAACCGAGAGGTCGTGGGTTCGAGCCCCACCTCCCCAGCAATATATGGTCAGTCGGACCACACGGTGAGACCGATAAAGGAATTGAGAAGGACTTTAGAAGGATAAGAGGCGTACGGCTTATCCGGAAGTCCCGAACGAGACCCTAAGGAAAGCCTAACCAGGAAAGTGGTGCCCGACCGGTACATTCGGGTCTTCTTCGGAAGTGAGAGGTTCGAATCCTTGGCTGACCACACAGAAATAATATCTTCGCTGTTATGCTGGACCCACTGTCAGAAGCGAATAATAAATTGTGAAGTGGCGTCAAATTCTGGGAGTTCGGGCGAAAGGACGAACGAGCCAAAAACTAAAGCAGGTGTGATATACCTGAGTCCGTATAGTTTCTAAGAACGCGGCTTTTTTAGACGGACAAAACGGGAGAGCGGCTACGATGGTGGAGTAGCGGCAGACTGTAAATCTGTTACATAGAAACACAGGGGGTCCGAATCCCTCCTCTCCCACAAATTCACGGCCGTGAGAGCATGTTCCGACCAGGCTATAGAAAAGAGTATGGATTAGCCGTCTTGGTAGAAATAGGCGGAGGTATGTTCCTGACCTAAGTGGTGGAAACAAGGTTATTCGTTCTTAAAAGAATGAAATTCCGTGAGAATCGGAAGTAGATATGTAGTTTAATGGTAAAACGGTCCCTCTAGGGGATTGTCATGAGTTCGAATCTCATCATATTCTGCAATTTGGGGGAGTAGCTCAGCTGGAAGAGCGCCTGGCTGAAGACCAGGGACGTTAGCGGAGGTTCGACTCCTCCCTCCCCCACAAGCGGCGTGGTCTGAACCGTGACCCGTTCAAAAAGAAAATCTAAAAAATGCGGTGACGCTCCGGAGAGACGGAGAAATCCGGGAGAGCGCCAACGACGGTGGGTTGGGGCAGACTGTAAATCTGTTGTCTTACGACTTAGGGGGTTCAAGTCCCTCACTCCCCACAGTCGGTAAGTTTTGGCACGGCTCACTTTCTAAAAAACCGTAGCGTTCGTGAGCCTTTGTGGTGAAAAGATCTCAATATAGGTCTTTAGTATAATGGCAGTATAGCGGTCTCCAAAACCGCCGGTGGAAGTTCGAGTCTTTCAAGGCCTGCAAATATAACGCCAGTACCGGGGCAGTATTGAGGATTCTAGATAATCAGTATATGCTTGGGGGTTATCGGTGGGATCATGTCGCGAATGATCCGGTCGATTATAAAAATCAAAAATCTCGAGGGGTTCGATACCCCTCCTGGCGTCAAATTATGTCTAACAAATAAATTCAAGAAAGATGAAAAAGTACACACAACTGTAGGTTTGCATCTTAGATGTTCCTCCGTAATGAGATGATTTCTAATCAGTCAATCAAAAATCTAATTAAAAATCATTAAAAAACTAAAAATCATTATGGAAAAAGAACAATTTTTAAGATTCAAAGAAGACCTTAAGACAAAGGCACAAGAACAAAGAGAGTTAAAAAACCAAAGAAAAACCGAACACTTCAAAGGTGAGAGAACAATCAATCCTTATGATGCGGCAGAAAAAGTGAGAGACAATAAGTACGAGCTTGACAAGCTGTATGTCATCTATTACATCTTGAAACACAGAATAGAGGTGACTGCGGAAAACAAGGAGCAAGTCATTTGGGAGAATTATGCGAAACTTCATCCGCAATACAAAGCTGCTCGCAGAGAAATCACTCTGTCCAACGGCAAGATGCAGATCAGTTATTACATCGACACTCCCGACGGCCGCGACTACACTGCTGAATGTGCAATGCAGAAACTTATGAGTCTATATGATGAAATTATAAAGAAGTATGAAAAGTAATCATTAGATAGAACCTCGCCTTTATGTGATCATTGATGAATCTCTTGAGCCTGTGTATGGATGTGTTCAAGGAGGTCATGCTGTTGCTCAATATCTCCTAGAGAATCCCGATTCCAAGTGGAGGAATAACTATCTTATCTATTTGAAAGATAATCTCGAAAGATTAGTGGTTAAACTTCGGATGCGAGGAATAGAATATACGGAGTTCAGAGAACCGGACCTGGATGGGAAGATGACCGCGATAGCGGTGCTTGACAACCGGAAGGTCTTTCAAAGACTCAAACTTATGGGAAGATAAGATCTTCCCGATTCGCTCGGTTAGTTCAGTGATAGAATAAGTGGCTCTAACCCACAAGACACGGGTTTGAATCCTGTACCGGGCACAAATGAAATGGCGCTGTGGGCAAACTGGTTAAGCCGCCACCCTTTCAAGGTGGAAATTACGGGTTCGAGCCCCGTCGGCGCTACTAAATGGCCCTGTCTGCTAACAGGTCAGGCAACCGGATTCTCAATCCGGAAATCAGAGTTCGAGTCTCTGTGGGGCTACATTTGCCCCGGTAGTTCAATGGATTAGAACAGATGACTACGGATCATCAGATGGGGGTTCGAGTCCTCTCCGGGGTACTTATTGGGACGTAGTGTAATGGCTATCACAGCTGACTCTGGATCAGCTAATCTGAGTTCGAGTCTCGGCATCCCAACATGAAAGCCTTGTGAAAGGCGCGCGAGTAGCAAGGATCGTACCAGTCTTGGATAGGCGATGTGAAAGCATCCCGGATAAACAATGGGTCCGACACCGGATCGTAAGTGCCGGTTGATAGAGCTTCGTGAGGTTCGGCTATGGTATTTTTTCGAATCTCACATGTATGCCCCGGTAGCCCAATAGGCAGAGGCACATGTTTCAGGTACATGACAGTGACGGTTCGAATCCGTCTTGGGGCACTAAAAATAATGCGGTAGTAGCTCAATTGGTAGAGCGCCTGCTTGCCATGCAGGAGGTTTTTTTGCGAGTTCGAGTCTCGTCTACCGCTCAAAGAACCGAGGGGAGCTCAAATGGGCTTCGGGATGGGTGGGGCTGATTGAAACAGATCAGTGTGTAGGTTCTTTAATGCGATAGTAGCTCAGTTTGGCAGAGCGTCTGCCTTCCAAGCAGAAGGTCGTGGGTCCAAGTCCCATCTATCGCTCTTATTATCAATCGGTTATAGGGTAGTAGTTCAGTTGGTAGAACGCCTGGTTTGGGTCCAGGAGGTTTTTTCGCAGGTTCGAGTCCTGTCTACCCTACATATTTGGAGAGTAAATTCTACGGGGTAGGAGCCAACCTGCTAAGTTGTGCGAGTGTAACAGCTTGTGGATCGAGACCACTGCTCTCCGCTATATCGGAATATACAGTAAACGGGATAAACACGGGCAGCAGTGTGTTCCTTCGCCAACCATGGGAGGTGGGTAAATATCACCCTGTATATGACCGGCTGTGATAAATTAAAAAGGGGTTATATTAAAGCTTCCAAACCAGAACCCCTGAACCTTAAGCGGCGGAGAGAGTAGTTCGGCGAAATCTTAAAACACTGATCCGTGATCGCAGGTGACAGACCACGAGACAATTCTCAAGGAGCGCTGTTAGGGAAGCATTTATAGAGGTATAGTGTAATGGTTCGCACAAAGCACCTTGGATGCTTTAGTCTGAGTTCGAATCTCGGTACCTCTGCAAAATGAGATAGAATAGAGATTAGATGGTTCGAATCCTCCTGTGACAATCTTTGAAAGTTGCTGTAGCTCAACGGTTAGAGCGCTGTTCTATAAAAATTCGGAAGGTCCGGAACTTCCGGATGCTCATTTCTCTTGTCCGAGTGACTCAACTATACAGATAGAAGTATTAGGTTCAAGTCCTGATCTAGGCCGGACCCTGATGGGCTGACCTGGTAGGCTAAGAGGTTAGACCGCTATCTTTTTTTATGACAGTTTCCTTAAGATTCTCTAAGTTCGTTTATATAATATCACAAGAGAGAAGTTCTTTGACATATTGGAAAGATCATTATAAAGATTTACGGGTTGAAATGTCGGTTCGAATCCGGCCTCTACCTGTCGGTAGGAAAAGTCTTTGAAAAATCATTCAAAGATGCAGATGAGTTGACAACTGGATGAGTCTGGCCCGTATTATGAGTCCGTGTCCGAACTGGTTTAGGTGGCAGGCCGCAACCCTGTCTATGCGGGTTCGAATCCTGCCGGACTCTCAAATATATGCCCTGATAGCCCAACTGGCAGAGGCCTGCGGCTTAGAACCGCAACAGTGCGAGTTCGAATCTCGCTCGGGGCACAAATTCAGCGGACGGAATCAAGAAAAACATAAGATCCGCGTTTAGCCGAAATTGTCGCGGAAATCACAAAACAAAGAACCGAATGGCTGCTTCTTTACAAATTTTCTTGAGCTGAAGGCCGTTTAAGCCGCTGAACGAAAAATGAGGTGAAATGATATATCCTCGCAAAGCACGGACAAAGATCTCGTGAAGATCCTAATCTTATTGGAACTAGTAGATTCCGGCTTTGAAAAGGCCGCAATAGCGGTAACACCGTATGGTATTATAACACACTAGTTCTGCACAATCTGCTCGAAGTGCGTACTTAAAAGGAGAGAGCTGGAATCTTGGGTGCCAAACATAGACGGAAGACCGAGCGATGCAAGACGGAGCTGAAGCGATAAATTATCTAAAGAGGCTGTCCAGTAAAGAACAATACTTGTCCCTGACAATAATATGGTCAAACAAAGATTTGATGTGCCTCGAAAGATGTCCGCTGTGTTCGCACAGCTACTTCTCAAAAACTTTTGAGATGATTAAAATTCCACATCTGGAGAGAGTGTCATAAAAAAGGGAAAGCCGTGACGGATGGAAATTTTACAGGTGTTTATCAACACTGAAAGGAACTGTTGCCGGTTCGCCATCTACGGACGTAGCATCAAGTCAGAACAAGTAAGTCTGGTGAGGTCCCTTATCCTTGCAGAGTTGGCTGAAAGTTTATGTTCTTTATTTAATATCCCGGTAGCCCAATCGGCAGAGGCAATAGTTTGAGGGACTATACAGTGGCAGTTCGAATCTGCCTCGGGATACAATAATGTGAACAGTTGCTGCAACAACCTAGTAGCTGGCGATATTCGGATATTTGATTCGATCTTTGCAGAGATCGGAAAGAATAAGACGGGTATCGGAAAATCCTTATTCGTCTAGCGGTTAGGACCCCGGCGGTGGTCGGGAACATAGGTTCGAATCCTATATAAGGGGCAAATGGAGAGTCAACCCGGAAGGTCCGGGCGCTGCCTCGAAAACAGACGGAGGGTCACACCTTGGGGATCGAGACCTCGGCTCTCCGCATATATGGAGAGTTAACTCAGGCGGCCCTGGGGACTGACTTGAAATCAGATCGTGTGTAACAGCATGGGGATCGACACCTCATCTCTCCGCAAAGGCTTCAGCAATGAAGTTAGGTGTCCTAGAGAGGCTTAATTACCCTCCGACGCAGCGAACCGAGGAACGCGGGCACCCTCCATCATCCCAATAGCGCTATTAAGATGGTGGGGACTTCCAAAGAAAATGATCAGCACAAAAGTGCGTCAATATATTGGGCATAATGGAAAGTAGCGTGCCGTACTGCAATTCGGGGCGTGAAACCGAGTTCGAATCTCGGATGTCCACTGAGTCCGGATCGGTCAGCGGATGACCGGATCGGAAGAGATAATATCAATCCGACAAAGATCCGCCGATGGGAGATCGGGAGTCAAGATCTCTGAGTCTTAACGGTTTTCGCTCCAAAGAAAAACCGAGTACTGGGCCTGTAGCTCAGTTGGTTAGAGCAACTGACTCATAATCAGAAGGTCAGGGGTTCAATTCCCTTCAGGCCCACTATGAGGAGTGTACATAAACCTCATACGTACGCCTATGGCTCGCAAAAACATAGGTAGTTATCCGTTTATAGGTAAAACGGCGGACGAAAGCGGCCCAACCGTAAGAGGCCGCAATATCGGGTATGTGTCGGAATTGAAGACGACCGAAGGAGATTAAGTTCTCACGGGGTGATAATGTAACCGTGCAGGTGCAAGTCCTGTCATACCCGCAAAAATATGGTGTAAGTAGCTCAGATGGTTAGAGCGCTAGATTGTGGATCTAGAGGTCATGAGTTCGAGGCTCATCTTGCACCCTACAATAGCCCGGTATCCCAACTGGCAGAGGAGGTGGATTCAAAACCCATATAGTGTGAGTTCGAATCTCACTCGGGCTACAAAAACGGGGTATGGTCGAATTGGTAAAGATGCCCGGGAAGGCCCGGGAGGTTTGTGAATAATTCCACGGTGAATAGCAAACGGAGATTCTTCGGAATCCGAATGGTGGTTCGAGTCCACCTATCCCGACTAAATATGCCGATGTAGCGGAGCTGGTTTCATGCAATTCTCTCATAAGGAATAGACGGTGGTTCGAGTCCACCCATCGGCACAATACTTTGGAGAGCTAAATCGGCGGGGCCGATCGCTGTTTGGAAGACAGTCGGTGTGTAACAGCATGGGGATCGAGACCTCAGTTCTCCGCACTAAAACATTAAAACATTATAAATATGGAAGATTTTGCAATAATAACCTGGCCGGAAATCCAGGAATTAATGGACATGGAAGGATTTAATGAGAACGCCACTCTTATAGAACCTAATAGTCATATGGGTATAGATAGTTGTACCTATCTAGTGGATAAAGATTGGTTGGAATCATTATCTTAAATATTAAACCAGCGGTTTTTTAATATAAAATGCTCTCGTAGTCTAACTGGTAAAACCTTGGTTTTGTACTCCAATGTTGGGGGTTCGAGTCCTCTCGGGAGCTCTTATTATAAATATATTGGGAGTTTAGCTCAGTTGGTTCAGTAGCGTCTGCCCTACAAGCAGAAGGCCGTTGGTTCGAATCCAACAACTCCCACAAAGCCGGTATTGATGATCCGCCGGAGAAAGGATATTCGGACGAGGGGTTCGATTCCCTCTACCTCCACTATTTATTAGCTGACCAACCAGGATGTTGGAACAGTTACGGTGGCGGAAACTTAACATGAGATCCGTCACTTGCCTATGGGGGTAATTGGTTTTGACGGTATCCGAGTATGAAGCGAGGAGAGATCGGTGAGTGATAAATAAATCACAACACAACTGTTCGTCTCGCCGCTTAATCTCCAGGAGATTAGCCGTGAGGGCTTGGGTGGAGCCAAATCCACCCTTTTTAATTTTTTCTATCCTTATCATATATTCCAATAAACACACATCATGTTATGGCATTTATAACTAAGAACGAAGAGGAATTCAAACAATATCAAGAATTTTACGAAGATGTTATTCCGCTGTTCGTAAACGTAAAGACCAACCATGAGACCATATATGGAATATCATGTCCACAGATTAATGATGTGCAAGAAATGATTATAAATGCATTAAAGGAGGTTACTATGCCGTTTGGATGTTATATAAGGGTTGAGCTGGGCTTGCTTTCCGATAGTTCTAAGTTTGTCACGGAAATAAAGATCAATTATGATCAATGGATCCAGGCCAGAAATTACAATATAGAAATTGAATTAGAGATTGCGCATGCTCTAAGCAATGAATTCTTTAAGGGATTGTGCAATAGATATCTAAAATTCACAAACAAGCCGTCGTAGCTCAGTTGGTAGTAGTGCGTCCTTGGTAAGGACGAGGTCGCCGGTTCAAATCCGGCCGGCGGCTCTTAAAACCCGGGTTTTGCCGACAACTTATCCCGTAGGGTGGTACCTAGAAAAAAATCGTCGGTCCAGTCCCGGTAGCCCAACAGGCGGAGGCACATGTTTCAGGTACATGGCAGTGGCAGTTCGAATCTGCCTCGGGACACAAAAATATAATAAAATATAATATGAAGTCAATATTAGAAGACACTAGGCCGAGATACAGAGCAAGCGGTTAGTATAGCGTTTCCTTGGTAAGGAAGAGATCGCCAGTTCAAGTCCGATCGACTGCTCTGTAAAAAATAGGAGACATGTAATTAACATATTATTTATGTCTTCTTATTTTTTATAAAAAAATATATGACAAAATTAGATTGGATAAATGCTATTGAAAACAACCGTACATATAAAGGCATGTTAGATGATTTGGGGTTAGAGTACTATCCAAAAAATATCAAAATTTTGAAATCAAAAATTACCGAACTGGGATATAAATTTCAAAGAAAAACCGGTCCATGTTCAAGTGAAGATTATAAAACGGATGAACAATGGATAGAAGCGATTAAAAATAACAAAACAATGGCATCCGCCATCAAGTCTTTAGGATTAGTTCCGAGAGGGTCTAATTATAGAACACTTAAGTCAAAAATTGCTAAATATAATTTAGATACATCGCATATGCTGGGACAGGGATGGAATACGGGAGAAAATTCGAAACCAACTAGAAAAATTTTATCCGATTCAGAATTATTCATAAAAAATTCAACTCGAAGTAATACAGCATATTTAAGAAAAAGATTATTAGCTGGAGGTTATAAAATATATAAATGTGAAATTTGTGGATTAAATTCTTGGATGAATGATGTTATTCCATTAGAACTTCATCATATAGATGGGGATACATCTAATAACACTATTGAAAATCTACAACTAATTTGCCCAAATTGTCACGCCCAAACAGATAATTATAGAGGTAAGAATATTAAAATTATAAAAAGGTCCCGATGATGCAACTGGTAGACATGCTTCTCTTAAACAGAAGATCTTGAGAGTTCGAATCTCTCTCGGGACACAAAATAAATATGAGTTATGAAATCAATATTAGAATCTATCAATGAATCTGAAAAGAAATATGACAACTTCTTGAATCTTCCTCCTATAACCGAGCTCGGAGATGGTGAGTACGATTGTGCCGTGTGGGGACATAGTGTTGCCTGTAATGGAAGTAAGTTTTATTCCGAGATTGGTATAAGAAACATCTTTCCCATCAAGATGAAAATAATCATCAAAGACGATAAGGTTCGATTTGGAGATTCCGATAATATCCAAAGAGCGGAATTGAAAAAACTTTTTGAATAATTAGAATTGCTCCCATAGCTCAATGGATTAGAGTACGGGTCTCCGGAGCCCGGGATCCGGGTTCGAGTCCCGGTGGGGGCACTATGATCTTTCCTATGCCCCGATAGCTTAATTGGAAAAGCAGTACCCTTCTAAGGTATGGAGTGGGGGTTCGAATCCCTCTCGGGGTACTAAAATTAAGAAATATTATGACTGATCAAGAATTAGCACGAATTATCAAGATATTTGCTCTTACCACCCATTATGAAATGGATGAAATCCATCCTATTCCCAAATCCGAACTCAAAACCGGACAATTATATCTCGGACACTGCCGGAATTCGGATATGGCCGTATGGAATGGCAACCGCTTTGAATATCAACGATATAAGTTTGGAGATATCTTCAAAGAAGAAATCAATCATTTTGAAGACGATAGCGGATATGATGTTTTTGTCCCGTTCATAGAGATGCCATAAGGCATCTTTTTTTTGCTTGATATTTTCAAGATCCGATTATATAATATCATAAAATGCGATTATGATACCATATAATAATGTACGAGATTACTTAAGAATTCATCGGGTGGACAAGGTCCGGGAGTATCAAGCGGATTTCTTTGAAGTTCTGAAAGAATATTCCGAAAAGTCCGGCGGTTCGGTTTCCCGGAATGGACACAGAATCTATCTTCCGTATACCGGAGGTATTGAAAAGATTGATGTGGTGGTCAACGGCGGAGAGTCCGGATCCCGATGGGATGGATTTCGCGGATTCCTGCTAGGTACGGAATTTGAGATCGGAGAACTGAGGAGACTCAATGCTAATCAAGGATATGTTACCGAGAATGTCGATTACATAGCCGGGACTTGCACCATATCTTTCAAGAACCGGGGCCGGAATAAAAAGACGGACACCCGGAAAATCGGCAAGATTCTAGCTAAAAACGGCGTAATGTACGATGGAATATCCGCGCTG
>Ga0310696_10004221_pt1 | contig 17680 bp, 7 predicted proteins | sample AusTroGonzalo_MG_4_FD_203885 | JGI IMG/M metagenome (GOLD analysis project Ga0310696, IMG submission 203885) | Bovine rumen microbial communities from tropical cattle in Woodstock, Queensland, Australia - Gonzalo_02 (v2) (version 2) | ecosystem: Host-associated > Mammals > Digestive system >...
TACGAGAATGGAAACTGGGACGGCTCACTGAAGACCAGTCTGAGCAACGCACAGATGTATGCCGTGAAGATGCAGAACGGCCGAAACCTGCGCATCGTGGGGCAGAACGTCAATCCTGCCGACTGTCAGATCAGCCTGCAGAAGAACTGGAACTGGATAGGCTATTACGGCAGACAACTATCGTCCGTAGACGAAGCCCTGGCAAGTATGTCACCCAGTGACGGCGATATTCTGAAAGCCCAGAGTGGTGTGGTCTATTTCGACGGCAACGACTGGCTGGGTTCTATCAAAGTCATGGAACCAGGCAAGGGCTATATGCTGAACAATGCCTCTGGCTCAGCCAAACAGTTTAGCTATCCTTCAGCAGCAGTGGCAGGCGCAAGAAGCACCTTCATCAATGATGATGACGCAGCAGTCGCAGAACTGATGACAACAGATCATCCTTCGACTGCCTTCACTCCTGTAGATATGAGCAACTACTCCAGCAATGCCATCATGACCATAAGACTCGTGGCTGGCAATATGGCTGTAGCTCAAGCAGAAGTAGGCGTGTTTGCTGGTGAGGAGTGTCGTGCGGCATCTCAGACAAACGACAATGGCATCGCCTTCCTCACCATCCCTGGCGATGATGAAGTGACACTTACCTTCAAAGTTGTCAAAGGCTCTCAGACCATTGATGTCGAAAAGACTGTCAACTTCGAAATCGATGGTGTCTACGGATCCCCCCAACATCCATTGGTCATCGACCTTGGCGGTACTACTGGCATTTGGGAAATGCTCAACGCCAATGGCAATGAGACCATTTACGACGTCAGCGGCCGTAAGCTCAACAACCAGAAGTTGCGCAAGGGTGTCTACATCATTAACGGGCAAAAGAAGACAGTGAGGTAATGAGTATCAGGCAATTAAGAATGATAAAAAATCTTAAATAACCCACGGAATTATGGAAAGATGTTGCGCAAATCAAGGAATATGCGTACCTTTGCAGCCCGTAAAAAGGTTGCTGCTGAGCAAATGACTCTTTAGCAGCATTCAATTATTAATAATTTCAAAATTAAAAGAAAAGACAATGAGTCAGAAAATTCGTATCAAGCTGAAGAGCTACGACCACAAGCTCGTAGACAAGTCAGCAGAGAAGATTGTGAAGGCAGTGAAGGCTACAGGTGCTGTTATCAGCGGTCCTATCCCCCTCCCCACTCACAAGCGTATCTTCACCGTTAACCGCTCTACCTTCGTAAACAAGAAGAGCCGTGAGCAGTTCCAGCTCTCAGACTACAAGCGTCTGATTGACATCTACAGCTCAACAGCCAAGACTGTTGACGCCCTGATGAAGCTCGAGCTCCCCAGCGGTGTAGAAGTTGAGATCAAGGTCTAATAAACTTTTTCTTCAACAATAAGAAATCCCGGAATCGCCAAAACGATTTCGGGATTCTTTATGTTATTTGAGATTGTTGTGAACATGATTCCATGTTCTATAATTTGGGAGTCAGCAATAATAACAACAAAAGAAATTTACAAAATCAATGGTTTTCTTTTTTCCTGCGTCCAGGACTTTTGGTAGCTCTAAAGTGAATTCGCAAATTGACTCGATAAAAATCATGAAATCACTCGAATAAAATCATGAATTTACTCGAGTCAATTCATCGCATCCAATTAGCTCACAAAAAAGCGGTATTTAGCAAGAAGAATTCGATAATTTTTAAACACCAAAAATATTTACACATCATTTTTGGGGGAAGAAAATAGAGGTACAATGTTCTATCGAGTAATTAAATTATAGGTTTACACTCGATTTTCAGTTAAAAAAAGTAAGTTCCAATGTCCTTCACTTTTTTTTTATTACCTTTGCAGCCATATAATTATTAACAACAAAAATCTACTTTTTCAATTCATGCACAGATTAATCGTAAGCCTTTGGGCCATTATCCTCTCTACATGTGTGCAGGCCCAAATGATAGAGCCCGTACATTTCACCTCACAGATAAAGACCCTTCAGGGTAATGAGGCCGAAATCATCTTCACCGCCCTCATAGACGAGGGATGGCACGTGTATGCCACCGACCTTGGCAATGACGGTCCTATTTCAGCGACTTTCAATGTGGTAAAGATGGACGGTATTGAACCTGTAGGCAAACTGCAGACTCGCGGCAAGATCACCAAGCAGTTCGACAAGTTGTTTGACATGGAACTGCGTTTCTTCGAACACGAGGCCTGTTTTGTTCAGAAGGTACGCTTCACCAAGCCCACCTACTCTATCGACTGCTATCTGGAATATGGTGCCTGCAACGATAAAACATGCATGCCCCCCACGCAGGTTGAGTTCAAGAAAAGTGGGACAGGCATTTCCACAAGCACAGCAAAACCGGAAACTTCTGCAAACACGACTAAAGGAGGAGATACAGAGTTACAAAAAGGAGCATCGGAAGCGATCACCCTTGATGATTCCAGCAAAGAAGATATCAAAAGCGATTCAGACACAATTTCCAAGCAAGCTGTGCTTCAGGTGGATGAAGTGGGAGAAAAGTCTGACCTCTGGACTCCCGTCATCAACGAGATGAAGACGATGGGCGCAGGCGGCAGTCTGACCGACCACTCCCTGCTCTACATTCTCCTGATGGGCTTCGTAGGCGGTCTGCTTGCCGTACTCATGCCCTGCATCTGGCCTATCATCCCCATGACGGTGAGTTTCTTTCTGAAACGTGCTAAGAGCGACAGGAAGAAAGGTATCCGTGATGCTATCACCTATGGACTCAGCATCATCGTCATCTACCTCGGCTTAGGACTGCTTGTCACCGCCTTCTTTGGCAGCGACACACTCAATGCCATGTCCACCAATGCCGTGTTCAACATCTTCCTATTCCTCTTACTGGTAGTCTTCGCCCTGTCTTTCTTCGGCTGGTTCGAAATCAAACTGCCAGGCTCATGGACCGATAAAGTGGATACAAAAGCCTCGGAGACCAGCGGTCTGCTGTCTATCTTCCTCATGGCTTTCACCCTGGTGCTCGTGTCATTCTCTTGCACAGCCCCCATCATCGGTCTGCTGCTCGTCGAGACAACCACCAGTGGCAACTGGCTGGCCCCTGCCCTTGGCATGTTTGGCTTCGCCTTCGCCCTGGCACTGCCCTTCACCCTCTTCGCCCTCTTCCCCACGTGGCTGAAGCAGGCACCGAAGTCGGGCTCATGGATGACCACCCTGAAGGTTGTCCTTGGTTTCGTCGAACTGGCCTTTGCCTTGAAATTCCTCTCCGTGGCTGATTTGGCCTACGGCTGGCATATCCTCGACCGCGAGGTATTCCTCTCACTCTGGATTGTTATCTTTGCCCTGCTCGGAGCCTACCTCTGTGGCTGGCTGAAATTCCAGGAAGACGAGGTTGGCGGCGACATCCGCAAACCCATGCCCGTGCTGTGTATCATGGGCGGACTTGTATCACTGGCTTTCGCCGTCTACATGGTACCCGGTTTGTGGGGCGCCCCCTGTAAGGCCGTCAGTGCCTTTGCGCCACCAATGAACACGCAAGACTTCAACCTCAACACCAAGACCGTTGAAGCACAGTTCACCGACTATGAAGCCGGTATGGCTGCTGCCCGCGCTCAGGGCAAGCCAGTCTTCATCGACTTCACCGGCTTCGGCTGCGTCAACTGTCGCAAGATGGAGGCTGCCGTATGGACCGACCAGCGCGTAGCCGACCGTCTCACCCGCGACTACGTACTCATCTCACTCTTCGTGGACGACAAGACACCACTGGCAGAACCCCTGGAGGTTACCGATGAACAGGGCAATACCAAGACCCTACGCACCGTGGGTGCCAAGTGGAGCTATCTGCAGAGCCATAAGTTCGGTGCCAACGCCCAGCCCTACTACGTCATCCTCGACCCCGTCACGGCCCGTCCCCTCAGTGGCAGTCGTGCCTACGACGAGGATATCCCCGCCTACCTGGACTTCCTCAATGGCGGTCTGGAGCGCTACGGCGAACTCACAGAGTAACAAATAATATTTTCCAAAAATTTTAGCCTTCACCGTCACGCTAATCAACTGATATCGCGACAAATACGGTGAAGGCTATTTTTTATGTACCCGTTTTACGATAGACATACGAAGGACCGTATTTCTCTCTGTAATATTTCGGGAATGGCTCAGACACAAGGGCATCAAGCATCTGTTGGGCGCGATAACGAGACACACCGAAAAGACGCTGGAAGGTACTGCGAGTGAAACTGCCATGAGTCTGACAATAATCTGCTAAAGTTTTTAGCAACTTGGCACGCGGCACATCCTGTTCATAGACATCTTTATTTCGGGTAAAGGCATGCGGATCCTTATTCAATTGCGTGAGCATTTCTTTATCGGGAACAAAAGTGATACCTTCCACCTCTACTTCACGGGCGGTAATCTCATCTGGATGGAGATAGGTCTTGGAATGCCAACGTCCATCCTCTCCTTTATTCTTCTTTGTACCCAAACGGAGTGAGAAGCGTCCGATACCATCCAGATGTAAATCATGACCACTCAAAAGTTGTTCTACCAACTCGCGTTTCAGATCATCCAGCACCATCTCAAATAAGCCTACAGATATCATACCGTGCTGGCTAACATGCTCTGCCAGTTCACGAGTCCTCATGGTTGTCTTGAGAACTTGACGCACATGATATGTTTGCACAGTTTCCCCCGGCTTCAATGGAGTTGGGTGCACTGTATAGTGTATTGTGTTACCTATCTTCATAATTGCATTTCATATTATTTCAGGCTGCAAAAGTAGTACTTTTTATACGAATAGCAAGACATTGGGGATTAAAATTACTTAATTTTGAATTACTGACGAACGTCAGGCGTATTACCGATGTTGCTAGTACACTCTACCGACCTTTGTCAGCAAATAACAAATAACTGTTTTACGCACAGCTAACAAGCGGTATAAGCATATAAAAGCAGGCACTTTTCTTTTTTTTCCGAGGCCATATCCTTTCTTCAAATTTTACTTGTTTTCAGCCTGACAAAACTGTAACTTTGCAAACGAAGAAAACAACCAAAAGCATTAATTAATCATGATGAATCTTTTACGTATTACAAAGAAATTACAAGAATGCGACCAGTACATTCAGCGGTTAGAAGCCGAAAACAAATTGCTTCATGAAAATATCTCGCTTGCAGGAAAAGACAAGCAGAGAAAATATGAGACACGTATGAAGAACTGCTTACGCCCCATACGGGAAATGGCAGATTTCATCAAGAGTAAGTACGCGTTCCGTCATAATGTGGTTCGCGACATTTATGAGTTTCGTCCACTGACAGGAAAAAGCAGATGGCGTCCCATTGACGAACGCCAGATAAACACTATTATGAACCAAGTGCAAGACGACGGAGGCGTGCTCTGCCTGAAAAGTGCAGTGATGCAACGCATCAAGAGCGCCATCGCAACTGATTATCATCCCGTAAAAGACTACTTGGATAGCATACGTGGCACATGGGATGGGCAAGACCGGGTAGATGAACTTTGCAGCAGAATCAACCAAAGCGATTACTGCCGACACATGATGCATCTATGGCTTAGGGCTATGGTTGCACAATGGTTGGAAATCGACTCACGTCATGCCAATGCAGTCATGTTGCTACTCATCAGCCCACAGCAGGGTCTTCAAAAGAGTACGTTCCTGCACGAGCTTCTGCCTACCCCACTTTCATCCTATTATACAGACGATTTTCAGTTATCCACAAAGGGCAATGCTGAGCGCAAGCTGGTGGAATTCGCACTGATCAATATTGATGAGTTCGACAAGATGCCCGTCAGAAAAATGCCATACCTGAAAACGCTCATGCAAACCCTGCGTCCATCATTTGTCAAGGCTTATAAGACCTGTTTCAACCAATTACCACGCATCGCATCTTTTGCAGGTACCAGCAACGAGCGTCATGTTCTGACCGACCGTACCGGCTCACGCCGTTTCCTCATACTGGAACCCGAGGGTATCATCCAGGTGAACCATATCTGTCATGACCAGCTCTACGCACAACTGCTTCATGAGATAGAACATGGGGAGCGCTATTATTTCACGAAGGAAGAAGAGAAAGAGATGCAGTCTGTCAATCAGGCCTACTACAAATTGGACACACTGGAACAACTGTTCACACAATTCTATCGAAAACCAGAAAAAGATGAGCCATACAAAAGGCTCTCAGCAATACAGCTAATGGAACAGCTCCGCAAGAAAAACAGTCTGTTGCTTCATACAGTATCACAGAACCACTTCACCCAAATGCTCAACCGCCTGGGCATCCCCAAAGAGCACACACACTACGGGAACTTCTACAGCGTCATCCCGCTCTAAAATAGGGTTTCACCATATCTCGCAGACACACAAGTGCTTGCAGAGAAGGTGAAACTCAAACAAACAGAAAAAACAGATAGAAAATATCAGAAATAGACGAAAAAATTTGCATAATTGAAAAATAAATAATATTTTTGCGCCATAATAACGTAATACTAACCTATACTAACCTTTATGAAAAGATCTATACTCCTGATATACTATGCCCTTATTGGCTTTTTTTACTATATCAACACGGCCAATGCTGCCTCAACTACGGACAAGGTCAGCATGCAGGATTTTTGGGTAGTCAAGGGCGAACAGCAAACTGTTGGCCTGTACGTAACGAATGCGACTACATATACTGCATTTCAGTGTGACATTTTCCTGCCAACAGGTCTTACATTAGGTCAAAACACACAAGGTCTACCTTTAGTAACCCTTAATAGTGCAAATACAAAAACACATCTTACGGAATCAAGCTATCTGTCGAATGGTGGCATCAGAATCGTGGTAATGTCAATGTCGAACAAAGCTTTTTCATTTAATAGTGATGCATTAGCCAACATTATCATTCTGGCCAGTTCTGAAGCAGTTGGTCAGCAAAACATCAGAATAGAGAACGTACGTCTTGTGACAGCTGGCACCAGAATAGAATTGACAGCCCATAGTTCACAAGTCACAGCAAACGTGATGGAACAAAGGGCTATCATCAAAGCCAAGAACACCACTCGTAAATATGGCGAAGCAAATCCTGTTTTTGAATATACCATTGAAGGACCTGCCATTGAAGGTAAACCAGAAATAACCTGTGAGGCCACATCAACTTCGCCCGTTGGAAATTACAACATCACAGTAAAGAAGGGAACCATCAATAATACATGTGTTGACTTCGTAGCTGGTATGCTTACGATTGAAAAAGCTCCACTAAATATTGCAGCTGACATCTACACAAAAAAACAGGGCGAATCAATGCCCCAATTCACACTAACCTATACAGGTTTCAAAAACCAAGAAACAAACGCAGTATTATCAAAACAGCCAATAGTTTCTTGTGAAGCCAACAAATCTAGTGCACCAGGCGAATACACAGTAACTGTTTCTGGAGCCGAAGCACAAAACTACGACATCAGTTATACAAACGGGAAACTCGTAGTAATTAAGGGAGCGAAAAAAGGCGATGTAAATTCTGACGACGAAGTTGATGTAACAGACGTTGTGATGATTATTGATGAAATCCTCGGTAAAAATCCCAATGGATACAATGCTTCAGTTGCAGACGTAAATAATGACGGAACAATTGACGTGACAGATGCGGTTTTGATTATCGATGTTATCCTTGGTAAGATTACAATGCCTTAAGACGAAACGACTTTCCAAAATATAGTAAAAGAAAAACCTAAAACACTGAATATATGAAAAAGAGTCTTATTACATGTGCTCTCCTTTGTTTGAGTGCTACAGCAGTCATTGCACAGTCGAGCGACAACGAAGACAATGTCGTTAAGATATCCGAATCCATGCACCGTGCCCATCGTCCTGGCCAGGTTTTGGTAAAATTCAAGGACGATAGTTCTATCAGCATCAAGAAGCAAGCTCCAGGAAGAATGAGGGTCAGCTCTCAGCGGGTGCAGTCCGTCCTGAATCAGTTGGGGGTTACCAATATGGAGCAACTCATGCCTATTGGCGGCAAGGTAAAGATGAAGCCTTCTGAGCGTCTACGTCGTGCCAACGGAAAGATGATGGAAGATCGTGATCTATCTAAACTATATCTCGTTGATTTCAACGTACACCGTATTCCCAGTGTTCAAAATGCCATCGAAGCACTTCAAGAGCTCGAAGAAGTGGAATTTGCGGAGCCAAACTATTTAGTATACGCATTAGGTACTCCCGCTGAGACCACTTACATACCCAAGGCACGCAGAATAGCATCTGCACCAGCAGTTTTTACCCCCAATGATCCTATGTACGAGCAACAGTGGGGACCTGCAGCCATCAATTTACCACAGTTTTGGGCTACAGAGACACAGAATGTGCTTGGCCGCAGACCCGTTATAGCCATTCTTGACACGGGTGTAGATATCAACCACCCCGATCTAAAGGACAACATCTGGACAAACGAGAATGAATTGAATGGCATAGAAGGCGAGGATGACGATCTCAACGGCTACAAGGACGACCTACATGGCTGGGATTGCGTAAATCAGACAGGACGCATAGGCGACTGGAACGGTCATGGTACGCACTGTGCAGGTATTGCTGCTGCCGTAGAGGGCAATGGCATCGGTGTCGTAGGTGCTAATCCTGATGCACTCATCATGCCCGTCACCGTATTACAGAGTGATGGCGTTGGCGACGTTGGAACCATCATTCGTGGAATTGAATACACCATGAAACATCAGGTAGATGTTATCTCCATGAGTATCGGTGGCTATGGCTATTCTATAGCTTATGAGTTAGCCTTAGGTAAAGCCTACAACAGAAGCGTCATTGTGGCTGCCGCCGGAAACGACGGGCTCTGCATCTACCCCGGTCATAGTTGCTGTTCAAAGCCAATGTTTCCAGGTGCGTTTACCTTCGTGCTTGGTGTAGAGGCCAGCAAGGACTACGCCGGACAGTGCTTTAGCTCATGTGGAAAAGGCGTTTACCCTTATAATCAAAATCCTTGGCGTGCATGCTTTAGCAATCTAGACGATGACGGTCCTATATATACCGACTTAAACATCTTTGATGAGGAGAAACTCTACAACTACGAATTGCTGGTACCTGGTACCAACATTATGAGTACTTATCCTGGTGGTCGATACAAATTCATGAATGGCACCTCTATGGCCACACCTTTGGCAGCTGGTGCCATTAGTCGTTTGCTGGAGACTAAAGAGTACTCAAGCAAGGAGTTGCTTTTCGGTGACCTTATTGGAAGTGCCAACAATAGTTCAAAGGTGATGGATGTCATGGCGGCTTACAACCTAACAGATGTAGACCGTAAGCCCACATTGATGCTCGTTGGTTATACAATGAAAGACTCTGTTGGTGGTGATAACGATAAACGATTCGATGCCGGAGAAATCATCGAGCTCTACCCCATTATGCGTAACTCATGGGGCGAGGCCATCGGCATTAAATGTTCGCTGACTACAAGTGAGAATGAAGATCCAGAAATTATTGAAATATTAGATAACAACGTAGACTTTGGCCATACCCTTCATAGCTACGGCAAAGAACAGAGTGTTAACCCCATCCGATTTAAAATCAACGACAATTGCGTAGATGGCCGCCATATTCGCCTGACGATTAATTCAACATGCGAAAATGGTACGGGGGAGACTATTGCACAGGACATTATTATTACTGCTGAAAATGGCGAGGAACTGAATGGTATCATGCAGAAGAACACCACCTTGGTAGCAGGCAAGCATTATATCATTAATAAGAGTTTTGCTATTCCTGCCAACCTAACGCTAACCCTCCAACCAGGAACTACTCTTAAAATTCACGATGGCGCCCAGTTGATTGTATCAGACCAAGGACGTATCCGTGCTATTGGCACCGCAGACGAGCCAATAACTATTACAAAGGGAGATTTAAGCCAAGGATATGTGCCAACATTGAAATTCAACAACAACTGTGTATTCCAGTATTGTCAATTTGTAATGCTGTCGGCTGAAGTTAATCTATTTTCAGGAGGAAAATTCACCGATTGTATCTTTAAGGATTGCTATGTTGGCGATGAAGGTATCACCGGTATCAACACCACGCGTTGTAATATTATTCAAAACACGGGTTATGCGGGTATCGGATATGGAAACACCCATAAAAATAGTAACATTATAGACAATACGATTACTACTCGCACCGGAACATGCCAACACGGATGTCCTTGGTTCTATTTCCTGCCAGGCTACAAGGAATTTAACGGCTGCAATCTCTATGGTAATTCTATTGATTTCTTAAAATGTTATGCAGATATTGTTTATATAGACTTAGAGCCAACCGTAATTTATACCGATTATCCGTCATACTTTGGTTCTACCAAAGAGGAAACTGTACGAAAGCGTGTACTAGACTATTACCATGAATATAACGATGACGTGCATTATACCTCATTTGGAGCTGTAGACCTTAAAAACATGCTAAAAGAACCGAATTCGCAGGCTCATGGCATCGTTTGGAAGATTCTGGTTGACGGAAAAGACGCACAGGATGAATACGATATGATTCCACCATTAGGCGTAGGAACTCATCGTGTAGATGTGTATTTCAATCGTGAGATGGATACGCTCGTTGCACCATACCTTGCTATGGGTGTACGCCCGCCTTACACGCAGAATTTCATTAATGAGAATCCCTCTTGGAGTGAAGACGGAAAGATCTATACGGCCTATATTACGATTACAGCCAAGAGTGCTTTTGATGGCATCAACCGATTCTATGTAGCTGACGCTCAAGATAAAGACCATTTTGTAATTCCCGTAGAACGTTCTCGATTCAACGTACCCGTTTCTGCAGCAGGTAGTAAAAGCGTTGGATTTATGGCTGAGCCAGGATTAGGAAAAGTTAATCTGACATGGATGGCTATCGACACTGTTGATGTGGAGGATGTCATTGGTTACAATGTTTATCGCTACACGATGGATGATCAACTGGTTGCTTCAGACACACTGCGAGTTAATGAAGAACTGATTATGCTTGATGATGGAATCTATGAAGGCGAACTATCGTTCACTGACTATGATGTTACACCTGGCACCACCTATTATTATTACTACCGTGCACTGCGTTCTACACTTGACAGCACGGAACCATCCTTGACAGTTGCTGCCACCCCAGCAACATCTACTAAGGGTGATGCCAATGGTTCTATGGACGTGACCGTTGCTGATGTAGTAAGTGAGATTGACTATCTAACTGACCAAAATCCAAAGCCGTTTATTTTCGAAGCCGCAGATGTTAACTCTGATGAAATCATTAACATTCTGGATGTAGTGGGAACCATCAATATCATCATGGGCAACCCAACTTCAAGCAGACTACAGGCACTGTCTACTGCGGAATATACGATTGAAGACGGACTCCTTTATATTGATAGTCCTGTTCAACTGGCAGGTTTGCAAGTTCTTTTCCAGAATGAGGATGACGAACCATGCTGCGAGCCACTAGAAATCCTCAAAGGGATGGAATATGCAAGCTGCATGAAAGATGAGAATTACTTATTCATGTCATATTCCTTCCGTGGACGAACTATTCCTGCTGGCCGTCATGCTATTCTCCGAGTTGGGGATGCTGAAGTTTCAGGTATCGTATTAAGTGATGTTAATGGACATGAGGTCATGGCCAACTACAGTTTGCCAACCATCATTGAAAACATCCTACCAGAACAACAAGTGGAGACACAGAAGGGACTCTTCGACTTAATGGGACGCAAGATACAAACCATGCGAAAGGGAGTTTACGTGATTGACGGAAAGAAAGTGTGTTACTAAAATGCTTATGTGCCTATGACACATCTGAAGAAACATACAGCATTTGTCATTCTGGCAATGCTATTGCTGACAAGCGCTCACTCGCTGGCTCAACCAGCGGTGAGGCTTTCCTCTGTTTCTGGACATCCAGGTGACGAGGTTGAAATAACTATTCAAGCCCAAGGACTGTCACTGGTTACTGCGGTACAAATGAATATTACCCTACCACAGGCATTGAACTATGTAGAGAATTCTGCTGTGTTGGGTAATGAAATAGCCTCAACTAATCATCAACTTCAGGTCACCCAGACTGGCAATCAATTGAAGATTTACGTATACTCACTCCAGTTGAATACGCTAAAGGATACCCAAGGGCAGTTACTATCCTTCCGTCTATTGGTTGGAAAAGAGCCTGGTACTTATCAACTTAAGCCCTCGGTTGTATTAAGTAATTCTCAAGGCAAGGACATCTCTGCAGATATCACTATGGGGACTGTTACCATATTAAGTCCAAGTATCCAGTTATCTTCTCAAGAGATTGACTTTGGAAGGGTGCCTATTAAAAGCACACATTCAAAGACCTTCATTGCAAGCAATATAGGCAATGAGCCTCTAACGCTTACAGGTGCAGAGTGTAGCATCAACGAGCTAGGTATTACTGGACTTCCTTGTACTATTCAGCCTGGAGAACAGCAAGAACTTAGTATCAATTATACGCCAATGAATGCTGGACAGGAGGATGCAACCATTAAGATTGCATCCAACGCGGCAAACGGAGTAAAGACTATCATTGTAACTGCTCTCCCCTACTCTGTCAATGAACTTATCGTAAAAACTTCCGACCTCCTTAGTGTCAGCGTTGAGATGAACAATATGGAGCCTATCGTTGCAGTGCAGTGTTCATTCGAGCTACCTAAAGCACTTCAATTCATTGAAGGCAGCATAAAACTCAACAACAATCGTTCAAAAAATCATCAATTGTCATCTTCTTTTGAAGACGGGAAATTGAAAGTGTTTATACACTCAGCCTCAAACACTGCTATTCCTGCTGGTAATGGAGAACTATTCTCATTCAGTTTGCAATCTGTTGGTGCATCTGGCAACTACCAGCTCAGCCCTTCAGATGTTATCCTAAGTAATGCGAATGGCAACAATATGCTATCTGGTACCACAGATGCCGTAGTTCATTTGTCTGCCCCTAAACTAGAAGTGGAAACAGAGATTGATTTTGGCAATCTGCCTATGCAAGAGAGCCTCACCTACTCTTACCCACTAAAAAATATTGGAGAATCACTTCTCACTATCGACCGTATTGAGATTGACAATCCCGCGCTTACCATTTCTTCTATTCTACCGTTTTCTATTGAGGCAGGAGATACCAAGAGTATAGAAATAGTGTATCGCCCTGAGAAAGAAGGAACTTTCAAGGGAGTGATGCAAGTGTATAGTGATGATCCAGATCAACGAATGACAGTTGTAGACATTCAAGGCTCCACATATTATAACAACCAAGTTTCGTTGACTGGCAACGAGCGCCAAGATGGAAAATTTGCCTTGACTATCGGTTTACAGAACACATTACCAATTGTTGCCTTGCAGGCTGATTTCCATTGGATTGCCGGTATGACAACAAACACGGCAGACGTTTTGTTATCGGATAGAATAGGTAATCACAGAGTTGTTCTTAACAAAATATCAGACAACACTTATCGTCTTTACCTTTACTCCACAAATAATCAGGTAATTTCCCCTGGTCAAGGAGCACTACTCACCCTAATATATAATAAGGTGAATACAAATATTAATTATACCGGTTCTTCCATCACTGTTGACAATATCATTCTTAGTACCCCAGAAGGAAAGAATCAGTCATCATCACCTGTGACGATGATGACAGTCAACAGAAAGGGCGATGTCAATGGAGATGGTCTAATCACAGTTTCCGACGTCACAGCAGTCGTAGACTTCCTTTTAGAGCGTCAGACTCCCAACATTTCACTCACTAATGCTGACGTAAATGGAGATGGACAAGTAACAATCATTGACGTTGTGGAAGCTATTCAGTTAGTACTCACCTATGAACAATAAAGCAAAATCAATAATAAAAATAACTAAAACCTAATGATTATGAACAGACAACTATTTGCTAGAGCTTGGATGCTGTTATTGACAGCAGTCATAGCGATTCCATTGTCGGCACAACAGTTGACCGTGCAAGTGGACAATGAAGGTGGTCTTTGGGATGCCCTGGAAGCTCAGGGCGTTACAATTTTCGCCGGCATTAAGAATCTGAAGGTAACTGGTGTGATGGGGAATCAGGACTTCCTGCTCATCAAAAACCAGATGTCGAATTTGGAAGTTCTTGACATCTCTGGTACCAATGCCACAGAGGTCCCTTACAAGACTTTTTATCAGAAAGAAAAACTGAAGACAGTACGATTGCCAGAGGACATTTCTTATATCAGAAATGAGGCATTCTACTACTGCCAGAACTTGGAGTCGGTTACCTTTGGTAATCAGGCGGTCGTGGAAGGAAAGATTGTCTTCCCAGCCAGCTTACGCTATGTGGATAATAGTGCCTTTTACGGTTGTCAATCACTGAGAAAATTGGACTTTTCTGCATGTACCACTCTTGAAGGTCTTGGAGGCAACGCTTTTCAGAATCTATACAATTTGCAGGAGGTCTCATTTCCAAGTCAAGGAAACTTACGTATCGAATGGTATTGCTTCGGTTTGGACAGCCAATTTTGGGACGAAGCGACTCAGCAATACTTTTACAAAGGTTTGGAAGCACTGACTCTGACAAAGGCGGTAACCTATTTAAGTGGCTATGCTTTACCAAGAACATTGAAGACATTGTATGTCGAATCTGTCAATCCTCCCGAATGTGACGAGAATACTTTTACTCATTTTTTTGAAAGTGAATCTCCATCTATAAAGATCTATGTGCCCAAGGGCTCAAAGCGCAACTATGCTATTGCTGATGGATGGAGCAAGATTTACCAATATATGGAGGAAATGGGTATCAAACTCAATATCAGCGGCTACGGTACATTGCAAAAAGACAATAACACATATTCTGACGGTGATGTTTTCTTTACCACACAAGGCAGTTCCACTACCTTAAAGGCTGAACCGGAAATAGGTTGCGAACTGATTTCTGTGAAGCTCGACGGCAATGATTTGACGGTCGCTACAGATGGAACCATCTCGATTCCAGTTGGAACTACAGTCGGGACATTAGACGTCACATTTACTGCTAATCCAATCACCATTGACAATCCGAATGGCGGTGAATTGAAAAATAAAATAATTGCCTTGGGTATTACACCTGGAACTCTTCGAACACTGAAGATAACAGGTAAACTAAACGCCAAGGACTGGAACTTTGTAACAAACAGTCTGTCAAGCCTTGAGGTCTTCGACATCAGCGAGACTAATGTAACGTCTATTCCAGAGTCGGTATTGCGTGAACGACAATTTCTAACTACCGTGCATCTACCATCTACGGTTACTGTCATTAATCGCTACGCATTTTATAATTGTCAACAACTGACCACTGTGGATGGCTGCGAGAATGTGGAGGAAATACGCGAACGGGGATTCGCATATTGCGCGAAACTAGCCGACTTCCCGTTCGGAAATAAGATTCGGTCAATAGAATCCGGAGTTTTTGAGAATTGCGCATCACTTCCAGAAGCCCTAATAATGCCCTCCTCACTGACCACACTGGGTTGGGATAATGTATTTAACGGATCTTCTATCCGCACATTCGACTTAAGTCAGTGTACACTAACTAGCAATATTGGCAACAATGCTTTTGGTGAGTGCACATCTCTGACATTACCAGAAAAAGGCGATTATTGTTTATCATGCAGTGCATTAAGTAATGCCCATCTTACGGAATTGCGTATACCTGCAGCCGTCAGAAATTTGGATTGTGACAATATATTGCCTCAGATGCTGGAACGTCTTTATGTTAGTCGTACAGTGCCAATAGATGCAAATAGTAGCGCTCTCAACAACATTGACTTTGGTGTCTGTACGCTCTATGTCCCAACAGGATCTATCGAAGCCTATAGCGAGGCTAATGGATGGCAAAACTTCGTTGATATAAAGGAGTATGGTATTAAGGTAATCATCAATGGCTTCGGTTCATTACAGCAAGGCTATCGCACGTTTGCAAATGGTGAAGCCTTATTTACACAGAGCAATGCCAGCATGCTGAAGGCTGTTCCTGAGATGGGCAACGAAATTGTTTCTGTTACATTGGATGATAACACCTTAGCAATTGGAAACGATGGAACTTTCACCATTCCAACAGAAAACGATCTTGGAACTCTTCACATTACATTTACAGCTAACCCCATAACAATCGACAATCCCAATGGCAGTGAGCTAAAGACTAAGATTACTGGATTCAACATCGAACCAAGTGCTATTCATGCCTTAAAAGTAACAGGTAAGTTGACAAGTAAAGACTGGAACTTTGTATCAAGTAGCTTACAGATGATTGAGTTGTTTGATATCAGCGAGACCAATATAACTTCTATTCCCGAGTCTGCATTGCGTGAACGACAGTATCTAACTACCGTGCATTTGCCTTCAACAGTTACCAACATAGGTAGCTACGCATTTTATAATTGCCATCAACTGACCACAGTTGATGGCTGCGATAACGTTGAGGAGATTGGAGATCGTGCGTTTAGCAATTGTACTCAACTTGCCAATTTCCCATTCGGCAACAAACTTCGTTCGCTGAGTTCTGGAGTCTTTGAAAATTGTTCTTCACTTCCTGAGACCTTGGTGATGCCTGCATCGCTGAACTACATGTGGTATGATAACATCTTCAATGGTTCCTCTGTTCGCAGTTTTGATTTGAGCCAATGCACATTGAATCAATCACTTCAACATAACCTCTTTGGAAAATGCACCTCTCTGTTGCTACCAGAGAATGGTAATTATCAGTTGAATGAATATGCACTAAGCGAAGCTCTACTGACAGAACTCCGTCTGCCTGCAGCTGTTTCTGGTATCAACTGCGACCACGTATTACCCGCAACTTTACAACGTCTCTACGTAACTCATACAGAACCCATTTATGTTAGTGACAATAACGCTTTCACAAATATCGATTATAAACTCTGTACGCTTTATGTGCCTGTAGGAACTAAGGCTGCCTACAGTGAAACCAACGGTTGGTCTGAATTTACTATTATAAAAGAATGCGGCTTCATCATAAGAACTGATAGCCTCGGCATCCTAAAGTACGAAGGTAAAGATTATCATGATGGCGACGCATTCATCCCATCACAAGAAGGATCTATCACTATGCAAATTATTCCTTCGTTTGGCTATGAGATTGCTACACTAAAGATTGACGGCATAGCTTTAGACTATGCAGATGACGGAACTTTCACCATTCCATCAACCATTATTGGAGGTAGGATTGAAGTAACATTTGCTAAGAAGCAATTGGAGATTGCCGTTACAATGGAGGGCAACGGCTCATACACCATTGACGGACAATCTTATACGTCATCTTCTACGCTTATCACTAATGGTGGTGATGTGCTAAAATTGCATTTGCAGCCTGCAACTGGCAACTTCGTCAAGCAGGTAACCATCGATGGAAAGAATCAAATCCTGAAGAATGGTGGTCTGGAGTTCGTAACAGATACCATTGGTACTAACACTGCGATTTCCATTCTATTCTCTGATGATGCCACAAGCATTGCAAATATTACCTTCCAGATCGAAGGCGGTGGAACGATTAACTATAGTGGAGAGGCCTTCGAAGATGGAAACACCCTCACTCTGCAGAAGGGAGAGAGTCTTACGCTTAATATCGCACCTACTGGCGACTACAATTTCCAGTCGATCTTAGTAAACGATGCTGATGTAACTGAAGGTGT
>Ga0310696_10004222_pt1 | contig 17680 bp, 19 predicted proteins | sample AusTroGonzalo_MG_4_FD_203885 | JGI IMG/M metagenome (GOLD analysis project Ga0310696, IMG submission 203885) | Bovine rumen microbial communities from tropical cattle in Woodstock, Queensland, Australia - Gonzalo_02 (v2) (version 2) | ecosystem: Host-associated > Mammals > Digestive system >...
TTTGATGGACATACAAGTAGGACCTTTTTCCCTAAAGACTCATGAGCATAGTTTACTAGGGTTGCTATTACCTGTGTTTTTCCATATCCGGTATTAACACACATTAGTCCAACGCGATACTTTAACATAAACAGAATATCATCGTTTTGATAATCTCTTAATTCACTAAAGGGCGTTGTTCTATAATTATCTGCTAGAACACAAGAATGAATTATATTATCATATTCATCTTTGGAAATTTTTTCTTTGAATATTCCTAACAGATATCCAGCCCAACCTATTCCCAATGTAAATTTAAAATACCCATTATATGTATGTTTACCGGGATCATATAGCTTTATGGTTTTGTTTGTATAACCATATTGTTTTTTCCAGGGTAAGTATTGATAACTTGATTGTTTTGATTCAAGAAAATAGTGAACACTTGGATCATCTGTCACTATTTCTATTTTATTTATATCTCGATTATACTTTATAGAAATCATTGTATTTTTGTTTTTAGTGGTTTAATCCACCCAATTTCACTCCCAGGGTTCCTTCTCATTCTACTCTTCATAATCTCTTCAGGATCATCTCCCTTAGATTTTATGATGCTGATAGGACAATAATCTATCACGGACTTAACTCTATCAGCTATTCTAACACTTATCTTAGTTTCATCCATCCATATTCGAATTTCTTCTAGATATCCACAATAATCTCGAATAAAATCTAATTGATAATCTGATATACTAGAACCCAAAACTGCAATTGGTGTATAATCTGGACATTGAATTAGGGCAGCAATAGCATCAAAAATACCCTCAACTATTACTATTCTATGCTTATATTGTTCACCCCTCTCTATTATAAAGGGAGGCTTCTTAGAAATATGTGGCATAAAATATTTAATCTTTGCTCCAGGATTACTAAACCTGATTTGATAATAGAATACTTGGCCATCATGTTTGAATGGGATAACAGCATTTCCTTCCCAGAATTTTATACCTAGAACTTTATAAAGCTCTCCCATGTATTTATGTCTCCCAAGTAAGTATCTATATCCAGCCTCATCATAGTCATCAAATTCATATTCAAATCTTTCAATAGACCAATCTGGATTTTCATCTAATGTTATTATATGAAATGGCTCTTTTCCATAACCAAATTCAGTAAGCGATTTCGGTATTGTAAAAGATAGATCTATATCATCGGAAACATTAATATAGTTTCTAGTACATACAAAACAATGACCTACCGTAAGATCATCTTTTATATATAATTTATGCTTTGTATGACCTTCTGCTTTACAAAATGGGCAATGAATTATATATTCCCCATTGGAGTTTGCATATGGAATAACCTCTTCGAATGTTTTTACGCCATAAGCTTCCATGAGTAACTCCTGAAAATCACAAAATACTATATGCTTTCCACTTTTTGTAGTTACTTCTTTGTACTCCATAATTTATTCTATTATCTATAAATCCAAAAACAAAGAGATCAATGAGATAATACTAAAATTATTTCTCAAAGATCTCTCTCTCTTTTAAAAAGTTATTTACTTCTTTTCTTTCTTTGACCGACCTCTTTTCTTAGACTTCGGCTTTTCTTCAACTACCTCTTCAATAACAGGTGCTTCCTCTACCACCGGCGCAACTTCGGGCTCAGCAGGAACAACTTCTTCCTGTTTCTCTTCAACAACAGGAGCTTCTTCCTTCTTTTCCTCAATTACTTCCGGCTTCTCTTCCTTCTTAGGCTCTTCTTTCTTCTCATTAAAACGTGCAATTGCTTGATCCAGACTCTGTACAATAAGTGGAGTACAGGCGGGATTCTTGGCACACATATTAATTTCATAAGGGCCTGATACAATAAGAGCAATTTCTTTCTCTGTAAAAGACTGTGCAATCATTGTTAAGAAATCGTCATTGGGCAACACATCTTTCGAAATTGTGTGTGCGGCGATTGTAACTCGAGATCCTGCTAGAGGTAAATCTAACTGCGATTTTTTTGCATTATAAATTCTCATAACTTTTATTTTTTCTCATTAATTGTTTTATAGTATTTGTTGTGGGGACATTGTATATCCCCTCTTATCTCTCTTATAAGGATTTTACTCTTTTTCCTTAGCTAAAATTTCATTAAAGACAATATTACCTTCCTCACTGATAATTAAATAGAATTGTCTAGTAAATCCTGGGATAAGTTTCTTCTTTTTCCACCAAGATTCCTTTTTAAAAGTATCTGGTTGAGTAACACTTATCATAAGAATTGAATTACCTATTTTAACTAAATCAAATTCTGTAAGTCCTTCTCCAAAGTGTGTTTCTAGATATCCCATTACTTTATATCGAATGGTGGCAAATTTATCGTCTAAGGTTCCATCCTCAGGAAGATATACCAAATCTATGAAATGATTTACTTCTTCCTCTAGGGATTTAAATATAACTTCGACATCTGCACTTGTATCTGTCTCCATAAAATCACTTTTCTCAGGAGGATTTATTTTTGAGATATAACTTCCAATTCTAAATTTAAAATCATCTGGCATTACTATTCTTTCCGGATCTTCATAAGGAACTATATGTCCATTTTCCAGACTGATTGAAGTAAATACTGCTTTTTTAATATCCTTAACTGGCTTATATGTGCTCTTCTTTAGAATATATCCGGGATCTGCATCTTTACCAATAAACCTAGATAGATATTCTTTATTCTGCCAACTATTAATTAAATCACGACCACTAAGTATAACTAAGTCGCAATAATAAGCAGAGAAACCTAGTAGATATGGTACAGAGAATGCAGTTATATTTCTACACGCACTTAAGAATCCACCGAAGCTATTAAGACCAATAATCTCGATGTTGTTTTCTCTACAATAATTTATTATCTCTAAGTTAAACTCTAGAGGACAATTATTAAGAGCTACATAACTAGTAGGAACACCAAGCTCGGAGAATCTTTCAATCTCTTCCTTTAATGTCTCTACAGATTTTGGATTTTGTAGTCCGAAATATTTAATCGTTCCAGTTACCAATAGCTGTGCAACATTAGCGGCATGGTTCAGATCTCCCCCTGATTTAAAAAGTAGTATTTTAATAGATTCCCTTTTAATTGCAAGAAGATGAGACTCTACTAAATAAAGTAGCCCATCCAAACAATCAACATAGGTTATTATATCTGGATTATTTTCCATACTCCAAATATATCTACCAACTAAGAAATCATTATTTGCTGGAATTGACGTATAAATATAATCGTACGAATCCCTAGCAATTCCCGGGTCATAGTTTATAGTACTAGTATCTAACCCAATCCCTTGAATTTTAAACTTTGTCATAAAATTGAAATATTTATAAAATTATCTTTATCGTTATTTTTATCATAAGTCCAAGAAAGATTAACCTTGGAATTTTCATTTTTTGGATTAGTCAGTATAGTATTTCTTAAGAACGCAGAATCCCTAAAAATTCCACAATTTTTAACCAATTCATCTACTATTTGACTTATTAATTTCATGAAGAACTTATTCCTCATAAGAACTAATTTTGTAACTACTAAGTCTTGCTCCGATAGATTCTTTATTAATTCACCGTCCCAATTCTCTATTCTAAATATAGTTTTATGGGCGGGATTATCTTCAGAGCTAAAAAACTTAATACAATTATCAGCTTCATCCTTTAACCTTATTCTCTTAACTAATTTTGGATCAATGGCAGAATTGAATATGTTGTATCTATAGTGATGCCTTGAATCAAATGGAATAACTTCTGGGAATTTTACTACCCAAGAATTTATTTTTATTTCATCCTTCCCACTATCAATATCATACCAATCGTCTATCAATTTTACCTTTATTCCCTCTAAATTATCAAGAGAAATTGTTTTAGGAAATCCAGGAATCCAGTCTAAAAACCAGATCTTGTTTCTACTATATTTTTGTAGATTTTTTAATACCTCCTTAAATTCTGAGTATGTATGACCTAATGTCCAGTTGAAATAGTGATCACTGACTAAGAACATTTGCAAATATCGATCTTTAATTACTCTTGAAAAATAATCTCGAATAGCAGATTGAACAGTTAAAATCACCTGGGCACGTTCATATTTGTTATTTAAACATCCCCAACATGGAAGATAATAAGCATCTTCATCTATATAGGTCAGAGGAGATCTATTCTCTCCACATTTATAACATTTTTCATAATCATGTTTCTTACAAAGTTCCATCTCATAATAAGATTGGATCGTAAGAAAGTGACTCTCCAATAAATGACTCTCTAATTCTGATAAGTCCGAAAATGTAAAACAACAGTAAGGACACTTATACATCAGTTCTTACGTATTTTGTGAATTCATACCTGAGTCCGTAGTCAACACGATATTCCCTCTCAACACACTTAAAATCTCCATGATAAGGTGGGAAGAAAGTATCTGATCTTTCCGGTGTTGCAAAAATCTCAGTTAAAAATAATTCATCGGCTAGCGGATATGCCTCTTTATATACACTACCGCCGCCTATAATAAATACTAAATCTTCATCTTTGCATATACTAAGAGCTGATCCGAGAGAATTAACTACTATGACATCCTCAGGTTTATCATCAAGTTCAGAAGAGGTAATAACAATATTTTTTCTTCCCATAAGCGGTTTCTTGGGTAAAGATTCCCAAGTTTTTCTGCCCATAATAACTGAATGTCCGTAAGTCAGTTCTTTAAATCTCTTTAGGTCATCTCTTATAGAATAACAAAGTTTTCCTTCATAACCGATAGCAAAATTTCCTACACTAACGGCCGCAATCATAGCAAGTTTCACTTTTAAAAAATAGGTCTAATAGCTTTTTTAAATTGTCTAAGAGTTTCTGAATCGATAGTATTCTCTTCTTCAGTATTAATTAAGACATCCAAATCCTTTATGATTCCACTAAATATCCAGGGGTATTGCGTACTTAAATCTGGATTTTCACCCTCAGTTATAGAATCCCAAGAAATAGTACAATCTTTTAGGATAGTATTCATCAATTCTCTTCTCTGTAGAACAGTAGAGAAAATCTGAAACGTAACATTTCCATGATTTTCACTAACTTTCACTAATTTAATTGGCGAAATATTCTCGCCCTCTCTTTTTTTCTTTGCCATATAAAATGATATTTACTATACTGCAACGTCTGCTTTAATGTGTGGCCAAGGATTATACTCCGTTAATGTAAAATCCTCATACCTAAAATTATCAATATTCTTTACATCTGGATTAATCTTCATAACCGGTAATTCTCTTGGTTCTCTAGTTAATTGTAATTTTGCTTGTTCTATACAATTTAAATAAAGATGAGTATCACCAGTAACATATGTAAGTATTCCAGGTAAATAATTTGTAACTTGAGCAACCATCATTAAAAGCAATGAGTATTCTGAAATATTGAAAGGCATTCCAAGAAAAACATCATTGGATCTAACATATAGTTGCATATCTAAATATTTATCTCTCACATAGAATTGGAAAAAGGAATGACATGGAGGTAATACAAAATTATCCATTTCACCAGGATTCCACGAACAAACAATTAGTCTGCGAGAAGTTGGGTTATTTTTTATTTCCTCTATTACATTTCCCAGCTGATCTACAAAACCACCACCTACTTTGGGCCAAGATCTCCACATAGGACCATAAGGAGGATATTTTTTTCCTGTCTCATCTTTCCAGGCCGACCAAATGTTTACGTTCTTTTCCTCAAGATGTCCTATATCTGAATCTCCTGCTATAATCCACAAAAGCTCTTCTATAATACCTCTTAAGAATAATTTTTTTGTAGTAAGGAGTGGAAATTTACCCGTACTTAAGTCATATCTTGCCTGAGTACCAAAAATAGATAAAGTACCTACTCCAGTTCTATCCTCTTTCTTAATTCCCTCTTTGAGAATTTTTTGCATTATATCTAAATACTGTTTCATGATATAATTTATATTTAAATTTCATAATTTATTTAATAAATCACATAGATAAGAATTTAAGTGTATTATGACCGCAAAAAATAAGACTATAGGCAAGATAAGTTTTAAACTCACCTTAACCTATAGTTATATGTTATAGTTACTCCATATTATTGTCCATACTAAGTCCTAATCGCACAGATTCAGATTTTTTACAATTCTGATATTCTGTGAAAAGTTTTTTATGTAATTTTGGATTTGTTTGTTCCAGATCAGATAAATACTTCAAAAAATCCTCTTCATACATACTTTTACATTTTTCTTTTTTGCCAGTAGAGGTCTCCATGAGGAAGTAATTACGCTCTCCACTAGCACATTTACATATAGAATCTCTACATACTCCAAACAGATCTTTTCCTGCTGCCAAAAAATATAGATAATATAAACAGGTTTCTTTTTTAAAATCTAATATAATTGATGCTTTTCCCTTTTTTGCTCTTGTATCAGGGTTCATCATATTCTCAGACTTTGAATTTACAACTCTTAAATTATTAAAACTAGAATCTCCGAGATTACCATTTATATGATCTACTTCCCAAGAAGTATCTTTGATTGGAATATTATTCCTCTCTGAGGCAATTAATCTAGCTGTTTGACTATGACCATTTATATCATACTGTGAATCCCAATATTGTATAAAATATCGATTACCATCCTTCGCACCCTTAGTGATACGGCCACAGATGCCGTCACCAATCTTAATATACCCTTCTTTATGAATATATATTGATCTCCCACCGCCAGTGTGCATATTGGTGGGGGTTGGTTTAGAATTATAAAATCTTGATTTTATAAAATCTTCATCCCTCAAACTAAGTAATTTTTTTAGACTTTCTTCTTCAAATAATTGTTCAGAAAAAACTCTCCATTCACATCCTAGATATTTTGATCCTCTTCTAATAGCTCTACAAATTCCGCTGCTAATAATACTAATTGTTTTATCTGTTTCTGAATTCTTCGAAAAATAAGCTTTATTCTTCGTAATATTATAATAAACTACACCTTTTTTGTCTGAATTTTGGTTTAATCTCTGCATACTCCTATTGGCCAATCTAAGATTTAAAGGATGACAGTTCATTTTATTTTGATCAATATGATCCCATTCTAATTTGCAATCAGAATCAGTATATAGTGGTATTGTAAAAAATCCAACTATCGCATGTACATTTATAAAAACACCCCTTTTTTCATTATTATCGTCCCTATATTTAATAGTCCAAATAGGATATTTCTCCGAATGAATATACGGTCTTTTCCTTTTTACAAGTTTTCCACTTTTTTTATCTAAAGCCCAATGTTGTATGTGCTTATCAAGTTCATCTAATGAATTTATACTTGTTATCTTATCTAAATCCGTCAAATATAGAAAGTGTGTCCCTTTTGGTATTTGTTTATAAACAAGAGACATGTCTAGATATTTATTCTGATTAAACTTCATAAGCCAGTCTCTGTTCATAATCTTTTTTTCTTTTTCATTAAAATACTTTACTTTGTAAACTTTGTTATCTTCTTCAGTCAAAACTACTCTACGATATCCCTTAGGATCTATATCGGGGTCGTAGAGAAATTTTTTAAAATAATTATAATTCTTCATATTTCTCATTATTTTTTTTATTGGTTTTTTTATAAATAGAAAATACCCATTGAATCTAGAATATCCGGGAGAAAGAGATATTCTAAACTCTTTAGATATTTATTAATAACGATTTAGTATCTTATAAATTGCAAAAAAGGCATTTCAGCAGCGTTTATTTCCTTAATTAGGAATTTTAGTCAAGAATACATTAAAATTTTATAGAATTGGCTATTCCAAAAAAGCAGGAAAATAGAAAGCCGTGAAATTCTTATTCTTGAAATAACTTAAGGCCCGACAAAAATGGGCCACAATCGGGTTTCGTAGTTCAGCTGGATAGAACAACGGCCTTCTAAGCCGTAGGTCTTGGGTTCGAATCCCAACGAAATCACAAAAAAAAGAGAAAAATTAAAGGGCCCGTAGCTCAGAAGGTTAGAGCAGCAGACTCATAATCTGAAGGTCGTGGGTTCAATCCCCTCCGGGCCCACTTTTATTGTATAAATAGGACATAAAAATTAACATATGCGGATATGGTGAAATGGGTAGACACGTTAGTCTTAGGAACTAATGCTGAAATACGCGTATCGGTTCGAGTCCGATTATCCGCACAATTGACATAAATTAACTAATTTTTGTTGATATACAGTGCCGTGATGGTGGAATTGGTAGACACGTCAGACTTAAAATCTGATGACCAGAAATGGTTGTGCGGGTTCGATTCCCGCTCGCGGTACTATTAGGTGTTATAAGATAGAATTAAAATGAATTATGGACATAAAAATAACAAAAAAAACATAGAAGAATCTTCACTTATAAACAAACTATTGAAGATTCTTTAACTTAAGTGCCGTAAAAGGCATTGTTTAATAATTAAAACATAAAACACTAATTATTACAAAATGAAAAGATTTAATTTTATTTTAGTAGCAGTTTGTGCTATTCTTGCATGTTTTATGATTTCATGTAATTCATGTAAGAGCGGTAAAACTTCTAATTCAGAGGAAGTTACTGAGGGTGGTCTAGTTGTAGAGAGAACAATTTCAACTGACCGCGAATATATGTTTGTGAACTATGGCGAGGATTATCGTTGGTTCGAAACATGCATTCTTCTCAATGCATTCCTAGATGAAGAGAATTGCAATCCTGATTCTATTGTTGGAGTATCAAATGTATTCCAGGCAGTTATTGAGCGCGGTGATTCTACGTCTCAAAGCTATGATACAGAGGTTGTCTTATTCTCTCATGCAGGTGATGAGAGCCAAATTGATGTAAAACATGCTTTTTGGGTAGAAGATTTACCAATGAATGATGAGGACATTACCGTTACATTTAAGCAGGCATTTGAGAGAGTAATGCAGGCTAACTGTCCTAAACCTCACTCGAAACAGTGTGTGTTGCGCAAACAGTTAGGTCCTAAAGCTGCTAATCCTCAATACATCTTTGGAAATACAAAATCTCAGCTCTATGTTGATGCTGTAACCGGAGAAGTAAGTGATATCAATCCGGTATTTGGAGATGTAGAAGGATTCAAGATGCCGCTAGGTGAATGGCCTTAATATTAATTTCGGGAGGCATTAAGAAAAGTGTCTCCTAAGCTTTGGATCGTGGTGTAATGGTAGCACTAGGGATTTTGGTTCCCTCAGTCCTGATTCGAATTCGGGCGATCCAACATCAATTAACATTTTGTAGACATAAATTAACACAAATAAATTTTTTAGTTTTTTATAAATTTTCAGTAATTTTATTTATTATGGTAACAATGACAATTACGAGAGCATTAACTGAGTTGAAAACATTACAGGCTCGCTACAAGAAGGGAGTACAGGAGTTAAACTTAGTTGCAGTAAAACAGGGTTCAAAACTTAGATCTCCTAATACATTTTATAAGGAGGATGATTTTGTAGAGCAGGCAAAAGCTAAGTACCAGAGTGTTCAGAGTCTTTTTAACAGAATTATATTTATTAAATCAGAAATAGATAAATCAAATTCTGTTACTAAGATTAAGATAGGTACTGTTGAGATGACTATTCAGGAGGCACTTGTCTATAAGAAATATATTGACATGAAAAAGTCCCTATTGAGTCAGCTTAAGAGTCTATCTAGAGAAGCTCGGTCTGATTTTGATGGAGCTGAAAGAGAGAATGCTATGACGTTAGAGAAGATGGTTACTAGCACTATTGGCAGAGATAGCACAGATGAACAAAAGGCATCTGCTAGAAAAGAGGCAGAGGATTATATTGAGAAGACTAAGAAAGTAAGCCTAATAGATCCTTGCTCTATTGATACCCTAATTGAGAGCTTAGACTCGGAGATTACTGAATTTGAATCAAATATCGATTATGCACTGTCAGAAAGTAACAGTACAACCCACATCGATATTCCCGATTAAAGATCAAATATAAAAACTTACTTAGGCGAAAGCAACAAAAATAACGCCTTCTTTATATCTAGAAGTTAAATAAGATATGTTTACGTGATCTGATAAGTCACGTGTTTTAGACTGTTAAGATTAATAAGGTTTAATAATTATAGAACTTGAAATTCTATAATAAAAACATATTAAAGTTCAAAGATATAAAGATGAAAGCTAAAAGATCAAAGATTATATGATATTAAAGATTAAAGATAAAATCTCAAAGATAGATAAAATCCTTGATTATACGTCATCACATTTGTGTAGAAGTTTTGCAGTTGTTTCTTCCGTTGCTTACGTCAAGGCTGCCTAATGTAGGTCCTTCCTGTATTAATTTACGGGAAGGTTTTTTATTTTTTTCCTTTTTACTAGATTAAAGTGATGAAAAGAGTGAAAAATTGCCCTTTTTCTGTATTTTTGCGCATAAAAAGGCGGGACTTCTTTATAATTGATGAAAAAAGGTGATTTAATAGAATTTATAGACAAATCCCCAAATCCAAAGACGGGATTAAGTCATGAGAATACGTATAGATTTCTCGGAAAATGTCGAGTAAAAGATCCCACTACTCGAGAATGGTATCTGGCAGTTATGTACAGAGAGGATGAATTAGGAGGAGAAATCTATGTTAGAGAGTGGACAGATTTTATTAAAAAATTTAAAAAGAAAGGTTAAACAACATGGAGAAAACTAAAACAATTTACGACAGATTGGGTCGAAAGTTAGATCTTAATGATCAAATCGTTTACACTGATAACAAGGGAAATGTTCATATTGGTGTAATTACTAGAAAAGATGAGGATGGAAAATTGTTTGTAAGTAAAGTCAAGGGTCAGAAATATAAAGATGATCGTGACACATTTTCAAAGACTCTAGCTAATGGTGGAATAGGTGTTCTAGATAATACCTGGGAATTAATGACCGGTAGAGGTACCATAAAATTGGAGTCTATTGGGGATAATGATGATCTACCAGAAGCAAAAATCTGGTAAAAAATTAAGGAGAAGGTATATAAAATTGCCTTCTCCCCTTTTTCAATCAAAGAACTTCAATAGCTTTTTGACTTTTTTCTTTTTTCTTAATTTCAACTGTCAGTATCCCATTTTCAACTTTTGCCTGGGTTTGATCCTTATCGGCATTTTCTGGGATAATGATTCTTTTATTCAGTGTATCTTGCCAAAATTCATGTCTTAGCCAGGATGTATCAGACTCCTTTTTTCTATCGTTAAGACTTTTTACTACAAGAACATCATCATCAAAATTGACCTGAATATCTTTCTTATCCAAACCAACCACGCGGAATTGAAGAATGTAAGAATCCTCGAGTTCTTTTGCATTCATTAGAGCCCCGTCTTTATAGCTCTGAAACCAAAAATTATTAAAATCTATCATAATTTAAATTCCTCCATTTTAATTTAATACTATTCATCTATATATAATAATGCAAATTACAGACCAACCACATAGTACATGACATATTGACAGATTCGAATGACAGTTTGTCTGAGTATAACTTTAAAGCTTTATTAATAAAGAATATTATTAATTAAATTTGGAGAAAATATGAAAAAATTATATGATTAACATGACAAATAAAGTATTGATCATAACTCTTGGGGATATGGAAATAGGATAGCATTCTCTATAAAAAATCTATGAAAATAATAAAAAAGTGGAAGGGCCCGAAGATATTTAAAATCTTTGAGTCCTTCTCTTTTATTTTTTTTCTTTATTCGATAGCTTCTTTTCTAAGTTCCCGAATTCTAAAAAACCTATCCACAGCATGATGAGTTGTTATATTGTGAACATCATATTCTTTATCTCCTTCCTTGCTGTATGAGATTATTAGATCCTCAAAATGTATCATAGATCCACCTAAGATAAGTTTTAAGGATTTATTGTTTAGGTACTTTTCAGTTATTCCAGGCTCTAATTCCGCTAAAGTAAGATGTGGTATATAGTTTGAGAAATCAGAAGTTATATTAAACTCCTTCATTAATCCACTATTTAATGTACTTAGTATATCAAACCATTCACATTCTGGCTTCATCTTCAATACTACATATCCACTATCATTTTCAAAATTTCCTAGTTCAAAAAGATCTAATACTGGAGCTGAATATTCCATTTCATCTTTTTCGTCTAGGAGCTTATTGAACACATTACCAGATATATTTCTTATACTTCTCCTAACATCATCTATATCCAAATTTTTATTCGCAGCATATAAAATTGTTATGTGAGAATCATATTCAATTCCGGTATCTTTCAAATCACCAGACTCAAAAACAGAAGAAAGTGAGACTGGAGTTTTTAAATTCGCCGCAAGCATTAAGCACGACGTTATTTTTGGTCCATTATCCTCTTTCATATCTATTTCTGATTTTTAAGCCTGAATTTAATTTTCATATCACCCAGTCGAGTCTTTAAGGAAGATCCACCTTGATTATATCCTTTGGTGTCTGTAATGGTTAAGCCCAATCCCAATAGGTGATTAAGGAAGGTCTGGTTTTCTACAGCAGCCGCATCACCTCTAGCACTTTCGATGAATGCTTTAGCATTTCTGGCTAGATATGCATTTAGTTCCATTTCACCAATCTTCTGACCGGTTACTCTATACTTGCCTTTTCCCATTATAGGATCATTCTTCCACTCATTTATATCAACACCAAACATCGAGCTCGTAACTTTATTGCTATAGGTAGGAATATGATAAAGTTCCAGAAGATTCATATAACCAACATTTAATGGTCTATCAATCTCTGTATATTTACCTTCCATGTTTTTAATAATATCATTATACTCTTTTTCATCAAGATTGTCCTTAAGCTCTTTCAGGTCTGTAACAGTTTTTGTAGGAATAAGTATTTTCGATTGTGGAGTTACACCTAATTCTTCTGCCCACTGATCCACCAGCTGCGGAGTGATTTTACTGTAAGATCCAACATTGAAATAGTACATATCAGAAATTTTTGAGTTTTTATGTTGCTCAATAACTTCATCTACTGTCTTTCCACTAAACCTGCCTGGATAGTATTTTTCTAGTAGTGGAAGAATCTTTTCCTTATCTGTCTTAGAATTTTTCCACTCTTCTACTAAATCATGAATTCGAACTGCACAGGTTGATAGTAATTGTTCCAAGTTAACAGAGGGTATCTTTCTATTAATTGTTGAATAAGGATTCATCACAACGTCAACAACTCTCTGTTTTCCATTAGATTCTACCATTATTGGCATTTCTGAATCCGGCAAGATTTTACTAATAACACCTTTACCTCCATATCTATTAGTTACCTTTGATCCAATCATCAAGTTTGTTCTCTTTATTAATCTTATTCTGATTTTATAAACAACTTTATAATTTAGATCAGATAATGAAACAGGTCTTAGGGTATCTGCAGCGACATATTCAGGATATCGTTCATAGATTTCTTTTTTTCTAGCCGCTTCTTTCCCAGCCTCGTATTCATCAATAACCTTTTGACTTGAATGTGCAAAAGTAAGGTCAGGCATCTTTTCGGATTTGCTGATTTTTGGCTTCTTGTTTTCTTGAATTAGTACATCAGATACGTAGGCCTCGTCGATATTATTTGGAACAATTAAGTTATTTTCCACCGTATATTCTGGAAAATCAGCTTCTTCTCCAAATAATCCTCCAAGCTGTCGTCTAATTGTATCATTTACCTCATCAAGCCTGTTAGTCTTATAGGTAGTTATAATTGCATCCTTACTTTTTACTTTTGTCCCTATAGGTGCTATCCATTTAAGAGCCTCATTGTATTTTACATACATGCACAGGTCTATAATGGAATAAGAGCACATTTTCTTAGAGAATGATTCGCTAACCACTAAGGCGTCTTCATTTACATATCCAAACATTGCATGAAAAAGTACAAGAGCGTTAAGACCTGCCTTGTATGTATCTTTTTCCACACCAACGCCACCAACAATTATATCATCCTTTTTTACCTTTTGTCCAACTTTAACTTTTGGTTCAGTATATACGGAGATATCGTTTACTGATTGTATTGCAGTTCTTCTTGGAATAGAAACCTCATCCTTGTTGGGTAACTCAATAATAACATCACTTTCTGTTATTTCTTTTACAGTTCCCTCTGGATAACGGAATTTTTCATTTAATGTATTATCTGCGAGTTCCTCGTAATTACCAGTATCAACTAGTGGTCTTTCAGCATTTACTAGCGGGATGGCCTGTTTTAACATACCAGATCCCATATGTACTCGAACAGAATCAGTATAGTTTAGGAAAGGTATCCTCCGTACCGCAGACGATAATCTCCAATCTGGGTGTAAATCTATGAAATCAGCCTCTTCCACGTTTATCATCTTACGTCCCATTCTATACTTTACTTCCACCTGACCATTAGCATCGGGTTTTACTTCATTCTTATCATAATCAACAAATTCACTTGCTATTACTTTAGAATTAAGATAATCCAGATAAGATATGGTTATCCTTTTAAAATCCTTTGTATAACAATCATACAAGATATCTTCATCAGTTACATGCGTAGCTAATGTTAATGAGTTTTGCTTATTAACGTTCTGATTATTAGGAGTATCTCCAGGGCAGATGAGATCTGTCATAGACTGATTAATAGCAACGCTTTGCGGTACTTGTATTTTTGTTGTCAAACTTTGTAGGTCTATTGGATTAATACCCTGCGGTACTCGAACCTCAGAACCTCCTTGTTTTGCATCGCTCGATCCTTTCCAATATCGGGCACATAACATAGACAAAACTCTAATACCGCCACTATCCGGCTCTTGAAGCTTACCATATCTGGTCCAATAATTTTGAATTTGTCTTCTAGTTCCGTAATAGTTTCTCCTATTTCCTCCTTGAAATAAATAGTTCATAAATCCAGCAGGAACAGACTCAATCTTTTTATCTATTATTAAATCTCTAACACGGTCATCTCCAAAAGCAATACATTCCTTTATTAACTTACTTGTAATAAATTCTGGAACATAATCAAGATCTAGCTTTATTTGTAATTTCTTGCTCTGTCTTTCCGTTAAACGTAATGCTTCTTTTTCAAGACCGTCGATTTCATCTATTTCATCTAACTTATATTCCCTTGTTTTTTCAGGAAGTCCAAGTGCTGGATTAGTTCGCTTTATTTTTAAGATACCTTTATTAATATCATATTGTCGATCATAGTCGAAATTAATATAATATCTACCCGTTCCTGACATATTAATTCTACAATCATAGTCATTTCCTAGAGTATTAGTAGCAATTCGATATGCGCCTTCTATGATAAAAGCATCGTCTATTTCACGAGGAACTTCAAATTCCGAAAATCTAACCTCATCACCATAATCGATAGTATACTCCAATATTACCTTGTGAGTGGCCGTTAAACCATTTTCAATATAATAAGAAGCAGGAAGTCCTTTATCTTCTTCAATATGCCATTTCAGATTAGTCATTTTTTTCTCATTATAATCATCAATGCCACTTAAGAAGAATCTGTCTACCATTATTGCCGCACCTTGATTTTTGAAATACTGATTAAAATTACTCATTTATAATAGTGTTTTAATTATTACTTGTCTAAAATCGCAATCTAGTGAGTTAAAAAAGTGCTCTAACTCTTTCTTTGCTTCTTTTTTCAAGTTATCCGCCTCTACATATTGTTCCATTGGCAATCCTCTGGTAGACATGAAAAAGGCTTCATAAGTTACTAAAAAGCTGTAAGTATCTTTTCTTTGATACATACTAAGCTTAACATAGAATTTATCATATCGATCCTCTGGAACCATCTCAGCCAATTTATCATAAAGATTCTCCCTGGCCTGAATTCTATCCGGATCTACTGTATCTAGAACATTATAAGGTACTTCATATGATAGAATTAATTGATAGTAGTAATTATTTTCATTATTCTTACTCATAACTCTTATCACAATTATTCTTCGAAATCCACGTTCATTAAATTTCCACTATTCGAATTTTTATCGGAAGTAGTGGATATCAAATTTTTCTTAGGATTCCTTGCTTTTGTTTCTGATTTTTTAGTATTAATCTCCGAAGAAGGTTGGGAGATAGATTTTACTACCTCTCCATCCTTTTTCAGAATTATTGTCATACTAATTTCATTATCAAAATCAGGAATATCAACTTCAAATTTAATAATTCCCATATTTAATAAATTTCTCTTATTTATCAAGTCTATCATTTAAGAGTAGACCTAATACGGTTTCGGTCATTGTATCACCTTCAAGATTAAGCTCTCCCTTAAGTGCGCGATTAATTGCTTTTGCAGACCAGCCGTATGATAATGTGGTAAAGAAGGATTTTCTTCCTAAAATAGCACTTTGAGTTCCTTGATACTCTATCTGCTCTAATTTTTCTGTTTGAGGATTTATTATCTGCTCTGTTAAACCAGCAAATACAAGCTCTACGATTTCTTCTTGCATGTCAGCTGGATCAACTATACCCTCTTTCTGAAACCGACTACTAGTTAATGAGTAGTATTGATTTCTGAAAATATTAAAAGCAGAGTTAATATCATTAGGTAGATCAAAAGTAACCTGTCTCATGTTTACTACTCCAGAACAGAATCTTTGATATTTCTTAATTTCTGTTCCTTCAGGATAATAATATAATGATTCGGGGGAGTAAGCATATTTAGTATCGCCTATCCAAACTTCTAAACCACCTTTCTTATTTTCAACGTATTTAATCTTACCTGCTTCATATGCATAACAGTCAGCCGTAATAATTTGATCCTTTTCAAAATATTTTTTACCACCGCCACCTTTAGCATTAATTAATTTAATAGAAGCGTTCAATTTATAAATAGGGCTAGTAGTATGGTAAGCACTTCCCATTAACTCTTCAGCTTCAAATTTAGTTTTTCCTAGTCCAATCCAATTATCTGGACGAGGATATTTATATTCAGTGCCGCGAGATTTGAAAATTAACCATCTACCATCTTCCCTTAATTCTCCTGCTTTAGGTGCATATAAATTACCACTAGTGTCTATTTCTCTTTCATGACCACCGTGCTTTAATCCTAATATACTTTGAGTAGTAGATTCAGAAAAATTTTGTCCTGCACTTAATCCAATAGTAGAATCTTTTGGAATACTTGTTTTTAAGAAATTTTTTCCAAGAAGATCCGGAGTGACTATATTTAAATCGCCCTTTCGTTTTGTGATGATAGACCTAACAGGAACAAGATCTTCTTCATTTTTTCTAGATACTTCCGGATAAACCTTTCCATTGGGTGCGGTTCTACCAGTTGCTATGTATCTAGGTATTAAAAGTCCATCATTTTCTTTATCTTCGCCCTCTCCAAATTTATAGTTATTAAGAAGAAAGTTTATTTGTCTATTAAAATAACCCCCAAGAGGATGTCTTAGTTATTCAGATTTTGAATTGTTAGTTTCTCCACCTGAATAACTTTGGGGTGATCTAGAAATTCTCATTCCTAGACAGACTATATCATACCCATATAATTACTATGAGTCTAAATATATAGTCGTTGATCTTATTAATTATCAACCCCGTCTTTTAAACTTTCACCAGGTACTTTTTCTTTTTCTAGTGATTTTTGCATAATTTCTTTGTATTGACTTAACATCTGTCCAATTCCAGCAAAAATCATTCCTAGTGCTGTTAAAATTTTAATAGTTTGATTCATAATAAGTTGCTGATTAATTTATATTTATTTTTTTTCTATTTTCCAGC
>Ga0310696_10004223_pt1 | contig 17677 bp, 13 predicted proteins | sample AusTroGonzalo_MG_4_FD_203885 | JGI IMG/M metagenome (GOLD analysis project Ga0310696, IMG submission 203885) | Bovine rumen microbial communities from tropical cattle in Woodstock, Queensland, Australia - Gonzalo_02 (v2) (version 2) | ecosystem: Host-associated > Mammals > Digestive system >...
ATACTGTGAGAAGCGCAGGTAGGGAGCAGCAAAGAGTAGCAAGCCGGGTACGATGAGCCATAGGTCACTATAGGTAGTGCAGCCTGATATCTTGCGCACCATGCCTAAAAGTGAGATGTTCTGATGCGAGGCCATCATGTTTTCATCGTTCTTGCCCATCAGACAGTTGAACCATTCGGCATATTGGCCTGTTATATATTCTACGTTGCTGATAAGCATAGGCAGCAGGAACAATACGATGCCCCAGCCTATGAGCGACAGTACAAAACGCACTTTGTGCTTGGAGAAGAAAAAGAAAGCCAGACCCACTATGCCGTATAGTTTGACCAGTGTCCCCAAGACGATAAAGAAGGCTGCCGATGTGTCGCGTTCCTGTTCTATCAAGAAAAATGCCAGCAGGATAATGGCTGCGATTGCAATGTTGAACTGCTGCATGTAAAGGGCTGTAAGCAGTTCGTGGGCACAGAACCAAAGCACAAACAGCTGTTGTCGGCTGGTTAGCAGCGAACGACGAATCGCCATATAGAGAAAAAGCGACAACACTATGCACCACATGGTGAGTCCCAACCATTCAGGTACGACCGCAAACGGCGCAATAATCAGCGAGAAGAGCGGACCGTAATGGTTTACGTCGAAATACTCGGCAGGATATGCCTCAAACAAGGAAGTCTGCTGCCAGGTATGCCAAAATACACCTCTGAAAATCAGGAAGTTGTTGTGACTGTGCATCTTCATGATGGCAGCTATCACCGACAACAACATCCACAAGCCAAACAGCGTGCGATAGTCTTTGAAAAAGGGGTGAGCTAACCAAGATTCTATTTTCTGTTTCATAAGTTTTAGTACGTTTTGCTTGCAAAGATACGAATAAGTGAGCACAATACAAAACAAAAAGCTCGTTTTTTGATTTTGTATGGTCGAACGGAAGTATTTTCGACGGAGTCAGAGATACGATTAAGCGAGTACAAAACAAAGAAGAAAACGCTCTTTTCCCCGTTTTTTTTGTCGTAGGAAAGTCTCTTTAGCATCGCTAGAGATACTATTTTTCTAAAATACTTGAGAAAAAGTAATAATAATTCAAAAATATGTGGTAACTTTGCACCTGTGAATACGGAATGTAAAATATCGGTAGTTATCAATACCTATAATGCTGAACAGCACTTGGAGCGTGTTCTTGATTCAGTCAAGGACTTCGACGAGGTGCTGGTTTGCGATATGGAAAGTACCGATCATACCGTTGAAATAGCCCGCAATCATGGCTGTCGTGTTCTTACATTCCCCAAAGGACAGCATCGTATTGCTGAACCAGCTCGTGAGTTTGCAATTAAGAAAGCAACTTATAAATGGGTGCTGGTGATTGATGCTGATGAACTGGTGACTCCACAGCTGCGTAGTTATCTCTATGATATGGCAGTCAAGCCCGATTGTCCTGCAGGTATTGCTATTCCTCGCAAGAACTATTTTATGGGGCGCTTTCTGCATTCCGCTTATCCCGACTATGTGCTTCGCTTCTTCCTGCGCGACAAAGCTCATTGGCCTCCTGTGATTCATAGTTCACCCGAGGTGGAAGGCTCCGTCATGCGCATTAGCCGAAGACGCAAGGATCTCGCATTAGTGCATCTGGCCAACGATTCAGTGAGCGATATTCTCCGAAAGACGGATAATTATTCCAACTATGAACTGCCACGCCGCCGTCATAAGAACTATGGCGTGGCGCACTTGTTGATACGCCCCTTCTTCCGCTTTATGAAGTCGTATGTGTTGAAGTGTGGCTTCTTAGACGGAAAGGCAGGGTTCATACATGCCTTGCTTGACGGTATCTACCAAACAGCAATCGTTTCAAAATTGATAGAGGAGCGAGAGTCAAAAATGATTGAATAATATTTACAAAGTATATGCTTAAACAGTTTTTCTCTATAATGGCTCGTTACCTGAAGCCTTATCGCAGGTTTTTGGTATGGTCAGTAGTTTTGAACTTTATCTCACAGTGGCTCAACGTGTTCTCGTTTGTGGTACTGATTCCTATCCTGAATATCTTATTCAAGATTGATACTACGGTTTACGAATACCAAGAATGGACGTGGGGCACGCTGAACAAAGATTTGGTGGTCAACAATGCCTATGCATGGGTGCAGGAACTGATTATGGAACATGGTGCCTTTCTGACACTTGTGATCATGGGTGTGGCTCTCATCGTGATGACAGCTCTGAAGACAGCAGGCTATTTTGCCTCTTCATCGGTCATGGTGCCGCTTCGTACTGGCGTAGTGCGCGATATACGTATTGAGGTTTACAACAAAGTGTTGAAGTTACCGCTCAGTTTCTTCTCGGAAGAGCGCAAGGGCGATATTATTGCCCGTATGTCGGCCGATGTACAGGTTGTTGAGAACTCTATTACCAGCTCTATCGATATGTTGATTCGTCAGCCTATTGCCATCTTGGTGTGCTTCTTTACCTTGTTCACCGTGAGCTGGCAGATGACGCTCTTCGTGCTGGTTGTGGCTCCAGTTGCAGGCTGGATTATGGGTATTGTGAGCCGTAAGCTGAAGAGCCAGTCGGCCGCCGTTCAGGGACAGTGGGGTGATATCATTGCCCAACTTGACGAAACCTTGGGTGGCTTGCGTATCATCAAGGCTTTTATTGCAGAAAAGAAGATGGAGAAGCGCTTCCGTTATGTGAACGATGAGTTCCGTAAGGGTATGAACTCCATGATTATCCGTCAGAACGCTGCTCACCCCATGTCGGAGTTTTTGGGTACCATCATCATTGTGATTGTGTTGTGGTTTGGCGGTTCGCTCATCCTGAACGAGTCAAACCTGATAGATGCCTCTACCTTTATTTTCTATATGGTCATTCTGTATAGCGTGATTAACCCGTTGAAGGAGCTTTCTCGTGCCACCTATCAGATTCCCCTTGGCTTGGCTTCGATGGACCGTATCGACTTTATCCTGAAGGCTGAGAACCCCATCAAGGAGCCTGAGCACCCAGAACCACTGCCCGCTTTTGAGCAGGAGATTGAGTTGCGCAACGTTAGCTTCAGCTATATTGATGGTCGTCCTGTGCTGAAGAACATCAATCTGAAGGTGCCCAAGGGCAAGACGATTGCCTTGGTGGGACAGTCAGGTTCAGGTAAGAGTACGCTGGTTGACTTGATTCCCCGTTATCATGACGTGAATGAGGGTGAGGTGCTCATCGACGGCAAGAATATCAAGGGACTGCGCATCAGTGAGTTGCGCACGTTGATAGGCAATGTGAACCAGGAGGCCATCCTGTTCAACGATACCTTCTACAACAATATCACCTTTGGTGTAGACAATGCCACGAAGGAACAGGTGATTGAGGCTGCCAAGATTGCCAATGCCCACGACTTTATTATGGAGAGCGAACATGGTTATGACACCATGATTGGTGACCGTGGCGGTCGACTCTCTGGTGGTCAGCGTCAGCGTGTGTCTATTGCCCGTGCCATCCTGAAGAATCCGCCTATCTTGATTCTCGATGAGGCTACCTCGGCTCTTGATACAGAAAGCGAACGCTTAGTGCAGGAGGCTTTGGAGCGATTGATGAAGAGCCGCACCACTATTGCCATTGCCCACCGTCTGTCGACCATCAAGAATGCCGACGAGATCTGCGTGCTTTATGAGGGCGAGATTGTGGAGCGTGGTCAGCATGAGGAATTGATTGAGAAGAACGGCTACTACAAGCGTCTGTATGATATGCAACAGCTGTAATATTCTGATAGTATGGGATTTAAAAAAATAAAGACTTTTCTTTCCTCCTTTAGAAATAAAAGGGCCATCCAGCGTATTGGATTAGTAGAAGGAGCTAATTTTTCTTCGGAAAGATACATTACGGCTTATCCGGAGGCCTCTGAGGGGGCTATTCTGCATTATGCCCTGAAAGGGAAAAAGGAGAATAGGGTTTGCTATACTCCAGGTGACATGGGTGATAAAAAAGAAATACCTACATCGGAGATGCCGTTTATCAGTTTTGTGGTTACAAGTTACAATTATGCACATCTTATTTCCGAAACGTTTAATTCTTTAGTTGCCCAGACCTATCGTAATTTCGAGATTATAGTAGTAGACGATGGCTCTAAAGACAATTCTTTAGAGGTAATCAATGATTATGTAAAAAAATATAGCTTTATTCATCTTTATACTCATCCAAATGGTGAAAATAAAGGTCTTCCAGCTTCTATGCGCCTTGGAATAGAGAAAGCAAATGGAGAGTATGTCGCTTTTTGTGAGAGTGATGATTATCTAAGCCCTGATTATTTGCAGAAGAAAGTAGACATTGTCAATAATTATAAAAATGTTGTTATCGTTTCTAATGCAATCAGGATGTTTGGAGATAAACATGATATAGAACTAAGAGGATGGGTTTGTCAACACATACGAAAATTGCTGAAAGCAGGTGGTACAAAAGTCGACTTGAGATACAATCAAGAGTTTAACTTTATTCCCACTCTCTCGTCTGTTATGATTCGGAAAGATATCCTCTTGAAATTAGACTATAACAGCCCAGTTCCTGCGTGGTTGGATTTCTGGTTGTATCGCCAAATACTGAAAGATAATTTACTTTATTTTGTTGATGAAGAACTGACCTTTTGGCGTCAACACGACTCTTTTAATGGTCAGAAAAACTCTGCAAAAGTGGTTGATAAACTAAAAGGATTTCTCATTGACAGTAACAAATTGATAGGATTATGAAAATACTCTGGTTTGAAGTAACTACGCCATCCCACTATACAAATCAGAATATGGTGATTGGTGGTTGGCAGGATTCTTTGGAGCGAATTGTCAGAACATGCAATGATATTGAACTATATATTGCGTTTGAGTCGGCGTATCCGCAAGAAAGAAAGAACGTTGACGGAGTAAAATATATACCTATTTACCTAGATTATACTAAGGAAGAACAAAAAAGGAAAAATAAAACATGGGAGGTGAACGCCCAGAAATTGATACCTGCAATGAAGAAAATTGTTGAAGAAATTCAACCATCACTCATTCAGGTGTTTGGAACAGAATGGCCATTTGGTCTAATTGCCGCCCATACAGATATACCTGTTGTTGTACATATCCAAGGAGCGATGGCGCCCTATAATAATGCGTTGTTTCCTCCTGGCTATAACTTCTTCAATGTGCTGCAAGAGATTGGATGGACTAAGCTTTCTAAACTGTCAAAGGCGTGGAATAACTATCAGTTTGATCTTTCGCGTTCCGTTATTGACGAAAATGTATGGCATGTCGTTCCAAATTATATGGGACGTACCGATTGGGATAAAGCACTTTCGTCCGTAATGCATCCAGGGCGGACATATTTCCATGTAGAAGAAGCTTTAAGGCCGCAATTTACAACAGGGAAGATCACATGGTCAATTCCTTCACCACAACAGAAGTTAAAATTGATTTCTACAGGCTGTTCTAATTTCTGGAAAGGACCAGATATGATGATTAAGACCGCTGCGTTGCTAACAAAACTTGGCATTGATTTCGAGTGGAATGTAGCTGGCTATATGCCAAACGACATTCGTCGAATAGTTGAAAAGAAAGAAAAACTATCATTTAAAGACAATCATATCAACATCTTAGGATATATCGCTCCTGAGGAATTGTTGAATTATCTTTGTAATTCCACACTTTATGTGCATACGGCATACGTGGAAAATAGCCCAAATTCTATTTGTGAGGCACAATGCATCGGAATTCCTATTGTATCTACGAATGTTGGTGGTATATCTACATTAGTAAGACATGAAGAAACTGGATTGTTGGTCCCTGCAAATGATCCTTGGCAGATGGCTGCAGCAATTATCAGTTTGTCGCACGATAGAAAAAAGATGGAAGAATTCTCGGAAAGAGGAAAAAACATTGCTATGAAGCGTCATGATGATGAACATATCAAAACGCAATTATTAGAAGTGTATCAAACATTAACGAAGAATAAAGCATGAGCGGATTAATAGATATCATAGCAACCCTCGTTAAAAGGAAAATTGCCCGTGAAGAACAGCAGGCAAAAGAAAAAGCACTTGCCGGCATAAATGGGAATAAAGGAAAATTTGGTGTTGTAGGTCATATAGCTCAACTGAATTGTCCTGAATGTATTTCCATTGGCGATGGCACATGGTTTGGTGAGGGTCTCTATCTTACCGCATGGAAAACCTTTGATTGTATTGTTAATGGTCAAAAGAATACACAGGCTTTTTGCCCAACAATAATAATCGGAGAGAATTGTCATTTTGGAGCTCATAATCATATTACAAGCACAAACAAAATAGAAATTGGCAACAACTTGCTCTCAGGTAAGTGGGTTACAATAACAGATAACTCTCATGGACAAATTACGAAAGAGGAGTTGTTGATAGACCCGTTGAAACGCCCAATCTATTCAAAGGGGCCTGTTGTAATTGGAGATAATGTATGGATAGGAGACAAAGCCACCATTCTCCCTGGAGTCACTATAGGTGATGGCGCAGTTATTGCAGCTAATGCTGTGGTTACAAAAGATGTGCCTGCCTATAGCGTAGTAGCAGGAAACCCTGCAAAAGTTATAAAAACTGTAGAATAGCATAAACGATATAAATAATTTATGACATCAAAAAAGAGAGTTATTGCAATTCATCTTCCTCAGTTCCATCCGTTTAAGGAAAATGACGAATGGTGGGGAAAAGGATTTACTGAATGGACGAACGTAACAAAAGCCCAGCCAAGATATGTTGGGCATTATGAGCCGCATCTGCCTTCTGATACTGGCTTTTACGATTTACGTCTGCCAGAAGCAAGAGAGCTTCAAGCTGAGTTAGCCAAGGAATATGGTATTTATGGTTTTTGCTATTATCATTATTGGTTTAACGGAAAACAACTAATGGAGCGTCCTGTCAATGAAATTCTTGCCTCTGGTAAGCCCGACTTTCCTTTTATGCTTTGTTGGGCTAACGAGAACTGGGCACGTAATTGGGATGGGGGATTTAAGGATGTATTGATTAAACAGGAATATTCTCATGAAGATGATATTAATCACATGCGTTGGCTGTGCGAAAATGTATTTCCTGATAAACGATATATTCGTGTTGATGGTAAACCTGTATTTGCTGTATATAGAATAACTTTGTTCCCAAATTTTGAAGAAACAGTAAAAACGTGGCGAAAGATTGCTCGTGAAGAATTCGGTACAGAGTTATATCTTATTGAAGTGATGCTGCCCGATGCTCCAGAACACACCAGCGTGACTCCAGGTGTGGATGCAGCTATGGATTTCCAGCCATTAGGTGCTATGAATTCTGGTCTGCCAATGGTACCAGTCAAATCTTTGACTCAATATGAGAGTGAAGAAGATAAACCAACGGTTTATAACTATTCGCATTATGTAGATTTACGTCGAGCTTCTGAACTTGCAGTTAGATGCTATCCATGTGTGTCTCCAGGTTTCGATAATTCGCCAAGACGTATAGGACGTACTTTCTTGTCTTTTACAGAATGTAATCCTTCGAACTATTCCCGTTGGCTGTTTGATGCATTATGCAGAAAATGCAATTTCAAGAGTGAAGATGAGAACTTCGTTTTTATCAATGCTTGGAACGAATGGGCAGAAGGTAATCATATTGAACCTGATCAAAAATGGGGGCGTGCTTATTTGGAACAAACCAAGGCGACAATTGAAAAATATTATCAAGAAGGAGTTCCTGCCGATTACGAAACGTCAAGGAAGAAAGATTTTGCGATAATAAAGAAGACATTAAGGTTAATTGGTAACGAGCAATTGACGAGGAAGAAAAATTATGCCGCTTGTAAACGTGCTATCAAGAATCCAGATGTGTCGTTTTGGAATGCATATCATAGAATTGAGATGTATAAGGATACCCTTACCTTACATCAGCGACTGAAACTTCTATATAAAGTTGTTTTTTATAAAGTGATACAGAAATTTTGATATATAGTTACAGATACCTGTTTTGGGCGTGGGTATTAAGAACTGATGGCATCTGTTTGTTTTTATACAGAAGCCATCGGTTCTTGTTTTTGTGAAATAATTGAGAACGATTTGCCCACTTCCCCCTTTTCTTCTTTAGCTCTGTGCGCCATAGTAAGCAGTTGTAGTTCCAACTATATGTTTCCGTCTCATTGATTCATAAATACATCTGTTTCGGCTGAAAAAGAATTCCTTTCCAGCTGAAAAACTATGCTTTTTAGGTAGAAATTATTAAATCTGCGACACAGAATCATAAATCTGTGATGCAGAATCATAAAACTGTGACGCAGAATCATAAATCTGTGACGCAGAATTAAGAATAATGAGTTGTTTTCTACTCTTTGTTAGCCACAGTGTCTCTCTTTTTCAGCCGCAGCGCTTTCTTTATTCTATCGTGAGGTTAAATCCGTTTATACGAATGCATTCGAAATGACCTCCGTTTTAGACTTTAAATTATAGCTTTTTTATACTTCTAAGGGCGAATTGTGCACAAATATCGTGCCGTTGTGCGATTTTTCTGCTAAAAAGTTTGGAGTTTTGAAAAAATATTGTAAATTTGCAGCCGGATATAGAATCTGATACTCTTTGTGAAAAGATAGATAAGATAAGAATGGATTAGGAATAATATCTATATATTACCTTATTTATTAACTTAAAACTAAAAATTATGAAGAAGACAGTAACAACTTTGAGTTTGGCGATTGTAGCAATGCTAACAGTCTCAATGAGTGTATGTGCTCAGGAAGAAAGCTATGCTCCTGTAAAAGGTGATATGAGCACTGAAGTGCAGTTCAATCCGTTTAGCAACAACTTTAGAACCTTCAATCTGGAAAGTTTGAAGTTCCGTTATTTCATTTCAGATAAGGGCGCTGTTCGCTTGAATCTGGGATTGAAGATGAATAATGAGACCATTAAGGATAATCCAGTAACGAACGGCAAATTTGATAATGTGCCCGATTATACTGTCATTAACCGTTCTATTGAGACGAACACCAAGGAGACGCAATTGAGAATTGGACTTGGCTATGAGCATCATTTCATGAACTACAAACGTGTTGATCTGTATGCTGGTGCAGAACTGGGATATATTGGCAACTTCTATTCTGCAGATAAGACAATAGAAACAACTGGTTCTTTAAAAATTACTACGCCAGGTACAACAACTTATAATTTGCGTGACTACACCTCAACAGAGAAGATAGAGTATAAGGGAATGCTTCCTGGTGGTACAGATCCTACTCCCGGCTCCTTCGATAACCCGTTCACAGGCGCAAAATTCAATAACGCTAGTTTCTATGTTGGCGCATTTACAGGTATTGACTTCTATATCTACAAAGGAATATACGTAGGTGCTGAACTGGGTATTCGATTCAACTCAGGAAAGAGCATTGACAATGGTACCTTCACGCAAAGCTATACTGAGAATCTGAAAGCAATCACCAACACAGGTACTACCAGCACAGTGGTCACCACGAATACGTATTGGGACTATGACTCTGAAACAGGCCGCCAGGTGGGTAAAACCACTAACGTTACTGGAACTACAACTACCGAAACAGAGATTAATAATGCCAATGCCACTCACGACTATACCAGCAGCTTTACGAAGCTTGAGGTATACGTTGAGCCCGCTTTGCGTATCGGTTGGAAGTTCTAATGAAGTATTGAGGTAGGAATCCTAGATTCCTTTCATAAATAAATAGGTGCAACAACAGGCATTTGCTTATAGGCCTGTCGTTGCACCTTTGTTTTGTAGCCGGATGGCTGTATTACTTCACCACGATTTTCTTGGTGGTGCCGTCGCTCATGCGAACGATGTTCATACCTTTCTGGGGAGCGTCAAGACGCTTGCCATCGAGGGTGTAGTAAACTTCGGTTTCGGTAGCAGTGGTGTCGATAGTGCTGATAGCTGAAGGCTCGGTAGAAACCTCAATCTTAGCCTTTGCTGCGTTCACAATCTGCTTGTTTTTGTCAACTACCAGGGCAATCACATAGAGCTGGTCGCGCTGCAAGGCGCTTACCAGTGTGGCCTTGGTGGGCATGGTGAGCGTGTATTCAGCTTCCTTCTTCTCGCCGGCAGCAAGGGTGCCAAGTGCTGGAGCCATGTTTACAGAACTTACATAAGAGCTACAGAGGGCTACATCGTTGAAGGTCCAACCGCTGATCGTTGAAGTGCCGTATTTGCCACCATTTCCAAACATAGCGAGGTCTTCGGGCAATTCTCTTTGAGAATACTGATAGTAGTAGTTGGTTTGATTCCAAGAACTGCCAGTGCCTTTCAAATTGTCGGCTACTACAACAAACTCCAGCGTATATTCTGAGTTATTGAACAGGGCCTCTACCTCTGCCTTGGCAGCTACGGTGGTCAGCTCATAGTCGGCCGTGCCGCTCACGCTTACTTTGGCATATGCAGGAATCGCCATTTCGGCTGCAAAATCATCGAGGATGCTGTTGCTGCTGCCATAATAGGGGTCTATCTCGCTCTTGCGGTCTATGCGGCATGAGGGAGCACCCTGGAACGATACCTTAGCATAGGAATTCTTATTGATATACATGGCATCGCCGCTGTTGTATTGGTGCAATCCGATACCGATGAAGCGGTCGCCATAGGTCTTGCGCAGGTTCTCCATACCAACCAGACCGCGTGGACACCAACCGCAGCCAGTACCAGTAAACTCCTCAACAACGACGTTGCGCTCTACAATCTCAGGCAGCGTGTATACGGTGAACTTGGCAGCCTCATTGGCATTCAGGTTTGGATTGCCATTTACCTTGGTAATGTTGAGAAGCTTCTCCTTTGAACCCGTTTGGGCATCACCAGCTATATTGATGGTCACTGTACCAAATTCGTTGAACACAATGGGAGTCTCAATATCGGCATGCTGTTCAGCACCTGTCACACCATCGCTGGTGATGGTGTAGTCGATGCTACTGATGGGGGTGCCGCCTAAGTTCTTTACTGTAATGTCGGTTGGAACCGAACCACCGAGCATTGCATATACAGGACCGAAGTTGGCAACGGTGGCAGAGTTGTCGTCAAATACACCCTCAAGCAGCACTTGCAGGAACAGACTTCCGAAGCCCTGACCGTTCATGTTGCTCCATGTAGTTACGCTTGAAGAAGTCTTGATTATCAGAGAATTGGTGTCGTCATTGCCTGTGGTGAGGATAGGGTATTGGTCGGCCTGCGTGCTGACCTTGGAAATGGTAAATGTATAGCCTACATATACGCCTGCAGCAGGAATGGCGTAAGGCGTGTTCAGCTCCACATCAATATTTTCTTTGCCCAGCTTTTCGGCAGGCACCTCAACGATTTGCAGCGTGTTGGCCTTGTCGGCAGTAGCAGGCAGACTTGCAGCCAGCCATACCTTGACATTGGTTGCATTTTTAGCAACCAGACCGAAGCGGATGGCGTTGATGGTCTTGTCGGCAGCAACAGCGTGGTTGCCTGGAATGAAGATGGCGCAGTCATAGGTCTCAGCAGCGCCTGTGCCCAAACCGCTCTTTTTTGTGCTGTTGGTTACGTAGCCCCACCAGTTCTGCTGAACAGGAGCAGTACCATACTTGTATTTCACGGTAATGGTGCGGCATACTGAGCCCTCAGCACCCTGATAGCTCTTTGCTTTGTAGACCACGGTGCACTCGCCCTGCTCAGTAGGCATCCACTCTGTTTGAAGATCCTTTGCTTCGTCAGCTGCCAATGTGGCTTTTCCAGTGGGTTCGTAGGTGCCAGCCTCTTCGTAGGACTGACAGTTGGTGGGGAAACACAACTGCAGTCTGCCGTTGTCAATCTTGCTGATGGTAGCTTCGATGCCTACCTGGCTACCAGCAGTAGCTCCTACGTTCTTTACAAACAGACCAGCAGGTACGGCAATGCCGCCGAAACCATCGTCCTGAGCGTCGGAGCAGGTGATGGTGGCTCCGTCGTCATACGCATGACCATTCTTGTCGATAAACACATACTGCTGTGCTGTGGCCGAAAGGGTCAGCACACACAGCGTGATCAAAGTAAATAATTTTTTCATAAGCCTTAAAATGTCTAGATGATTTTATTCTTTTATTGTGATATTAGCTTTTATAGCTTGTTCCACACCACTGTCGTTGTAAACGAAAGCCACGATGCTCAGGTTGGTGCTCACCCATGCAGCATCGAGCGGCAGCTGATAGGTCTTGGTGGCGGGCTCGTTGGCTGCTACACTCAGTGCCTCGCCCCAAGTGCCGTTGACGGCTGTGCGCAGCACGTGGTTGTGTAGATAGTTCTTGTCGTTGATGGTGGTGTTGTCGTTGTCGATGGGGTCGTGGCGTTTCTGCGTGGCCGTGATACCATCTTCCAATAGCCATACCTGCAGCATACCGTTGTAGGTGCCGTCGAGACATTCTGTCTTGATACTGACGGATACTTGCCCATTGCTGATACTGGCTTCGGCTTGCATGCTCACCTTCGATGGCTTGGCCAGCTCTTCCCTGACGGCAGTGAACCAGTCGGTATAGTTCACGGCACCATGACGGTCTACCAATCCCACAGGCTGGTATTCCAGCTGCCAATGGTTGTAGTAGGTGTCGCCCAAGTCGGTAGCCAGTCCGATGGCAGCGGCATTGCCTTTGAATCCCAAGGGACCGCCGTGAATGCCCACGGCAATCAAACGGTCGGCATAGGCTTCCTGTAGCTGCTCTATCACTTTCGTGCCCCTCGGACAGTTCACGCACTGCTGGCCCGTGAAGTCTTCCAGCAGCACATTGCGCAAGGCGCTGTTAGGCGGACATTCCTCCACGATGTCGGGGGCTACGTAGATGAGCTGGTCGGCTTCGTCAATATGACTGCAGGCAGCCATTAGCGAAGCAAAGAACAGTAGGTATATGATCTTTATTTTCTTCATCTCTCAATCCTCATTTAGTATTTTGTCACTTTTGCACAGCTTAGAAATTGTAGTTGTAAGCCAGGGTGATGCCTTCGGTTTCCGGCACGAAGCGGCACACGCCGCCTGAGCAGTTATAGCCGGCACGCGTGCGTCCGTAGCCCATCTGAATACGGTGGGCACCGATGTTGTAGGTCACCTGTCCCAGATAGTAGTGCTTCTTGGTATCGCCGTGGTTCCACAGGTCGCTCACGGTGACCATCCAGTGCGGTGCCAACGATAGCTCGGCCAGCGCAAAAGCCCAGTCGTGCTGGTCCTGACGGGTGGTCAGGTATTGCAGTTCGGTGCGCAGTTTTGTGTTGCGAGCCAACTGAAACAGCGCATCGGCTACAAAGATATTGGAGTGGATCAACTCACCCTCACCCTCTATCACCGTTTTGTTGTAGCGCTGGTTCATATACATGAAGTTTAGCTTTATGTCGCGAGCCAGACGGCGGGTCAGCTGAATATTCAGGTCTTGATAGTAGGTGTCGCTGCCCCATTTCAGCCAGGCACTCTGAATAGCCCGCACATAGGAGTAGTTCACCTTGACGTTCATACCGTATTTGCCGCCCAAGGCCGTCTTGCGCTTGAAGTTGTAGCCCACCTCGGTCTGATAGGCCCACTCGCCGGCTGCCAGTTGGGTGGCATAGGGGTAGAGAGCAGCCAGCGTATAGGTGTGGTCGAGGGTGAAGGCTGGCAGGTGGTTGATGAACATCGAGGTGCCCAGACGGTTGCGCTGACTGCGGAACGACATGTTCTCGCTGCGCTTGGCCTGCAACAGCACGCTCATGCCTTTGGCCGAATAAGAGCCAGAGAGCATGGCCACATGACCATTGGCATAGGAGTAGTTGTTGTCAAATGAGGGGTCTTGGGTTTTCTGCGCATATTCTGCCAGCAAGCCCCAAGGTCCGCGGTTCAGGTTGGCCCGCACATCCCAGGCATTCACATATTTGGGCAGGTTGAGTCGGTGGGTAGGATCTACGAAGATGTCCTCGTCCTTCTCATATTTGTTGACCCACGAACCACCTAGGCTGAGTCGGGTTTCGTGTTGTGAGAGGGTTGGGAGCCACTCGTCGAGACTCAGCTCGGCATCGGCACCCGAAACCAGTCCGCCGTCCCATTTCCAGTAATGACGTTGTTTGCCCGACAGCATTTTCACGGTTACACCCTTGAGGGGCTTGAGCACTAGTCGCGCACCCAGCAGCGAGTTGTCGATGCCTAACGAGCGCTCTTCATAGCTGCGGAGGATGAATCCCGAACCAAACTGCTCGTAAAACGTGCCGGCCGTCAGTTCCGCCTTGCTCAACTTGCCTTTCACCCAGAAATGGGGTACGCCCCATCCCTTGAAATCGTTTTCAAAACCGGGCAGCGGCTTTTCCATATATTCCAGACGAGTGCCGGCATCCACATACTGACTTTGCAGCATCACGTCGGCATAGGTGTTGGTTAGGAAGTCGTGCTTTTGGGCTGAGCCGTCCTTCGCATCTTGGGTGGAGAACAGCATGTCGCTCTGAATGCTGCCCGACAGATGGATGTCCTGCTGCTCTTGGGCAGTAGCGGTAATGGCTATGAAAACAAAGAAGCAGAGACAGCAAGCTGCCTTTGCATGTAAATGCTTATTTCTCATTTCTCGCAGTTGGAGTTTTATTTCGTGAGTTCGCGTACCTTATTAATAAGTTCTTCCTCGGCTCCATCGGTATAGCCGTTATGCCGATACACAATGGTACCGTCAGCGTCGCATACGATGACAAACGGAATCATCTGTGCGCCCAAAGCTTTTCGCAGGTCGCTGTTGGGGTCGAGCAGCACATCATATTCCCATCCGTGGTTGCTCACTAATGGCTTTACTTTCTGAATGTTTTGCGCTTGGTCTACCGACACGGCAAAGATCTTTACGCCCGTTTCTTCCTGCCAGTCTTCATACACCTCGCTGATGGCGTCGAGCTCACGGTTGCAGGGCTTGCACCAAGTGGCAAAAAAGTCGATGATAAACGGTTTCCCGTTGTTGCGCAGTGTGTCGGTGCGCACGCTTTGCCCGTCGATGGTTTTCAGGGTAATGGCGGGCAGTTGGGCCATCGCTGTTTGCGCAAACAGCAAACAGCAAATAATGGTCATCATGAATACAATCTTTTTTCTCATAAAAGGGTCTAATAATAGTTTTGAATGATGGTTGAGGTTGGGTGTTGTACGACTACAGCTTCTCGCCGAAGCACAGATCGCCGCAGTCGCCAAAGCCAGGAACAATATACTTGTTCTCGTTCATGCCCGGGTCGATGGCCGCACACCAAATGGTGGCCTCTTCAGGCAGTGTTTTCTTGATGAATTCAATGCCCTCGGGAGCTGCAATCACACAGCAAACATGGACGGCATGGGGCTTACCCGTCTTCACAAGTGCCTCATAGGCAGCTGCCATGCTTCCGCCCGTAGCCAGCATAGGGTCAACAATCACCAAGGTCTTGTTCTTGGTGCTGGGCGAAGCCATATATTCCGTATGGATGCCCACCTCGGTATGTTCGCGGTTGGTATACATGCGGTAGGCTGAGATAAAGGCATTGTCGGCGTGGTCAAACACATTGAGAAAACCCTGATGGAAGGGCAGTCCGGCACGCAGTACCGTGGCCAGCAGCAGGTCGTCTTTAATCAAGGGAATATCGAGGGAGCCTAAGGGGGTGGTGACGGTCTTGGGCTTGAACTGCAGCGTTTTCGACAGTTCGAAAGCCATCATCTCGCCAATCCGCTCGATATTACGACGGAACATCTGACGGTGTTTCTGGAAATTCTTGTCGCGTAACTCGGCCATATATTGGTTCATCACCGAGTTCTGTTCAGAAAAATTAATTACCTGCATCGGCTCAATCTTTTGGTTTGTGGCTGCAAAAGTACAAAAAACTGTGATAAACACCAAATAAATCCCCCCAAAATCTTATGGAATTGTTTGGAGATGTCGCTGATTATGCCTATTTTTGTAGCCTGAATTTCAAGAAAATAGTAGAAAATGGGTAGCAGAATCGTACTGATGTTCATGGCGCTGCAGGCCAGTATGCTGGCATGGGCACAGGATCATCAGATGGAAACGGCAGCGGAAGCCGTTGACCACATGCGCTTGGGTTGGAACCTGGGCAACACGCTCGACAGCAATTCGGGCGATGTGAACAATATGTGGATAGAGAAATGGACCAGTCGCACCCCCGCCGACTATGAGAAAGCATGGGGACAGGTACCTACTACGCAGGCACTTGTCAATATGATGCGCGATGCAGGCATCCATGCAATCCGCGTGCCTGTCACGTGGTATCCCCACATGGTGAAGAAATGGGTTTGGGTAGATGGTGGCACCGCATGGGATCAGGCCCAGGCGCCTATGGAGCAATACATGAATACGACGTGGATGCGACGGGTGAAACAGACGGTCGACTATATTATCCAGGCAGGAATGTATTGTGTGCTCAATGTGCACCACGATACAGGAGCCGCCAACACCGCCTGGATTCGTGCCAGCATGAACAACTACAACCGCAATCACGAACTGTATGAATGGTTGTGGACCCGTATTGCCGAAGAGTTCAAAGACTACGACGACCACTTGGTGTTTGAGGGCTATAACGAGATGCTCGACGAGCAAAGCTCCTGGTGCTTTGCCTCGTTTGCCTATCCCGGTGGCTATAACGAGGCTGCTGCCAATGATGCCTACAACGCCATCAACCACTATGCCCAGTCGTTTGTGAACGCCGTGAGGGCTACTGGAGGCAACAACGCCACCCGCAACCTCATGATCAATACCTATGCCGCCAGCAATGGTGAAGGCAATTGGAACAGCCATCTGAAAGAGCCTTTTACTAAACTGACGATACCTACCGATAGTGTGGAGGGCCATCTCATGCTGCAAGTGCATTACTATCCCAGTTTCAGCACTCTTTCCGCAGGCAAGAACAGCGTCAACAGCCTTTGCGGTCTGCTCAAGAACCAGTCGGTGGCCAAGGGCGTGCCTATGGTAGTAGGCGAGTGGGGTACTGCCGACGACAGCGAGGTGGCTTATGGCAAGAAGCAGGACGTTTTCCTGCCGTGGGCCCGCTATTTCGTGGAGCGCGCCAAGGCCAACGGCATCGCCACCTTCCTGTGGATGGGACTGAGCGATGGCCAAGCTCGTGGGGTGCCCGAATTCAGCCAGCCTGACCTGCTCGAGGCTATTGTGAAAGGCTACTATGGCGACGATGGATATGTGAACGTCATGACCACTCCTCAGGCCGATTCCCCCTCCGCAGCTCCCTACTATACGCTCAACGGAATGAGGCTGCTGCACCGTCCCTCTTCCCCTGGCATTTATCTGCAAGGTGGAAAGAAAGTGATCATAAAATGAGCCAACGGTTTTCTTTTTTGTCATGTCGGGCTTACAAAAGTGTCAATTCTACATGATGCAGGTCTTGATATGTATCTAAAAAACATTAAAAAGGAAATAAAATATCCCGTCATCCAATCCGTAACTATCAACTTTTTTATAACTTTGCAGCCACAAAGAGATTCTATATCAACAATTTAAATAAAGCATAGTAAAAAATGGCAAATTTAGATTTAACGAAGTATGGCATCACCGGTTCGAAGGTGATTGCTCACAATCCGTCGTATGAGTTCCTCTTTGAGGAAGAGACCAAGGCTGGCCTGACTGGTTTCGACAAGGGCGTTAACACTGAGCTGAACGCTGTAAACGTAATGACCGGTATCTATACTGGCCGTTCTCCTAAGGACAAGTACATCGTAAAGGATGCACAGAGCGAGGACAAGGTATGGTGGACCACCGAGGAGTA
>Ga0310696_10004224_pt1 | contig 17674 bp, 14 predicted proteins | sample AusTroGonzalo_MG_4_FD_203885 | JGI IMG/M metagenome (GOLD analysis project Ga0310696, IMG submission 203885) | Bovine rumen microbial communities from tropical cattle in Woodstock, Queensland, Australia - Gonzalo_02 (v2) (version 2) | ecosystem: Host-associated > Mammals > Digestive system >...
TATTCAGACTCGGATAAATTCCTCTCTGGTGTTGAATTCGACAGAGACATATATAACTAACCTTATATAGACAAAAAACTAGTGCGCAGAACAATCTGCGCACTTTGTTTATGTCTATATCTGTTTTTTTGCGAATCTGTCTCTGTTCTGAGCATCGCCTTTTCCTTCTTCGATTTCCCCTGCTTTGTCAAGAGACATCTTGGTGAGAAGCGGTCCGACGAGTTCATATATAAGAACGCTGAACAGTATGATGTTTCTTATCATGCCTCCCATTTCACTTCCAAGACCCTGGGCTGACACGACCATTCCGAGGGCCACACCGGCCTGAGGGAACAATGTGATTCCGAGGTACTTTTTGACCTTCGGTTCAGTTTTCATAAGAGAACATCCAAATGATGATCCGAAATATTTGCCGACACATCTGAATATGATATATACGGCACCTATAAGAAGGATTGCCGGATAAGCAAACACGCCCAGATCCAGCTGTGCACCGGATATTACAAAGAATACTGCGTACAGAGGAGCAGTCCACTTTGTGGATCTTCTCATGATATCTTCGGAATATTCACTGAAGTTGCAGAATATGGTTCCGAGCATCATACATACGAGAAGTGTTGAGAATGAAATCTTAACTCCGCCTCCGAGAGGAATCTCTATTCCGGTGAGAGCGATTGTCATAAGAACAAACGCAATTGTCAAAGACAGACGGTTTGAGTTCGAGAAGAACAGTTTTTCAAGTACTGTGAGCAGTCCTCCCATAAGTGAACCGAGTATTAACGAGAACACTATTTCAAGCATCGGGTTAACTGCAACAGATATTATGTTGAGTTCTCCGCCGTTCATTGCCTGTGCAATTCCGTAAGATATTGCAAACACAACAAGACCGACAGCGTCATCGAGAGCAACTATAGGGAGCAGCAGGTCAGTCAGAGGACCTTTTGCCTTATACTGACGTACTACCATAAGTGTGGCAGCCGGAGCCGTTGCAGATGCGATTGCACCGAGTACTATTGCAACGGGAAGAGGGAACACCTCTGCTCCGAGAATGAAATGCAGGGCGACAAGCACTATATCCACTACAATTGTTGCGGCAACAGACTGGATGATACCTATAACAACAGCGCTTTTTCCCGTATTTTTCAGCTGAGACAATCTAAATTCATTTCCTATGTCAAAAGCTATAAACCCGAGGGCAGCACTGGACAGTATTGTGACCTGCCCAATTTCCTCCATTGAATTAAAACCAAGACCGGGCACGCCTATTCTGCCTATTACAAACGGTCCGACGAGAACACCGGCAATAAGAAATGCCGTTACGTCAGGCAGTTTAAGATGAGCAACTTTAAACAGACGAGTCATCATAAGCCCCGCAAACAATGCAAATGCGGTGGCAAGTAAAACACTCATTTTTTCGCCTTTCATTAAATATATATATTAATTTCGAAACGTCCACAATGATAACACCAAGTAATAACGATTTCAACATTATTTCAAATTTTTGCGTATTTACGCAATCTTTTTCAAAAAATAAACCACTTAGATTGCTAAGTGGTCGTTTTTTCTAATCTAATTCCGGGTAGCACAAGTCGAATAACTCGTGAAGTCTGTCCATTTTTTTTGATAGATAAAGCCATCCGAACACTGCTTCAAAGCCAGTGGCTCTTCTGTATTCCTGTGCCGTTGAACTTTTCGGATGAGATTCGGTTTTGGCATTTCTTGCCCTTTTATATACCGCCTCTTCCTCTTCATCCAGAATAGAAAGTATTTTTTCGACTCTGTCGCTCTGGGCTCCTGCCCTCACGTATCCTCTGGCCATTTCTGTCAGTTTTCCTGTATCGCTTATGCCTGATAGAACAAGCTGTTCTCGGATTAGTGTTTCTAGAACTGCATCACCCAGATAAGCAAGAGCAAGAGATCCATATTTGGAAGAATCATTCATCTGTTTTTTCCTCGCTTGTCTGCTCCGGTTCTGTCTGTTCCTGAACATCTTCTGTCTTTTTGCTTTTTCTGAATACAACCCATTTTCCGACTACATAGTTGAATATTACTACAACTACTGAAGAGATGAGTTTGACAACATACTTGTTCATGCAGATTCCGACTATTTCACTTGTGAGGACAATATCGAAAGCTATTGCAATTGCAAGTGAGAGTATTCTTGACACAAGGAAACCTACAAATGTTTTTGCGTTGTTTCCTTTGCCGTATCTGAAAACAAGCAGTTTGTTTGCAAAAAATGAGAAAACCACTGCGGCAAACCATGCTATGGTGTACGGGATTATGTTAGGAGTTATTAGCTTGATAATATCCGGAAGGGCAACCGGGGAGATAATCTTGTCCAAAAGCCAGAATACTACCCAGTCCACAACCGTGGTAAGTCCGCCGACAATTACGTATATTATGATTTCCCTGAACTTGATCAGGTGGATCTTTGTCAGCACTTTATCTATGAAAGCATTTATTTTTTCACTCATAATCTTTTGTTCCGAGGCTGTTAAGCGCCTCTTTGAAATCCTCTTCTGAAATTAGTAAGTTGATTGCAGCTAAAAGGGAAGTTGATGAGAGATTTGTTGGAAGGTCGAGTTTTCTTGCAAGTTCTTTTCTGAGATTGCTGCTCTCGCTCTTTCCGGACAGTCCGAGCATATACATATCTGTTTTTGTCAGATATGCAGTTCTGTCAGGTTCTTTTCCGTCAAATTCGGCCAAAGCATTTTTCAGCCAGCCGGAATCTATGCCTTCCACGCCTAAAAGCCCCTGTTTAGAGGGTTCTTTTTTCCTTTTTTCTTTTCCTTTTACTTCCGGGATATAAATGTTGAAAACTTTATCTTTTGGTAGAATTGAATTGATTTTGTTGCGTATGACAAGACCTGCTCCGTCGGAGTCGGTCAGAACAATGATGCCTTCTTTTTCAGCCAGTTTTCTGATGTACTTTGTCAGTTCCTTGTCCTTGAAGACACCGAATCCGTTCGTTGTAATTACACGGGCATTCGCTATGGACAGTATTTTTTCCCTGTCATATTTTCCTTCGACAATAATGGGTTTGGATATATTGAGCATGGCTATTTCCTCAGCGATGCCGGGGTATATATCTTGGCAGCCAGCATATCCAACAGTACCCAGTTGTCGGTGGATTCACTTTTCAGTTTGACGTCTGTCCTGTACGATTCAAGCAGAGCGTTCTCTATTATCGAGATATTCGGTTTAGATACCGCATCGTTTAAAAGACCTGCTCTGTATCCCTTAATTTTTGTTTCTTCGCATGCCTGAGCAAAGCTTAGTCCGGAATTGAGAGCGGCTTTGAACATCAGCATATCCGAATAGATACCGATGAGCATCGAGAGCACCATGATAGGTTCCTCTCTGTCATCTTTAGCTTTTCTCAACACATCGAGCATATCTTTGAGATTCCATTTGAATGCCGCATTGGACATTGCAAACGGTGCTCCTTCTCTCGGAGCTTCAATGCATATTGCCTTTACGTCTTCTTCAGTTACGGTGTAATGCTCTTCGCGTGAAATAGCATATGCGGACAGCTTTTCCAGTTCTGCTTCGCCCTGCATCATTGAGCAGTCGCACATATATGCAAACAGTTCAGCCGCGGAATCCGAAAGCACCCAGCCTTTTGAAAAGGCTTTCTTTTTTGCCCATGCCTGGAACTTGCCGGGAGTGGGTTTATCGAACTTTACAATGGTGGAACGTGATGAAAAAGTCTTTACAAAGTCGGATTTTTCAAATCCGTATCCAGTGTCGACTTCTTCGTCTCTGAATGTGATAATGAGGACAGTGTCTTCTCCGCATGAAGAGCAGAGTTCTGCTAGTCCTTCCTTTATTTCTTTGGATGCCTGAGCAAAATTGAGGTCTGAAACAACTACAAGTGTCTGCTCCTGTCCCATAGGGAATGAGTTTATAGCAGTCTCTATTTTGTCGAGCTGATCGTCTCCCATACCGAATGAGATGGAATAGTAATTGAACACTTCCATTCCTTCAGCTGTCATTATTTTCTTATATATTGCCGACAGACAGCCTTTTTTAATTCCGTCTTCTTCGCCGCAAAAGACATATGAGCCGCCTATCCCCTGCTTGAGATCGGTGGCAAACTCATAATAGTCTATGATTCTGTCGTTTGCAGCCATTTGTCGCCTCTTATTTTTCTATCTGTTCAATGAGCATGCACAGAGCCTTTTCTGTCGCCTGCTCGCGGATTTGTTTTCTTGTGCCTGAAAAATGGTTTTCGGTTACTGCAGTCTTTTTGCCTTTGCCTGCACAAGCAATAAATACAAGACCCACAGGTTTTTCTTTTGTACCGCCGGTCGGCCCTGCTATGCCTGTTGTTGAAACGGCATAGTCGCACCCTAAAACTTCGCAGGCGCCTTCAGCCATCTGTGTTGCAGTCTGGCTGGAAACCGCTCCGAATTCCTTCAATGTGCTTTCTTTGACTTTAAGCACATTCTGTTTTACGGAGTTGGAATATGAGACAACCGTTCCGAAGTAATATTCGGATATGCCGGACAAGTCTGTCACTGTTTTGGCTATAAGTCCTCCCGTGCACGACTCGGCTGTTCCGAATGTTACTTTATTTTCAGTCAGAACGGAAAATAGTTTTTTTGAAGTTTCCTTTAGATTAGTCTTCATAAATTGGATACTTGAGACAGAGTTTTTCGGTCTCAGTCTTGATCTGGTCTTTTTCGGTTTCGAAATTAGAAACTGTTCTGGAAATGAGTTTTCCTATGAGTTTGCAGTCTTCCTCTTTGAAGCCTCTTGAAGTTACTGCAGGTGTTCCGAGTCTGATACCGCTGGTTACGAACGGTTTTTCGGGGTCGAACGGGATGGCATTCTTGTTACATGTGATGCCTACTTCGTCGAGTCTGTGCTCGAGTTCTTTACCTGTTATGCTCTTGCTTCTAAGGTCAACTAAGAGCAGGTGGTTGTCTGTACCGCCTGATACGAGATCGAATCCCTCTTCGAGAAGGGAAGCTTCAAGAGCTTTTGCGTTCTTTATAATCTGTCCAGCATATGTTTTGAATTCAGGTTTCAGTGCTTCGCCAAAGCATACAGCCTTTGCTGCGATAACGTGCTCAAGCGGTCCGCCCTGTGTTCCCGGGAATATTGATTTGTCTATCTGTTTTGCAAGATCTTCTCTGCATAAAATCATGCCACCTCTCGGACCTCTGAGTGTCTTGTGTGTGGTAGTTGTTACGATGTCTGCATACGGAACAGGGCTCGGGTGAAAACCTGTTGCAACAAGTCCTGCTATGTGAGCCATGTCTACCATGAAGTATGCGCCGACTTCTTTAGCTATTTCAGACAGTGTCTTGAAATCTATGATTCTTGGATAAGCGGAAGCGCCTGCAACGATGAGTTTCGGGCTGTTCTTCTTAGCAAGTTCTCTTACCTGGTCATAATCTATTCTGCAGTCTTTTTCACTTACGCCGTAAGGAACGAAGTTATAGTACTTACCTGAGAGATTAACAGGGCTTCCGTGAGTCAGATGTCCGCCGCAGTCAAGGCTCATTCCCATAACTGTGTCGCCCGGATTGAGGAGGGCAAAGTAAACTGCGGTATTAGCCTGAGCACCGCTGTGAGGCTGAACGTTTGCGTGTTCAGCGCCGAAAAGCTTTTTAGCTCTTTCTCTAGCAATGTCTTCAACCACGTCAACGTATGCGCATCCGCCGTAATATCTCTTGCCCGGATATCCTTCGGCATATTTGTTTGTGAGATGTGATCCCATGGCAGCCATAACTGCTTCGGATACTATGTTTTCTGAAGCTATGAGCTCAATGAAAGTTCTCTGTCTTTTCAGTTCATCCTCCATTGCAGCTCCCACTTCGGGGTCGTAAGATTTGATGAATTCAACTACCTGATTTACCATTGTGTATACCTACAATTCTTCAAAGATTGCACTGCCTTTGGCATGTGCTTGGGGCAATGCGTATTACGCGTATTATTATATATTAACTAAGCAGATAAGTAAATAACAAACGACAATGTTAACAATTAGTTCAAACAACATATGATTATTGCTTAGACAAGTCAGAATTGGTATAATAACTATCGAAATATTTACACTATCTCGGAGTAAAAATGACAGACAGAAACCTGATTAGAAACTTCTCAATCATTGCACATATAGACCACGGCAAGAGCACCCTTGCCGATAGAATTCTGGAATTGACCGACAGCGTGTCCAAAAGAGAGATGGAAGAACAGATTCTCGACAACATGGACATTGAACGCGAGAGGGGAATAACAGTTAAAGCAAGAGCGGTCAAGATGGCATATAAAGCAGATGATGGTATGACTTATGAGTTCAACCTCATAGACACTCCCGGACACGTCGACTTCAACTATGAAGTATCCAGATCTCTCGCCGCATGCGAAGGAGCACTTTTAGTGGTTGATGCCACACAGGGAATAGAGGCTCAGACTCTGGCAAACACCTATTTAGCTCTTGACAACAACCTCGAAATTCTGCCCGTTGTCAACAAGATAGACCTAGTGTCAGCAGACATTGAGGGAACAAGAAAAGAAATTGAAGACATAATAGGAATTCCCGCATCTGACTGTCCGTGCGTATCCGCAAAAACGGGACTAAACGTCAAAGATCTTCTTGAAAGAATTGTTACTGACATTCCGTCTCCGTCTGGAAATGAAAATTCACCGCTTAAATGCCTCATTTTTGATTCATATTATGACTCATACAAAGGTGTCGTTGTCTACGTAAGAGTTCAGGACGGCAAAGTAAGGGCCGGAACAAGAATAAAGATGATGAACACGGGTGCCGCTTTTGACGTTGTGGAAGTCGGATACATGTCTGCATTCGGACTTGTTCCCGCTGATGAGATTTCAGCAGGAGAAGTCGGATATATAACTGCAAGCATAAAGACTGTTTCAGATACACGCGTCGGTGATACAGTAACAGAAGAATCAAGACCGACAGACACTCCTTTCCCGGGATTCAAAAAGGCACAGCCTATGGTATTTGCCGGTATATACCCGGAAGACGGAGCAGACTACGAAGCGCTTAAGGATGCACTTTTGAAACTCCAGTTGAATGACGCTTCGCTCACATTTGAGCCTGAAACAAGTATTGCGCTCGGATTCGGTTTCAGATGCGGATTTCTGGGACTATTGCATATGGAGATAATGGAGGAGAGACTCGAGAGAGAATTCGATCTTGACATTATAACGACGGCGCCCAGCGTTATATATAAGGTAATAATGAAGAACGGGGAGACCAGGTTCATAGACAACCCTGCAGTATACCCTGAACCTGACGAAATAGATGAGGCTCAGGAGCCCGTAGTAGATGCAAACATAATCGTTCCGACGGAATATGTAGGCGGAATCATGGATCTGTGTCAGAAGAGGCGCGGAATCTACGTAAACATGAAATACATAGACCCGAAGAGAGCTGAACTGAAATACATTCTTCCGCTGAACGAAATAATATATGACTTCTTTGACTCCCTTAAGAGCAGAAGCAAGGGATATGCATCATTAGACTATGAACTCAAGGGTTACATGCCAAGTTCTCTTGTTAAGCTGGACATTCTCATAAACGGAGAAAAAGTCGATGCTTTGTCATTTATAGTATTCTCTGACAACGCATATTCAAGGGGTAGAAAGATAGCGGTTGCGCTTAAGGAGAACATCCCGAGACAGCTGTTTGAAATACCGATTCAGGCATCGGTCGGAGGAAGAGTCATAGCCAGAGAAACCGTTAAGGCAATGAGAAAAGACGTTCTTGCCAAGTGCTACGGCGGTGATATAACCAGAAAAAAGAAACTGCTTGAAAAACAAAAAGAGGGCAAGAAAAAGATGCGCAAGCTCGGATCCGTAGAGGTTCCGCCCGAGACATTCACTGCAGTTTTGAAGATGGACGAGGAAGATTAAACATGAAAAAACTGGGAGTATATATCCATATACCTTTTTGTGTTCACAAATGTTCTTACTGTGATTTCTATTCTGTCACAAACACACTTTTGACAGAAGACTATTTTCACGCCTTAAAAGAACAGATACTGAGTTTCAAGTCTTACTTAAGAGACTGGACCGCCGACTCCGTATACATCGGAGGCGGAACTCCGTCATGCGTGGATTCAAAATATATAGTGGATATAATGGAGACTCTCAAATCAGTCATAAAATTTGTAGATAAACCGGAAATAACAATTGAATCCAACCCTGGAACACTTGATACAAAGAAAATTAAGGACTATTTAAGCTGTGGAATAAACAGACTCAGCATAGGGCTTCAGAGCGCAGACGATGATGAACTGAAAATGCTGTCAAGAATCCACGACAAGAGCGATTTTGAAAGTGCATATATGCTCGCAAGAATGCTCGGATTCAAAAACGTGAACGTGGACATAATGTATGCCCTGCCCGGTCAAAAAGAAGAGACACTGATGAACACAATAGATTATGTGACATCGCTTAGTCCAGAACACATTTCTTTTTACGGCCTGAGAGTCGAGGAGGGAACACCTCTTTCCGGTGATTATGAACTACTGGGGAAAATACCGGATGAAGACACTCAGTACAATATGTACATTCATGCTGCAAAAAGACTTGAAAAAGCAGGATACTCACAGTATGAGATATCCAATTTTTCAAAGAAGAGAATGATGTGCAGACACAACTGCAGATACTGGAAGAGCGGTGATTACATCGGTTTCGGTCCGGGTGCTGCATCATACATGAACGGCGAATTGTATTCATACTCAAAAGATATTCAGTCTTTCATACTCAAACCTACAGATTATCTTATAAATGTTGAAAAGAGTGAAAAACTCACAATGAGGCAGCAGGCCACCCAGTATGTTATGCTGGGACTCAGGCTGGCAAGAGGTGTTGAATCCAAAGAATACAAACTTAGATTCGGCAGAGATCTTGAAGAGGATTACGGAGAAAAACTGGAAAAATATATAGACATGAAGTACGCCAAGAGAACCGATAAAGGTTTTAGATTGACAAGAGCCGGACTTCTTGTTTCAAATGTTATTTTGAGTGATATTTTGGATTTTGAAGCAAAATAGGGGAAATTTCGCATTGCATAACATTTTTCGTTGTGGTAAAATCCAAAAGCATATGGAGAGGTATCGAAGAGGTCATAACGGGGCTGACTCGAAATCAGTTTGCGTGAAAGCGCACAAGGGTTCGAATCCCTTCCTCTCCGCCATCAAAAAAGCAAGCAATATGCTTGCTTTTTTTGATTTTCACGAATAAAAATCTGCGAAAAAATGAAGGTGATTAACACCCAAAAATTGATTTAGCACCTAAAATATCGTGTTTTATGGTGTCCAATTATGATCAAATATGGTTTTTAACAAAAAACAAAATTTTTCTATTTTCAGACACATTGTTTCTATTTTTTGTCGATTTTTCATATATAATGTATGGCAGTGGACCAAAAATATTTTCAGGAGGAATCACCATGTCAGAAGAAGTTAAAAGTCCATACAGACGAGCGAAAACAAGTCACATAGCACTGAGCCAGATGACTGGCATCATGCAGATGGCATTTTATGTTTTGCTCGGTTATGCCGCTTATATAGGAAACCTCGGTTTTGCGATTGCAACAGGACTCGTAGGCGTACTCATTACTCTTTCAAGAGTATTTGACAGTATCACAGACCCAATCATCGCACTCATTATCGAAAAGTTTAAATCTAAACACGGAAAACTCAGATTTTTCCTCGCCATCGGATGGGCTCTTATGGCACTCTCAACAACACTTATGTGCAACGTTTTTGCCGGAAACTTCAGTTTCGGTGCTGACGAGATGTTCTCCAACCCTGCAGGCGTAGCAGTATTCATCCTTATTTATGCACTTTACATCATAGGATACACATTTGCAAGCTGCACGGCCAATATGACAGGTAATATCCTGACAAACGATCCAAAACAGCGCCCGACACTGGGCGTCTGGGCTACGATTTATTCGTATCTGTCACCCATGATAATCTCCATGGTCATCGTTACATTCCTTCTTCCGAAATTCGGTATACCGGTACTTCTTGAAGACGGATCGACAGACTACAACTTTACCCTTCCCGTATTCCAGTATGCAAACTACATCGTGTGCGGCGTTTCGTTCATTGCACTCATTCTCACCTGCATAGGTCTTACTCCGTATGACAAACCGGAAAACTTCGAAGGCCTTTCAAGCTCAAACAAAGTTTCATTAAAAGATATGGGCGCGCTTCTCAAGGGAAACAAAGAACTGAGAAGATACATTGTTGCCGCATGCAGCGACAAACTCGCTCAGACAGTCGGCTCTCAGTCAGTCATTAGTGTAATGCTGTTCAGCATCATACTCGGAAGCATGGTTGGATCATCAATCGTTTCCGTTATTGCAATGCTTCCTTCAATCGTGTTTGCTATAATAGGTGCAAGACTTGCAGGAAAACAGGGCAATAAGCACGTAATGGTCAAATGGTCATGGCTGTGCATTTTATGGAACATAGCATTTGCAATCTTCATTGTATTGGTACCTGCCAAAGGTGCTTCACACTTCGGACTCTGGCTCATCGTGTTCTTCCTTCTCATGCTCGGGAACAATGCTCTCAAAATGGTTGTCAGCACATCCACAAATGCAATGAGAATGGACGTTGTGGACTACGAGCTATACCGTTCGGGCAAATACCTCCCTGCAACTGTCAGCGCAGTTTATTCTTTCATAGACAAACTCATCAGTGCTCTCGCTCCTATGCTCGCAACACTTGCAATAGGCATAGTAGGTTACACCGGATCAAAAATTCCGATGGCATCTGATGAACTCACAATCGGAATCAGGATAATAACAGCAGCTCTATTCTGCGGACTGCCGATACTCGGCTGGGTCTGCACACTGCTTGCAATGAAAAAATTCTCCCTCACAAAAGAGGAGATGGAACGCATTCAGGTTGAAATAGCAGCCAAGAAAGCGGAACAGGTCGAAACAACCGAAGAAACAGCAGAATCAGCTGACGCAACTTCATCCGACTCATCATCAGACGAAGACGTTCCCTCTTCCGATACTCATGAGTAAAAAAACAAGGGAACTCTGAATGAATCATTTGGAGTTCCCTCTTTGATTGTTAAATCACTGTTGTGAGACATTTTCACGGTATTCTCTCGGAGTCATCTTCTTTATCTTTTTGAAAACTTTTGTGAAATAGTTGCTGTCGAGATATCCGACTGCGTACCCGACCTGTGAAATGCTCATATCTGTGTTTTCAATGAAGTGACAGGCGTTGGATATGCGGATTTCTTCTATGAATTCCTGTACTCCTTTGTCCATTTCCCTTTTAAACGTATGGGAGAGATAACTGGGACTTATTCTGAACCTGTCCGCAAGACCCGAAAGCGTGAGATCCGTGTTATAGTTCAGTATGATATATTCCGTCACCCTCTTCATAAAAGGTGAACACTGTGGCACGTGCAGTCTGTAGTCTCGTATTGCCTGCGTCATTTCAATCTGGAACGCTTCAATAAGCTTCACGGATTCCGCAGTTGTCTTTGCTTCGCGCATAAGATTTGTATATTTTGACAATATCTCATCGACTGTAACGATGCTGAGTCCTGCTCTCACTGCCACAACGCGCACCATCGCACGAAGAGACGCCATTGCCTCTTTGGGGTGCTGGCTGAAGTAATCAAATTCGCTCCCGCTCGCGCCGAGGGCTGCCATGTTGTGTGCAGATTCCTGAAGCTCGTCGACAAGGCCGTGTTCTATCTTGTACAGAAGGTCGTTTTCTATCTCGTATTTTTTGTAAATATGTTCGTACAGCTTGTCGCTCGATTCATTCGGAACCGAGATCAGTGACGGAGTTTCGAAGTGGTTGATTTTTATATATTCATAACTTCGAATTTCTCCCTCGTGATATGCCGAAATGCAGGATGAAACAGTATTTCTGATGTTGTACGAGTCCAGTATGGCACATTCAAGGTACTGTGATTTCAGGACATTGAAAAACTGGCTCGGCACTTTGTTGTTCAGCATTCTGCGGGCTATTTCCTTATCGTCAATCGTCCTCTTCAGATACGGGCCGATGATGACAACACCTTCGTCAAGTCTGAACATAAACAGACGCTCACCGAGGGCATTTATAATTTCATAGAACGTGCTGTCTTTCATTTCGGAGATAAAAGACGAGATGCCTGCCTGTGTATATTCTTCGGAAAGGCCGTTAGGGTTTATTTTTTCCGCAACGGAAACCACGTCACTCTCCTTGTCACCGACAAAGTAAACTCCGCATGAGAGCAGATCACGCAACAGCATAATAAAGGTATTCAGTTTCATAGCTCATTTATACAAGAAATTACCTAATTTGTCAAATTTTTTCTATTAAAACATATAAACCGGAGTCAAAATGAGAAAAACCATCAACATTAACAAAGACTGGCGCTTCAGAAAAGGAGTGTCGGAAACAAATACAACAGACGCTTTTGAAATCGTCAATATCCCTCACACGTGGAATAACACTGACGGAACTGACGGCGGAAACGATTATTTCAGGGGAACATGTACATATATAAAGACACTCGGAAAGATCGACATAAAAGAAAACGAAGAAGTTTTTGTAGAATTCTGCGGAGTGTCGCAAGTCTGCAAAGTTTTCTTAAACGGAACGGAACTTGGAGAACACAAGGGCGGTTATTCTACATTCAGATTTGAAGTAACAAGTCTGCTCAATGAAGAAAATATACTGACCGTACTTGCTGACAATTCTCCCCGCCGCGACGTGTATCCGCAGAGAGCAGACTTTACGTTCTACGGCGGCATCTACCGCGACGTAAATCTTATCATAGTCGACAAAACTCACTTTGAGCTTTCACATTTCGGAGGCAACGGACTGAAAATAACACCTGACGTCTCGGGAAAAGTTGAAGTTGAATGCTTTGTCAGAAACGGAGACGGCGAGAATGTTGAACTTGAAATCATCTCTTGTGAAGGAAAAACAGTTGCCCTTGGATCAGCAAATGTCATATCCGGAAAAGCCTGGACAACACTGAAAATAGACAACGTACATCTCTGGAACGGCACTGCAGACCCGTATCTATACACACTGAAAGCCTCTTTAAACAATGATGAACTTACATCGCGCTTCGGTGCGAGAAGCTTTCATGTCGACCCGGAAAAGGGATTTATCCTCAACGGAAAGCCTTATGATCTCATAGGGTGCGCACGACATCAGGACCGCGAGGGCGTCGGATGTGCAGTCACAAGAGAAATGATGAAAGAGGACATGGACATAATCCGCGAAATGGGTGCTACTGCACTCAGACTCGCTCATTACCAGCACAATGAATACATTTATGAGCTTGCAGATGAATACGGTATAATTGTATGGGCCGAGATTCCCTACATAAGCGAGCATATGGAAGAAGCGAAAGAAAACACTGTGTCGCAGATGAAAGAGCTCATAATTCAGAACTACAACCATCCGTCAATCATATGCTGGGGTCTTTCAAACGAGATAACAGTTGTAGGAGGCGCCTCAGAGAGCTGCATTGCAAACCACAGAACGCTGAATGATCTGTGTCACAGACTCGACAGAACAAGACTGACAACAATGGCAAATCTCTTCATGCTTGAAACGGATTCGCCTCTCGTCACAATCCCTGATGTGCGTTCATACAATCTTTATTACGGCTGGTATGTCGGCGAGATGAATGAAAATGAAAAATGGATTGATAACTTCCATAATAAGTATCCGGAAATTGCAATAGGTCTTTCCGAATTCGGAGCCGATGCAAACCCGAAATACCAGACAAGTATGCCCAAAAAAGGCGATTACTCAGAAACTTATCAGGCGCTTTACCATGAGCATATGCTCGAAATGAGAAAAACGCGCCCGTGGATCTGGGCAATGCACGCATGGAACATGTTTGATTTCGCTGCCGACGGCAGAGATGAGGGCGGAAAGAAGGGCCAGAATCAGAAAGGACTTGTTACTTTCGACCGGAAGATCAGAAAGGATGCATTCTACGTTTATAAGGCATACCTGTCTAAAGATCCTTTCGTTCACATATGCGGCAGAAGATATGTCGACAGATGCGAAGAAGCCACTAAAGTCAAGGTATATTCAAATCTTGACAGCATTTCCCTTTTTGTTGACGGAATTCTTCAGGAAACAAAAAGCGGAGAGCACGTATTTGAATTCGAAGTCAAGTTGACAGGCGAACATGCAATAAAGGCTGCATGCGGCTGTTATTCGGATGAAATCACAATTCGCAGAGTCGAAAAACCTAACGCGGAATATGTGTGTGAATCCAAAATGGACGTTTCAAACTGGTTTGATGAAAAAGACGAGATTGACGAAACATGTTTTTCCGTAAAAGACAAAGTAAAAGATATAAAAGCACATCCGGTTGCCGGTATGGTATACGCAAAAATGATGGAAGAGGCCATGAAGCGCATCGGTGACGTCGCCAAAGGTGTCAATATTCCGAAAGAAATGCAGGAGCAGATGGACAATATGACACTTGAAGCAAATCTTAAAATGGCGGGCCATATGATAAAACCCGAGATGATTAAAACACTCAATGAAACACTTCAGAAAATAAAGAAATAACGGGGGGCAAAATGAAAAAATTCTTAGTTGGATCGTCAACAGCTGCTCATCAGGTAGAAGGAAACAACATTCATAGCGACTACTGGGCAATGGAACATATGACATATACAGATTTCAAAGAGCCTAGCGGAGATGCAGTCGGTCACTATAACAGATATAAGGAAGACATCGCTCTCATGAAAAAAGCCGGGCTGAACGCCTACCGTTTTTCAATTGAATGGGCTCGCATAGAACCTGAAGAAGGCAGTTTTGACAAAGCCGAAATTGCGCACTATCGCGACGTAATCCTCACCTGCCGTGAAAACGGAATCGAGCCCGTCGTCACACTTCACCATTTCACCAGTCCCAAGTGGCTTATCGAAAAGGGCGGCTGGGAAAATCCGGACGTTGTTACATATTTTGCAAGGTATGCAAAAAAGGTTGCAAAAGAATTCGGAAGCATTCTGACATATGTCTGCACCATAAACGAAGCAAACATGGGCATACAGGTTTCTGCAATTGCAGAAAGATACAAAAAGCAGATGATGGCACGCGCAGCTCAGGCTCAGACCGTTGAAGGACAGGCGCAGGTGGGCATGAACTTCAACACAATGATGGAAAACATGAAGAAAAAAGCCATGGAAAACGCGGGCATCTTCGGCACCCCTACTCCTCAGGTCTTTGTAAGTGCAAGAACTCCCGAAGGCGATCTACTCGTCATGAAAGCACACTGTGCAGCAAGGGACGAAATAAGGAAAGTGAATCCGGAAATCAAAGTAGGCATTACTCTTTCACTCCACGACATCCAGATAGCTGACGGCGGCGAAGATAACGCGAAAAAAGAGTGGAACGATGAATTTTCTCATTACATTCCATACATAAAAGACGACGATTTCTTCGGCCTTCAGAACTACACACGTTCAGTTATAGGCAAGGAAGGTCTGATTCCTGCCGATGCGACAATGCGCCGCACACAGATGGACTACGAATTCTATCCTGAAGCACTCGGACATGTAATTAAGAGAGTTTATGAAGAAACGGGACTCCCGATACTCATAACGGAAAACGGAATCGCAACTTCAGATGACAAAGAAAGATGCGAGTTCATAGACAAGGCGCTCGACGGAGTGAAAGAGTGCATCGATGACGGAGTCAATGTTCTCGGTTATCTTCACTGGTCGTTTATAGACAACTTCGAGTGGCAGAAAGGATTTTCGATGACGTTCGGACTCGTCTCTGTCGACAGAAGCACGATGGTGCGCACACCGAAAGAAAGTCTGTTCCGTCTCGGAGAATACACAGAAAAATTCAATGTCTAAGGAGTTACTCATGCCGAAAAAAGCAGTTCAGCAGATAATGCTCGGAAAAGTTACTTCAAATGAAAAACAGGCAAAAGAAACACTTGCTTCCATCAAGTCAGCGGGATACGACGGTATCGAGCTCTGCGGATTCATGATACACAAAACACCTCTGATTGTCCGCCTTCTCACAAAAATGGCGGGGATGCCTGCCGGAAACGGCGGCAAGCTTGACTGGCATAAGCTTATACATGAATCAGGACTCATTGTCACGAGCGTTCATACAGACCTCGGAAGCGTTGAGCGCGATGCACATGCGGTTGCAGAAGAAGTCAAATCTTTCGGAACAGAATATGCCGTTATAACGGGAATGTACCGCTTCGACTATTCAGATGCAGATGAAGTTCATGCTCTAGCAAAAAGACTGGATGCGGCAGGCATGGCTCTCAGAAGCGAGGGTGTCTCTCTTCTCTACCACAATCACAACTGTGAACTACTGCACTGTGACGGAAAAACCGCATACGATATACTGATTGACGAGACATCAGAAGAAAACGTTAATTTCGAGTTTGACAGTTACTGGTTTGCTGAAGCAGGTGCCAATCCGCTTTCATATATGCGAAAACTCGGAACACGCATGAAAATGTGGCATATAAATGACCGCGGCTCACGCCCGTCGGGAAAAACAATGACGCCTATTTTGCAGAGCGATTCAATGGAACTCGGATATGGCTGCATGCCCCTAGATGAGCTGACAGATCAGGCAAAGGCTCTTGGTGTTGAAGCAGTAATACTGGAAAGCCACAAAAACCACGTGGACGGAGATCCGGTCAAAAGTCTCAAGCTTAGTGCAGAATATCTGAACAGGAGGTTCAAATGAGTATAAGAGATCATTTCATCACATTCGACTCACCGTTTGTTGAGGGCGCAGTATACTCTGCTGAGCAGAAGATCGGAGCATGCAGTGTCAGAAGTGCAAAGCTGAGAATCACAGCTCTTGGTGTTTTTTATGCAACGATTGACGGAAACAAGATTGGTAACGAGATACTTTCGCCCGGCTATACGTATTACCCGCATAATCTCCACTACCGCGAATACGATGTGACAAACATGGTAAATGACAATTCTGTTTTGCGTGTTTATCTGGGTCAGGGCTGGTATTGCGGCAGGTTTACTTTTGAAAACAAGGTGCAGATTTACGGCGAAATGCCCTCTGTATCATGGGAACTTGAAATAGAAACTGATAACGGAACCATCTGCCACTTTTCAGATGACAACGATGTTGTTCCGATTCCTTCCCCGTATAAATACGCTGGTCTTTATGACGGCGAGATATATATTGCCAGAGGCACAGGAACTGAGGCTTATCCGATCAAAAAATACACCGGAGTTCTCCCTGAGGTTATAGAGAAAAGCGACATGTGCGTCCGCATACGCGAAGAAATGCCTGTTGTCTCGGTTTCAAAGAATGGTGACACCACCATTCTTGATTTCGGACAGAATTTTGCAGGAATAGTAGAAATAGATCCGTTGAAAATGGGCGGCGACACTATAACACTCCGTCACGGGGAAATTCTCTACCCCGACGGCTCGCTTTATACAGCAAATCTCAGAAAAGCAAAACAGCAGATTGTTTATACCAGAGGCGCAAACACACAGAAATACCGTCCTGAATTTACGTATATGGGATTCCGCTACATCGAACTATCCGGAGTCGATTATGTCGACGGGCTCATAACAGCATATGCCGTATACTCGGATATGGATCGAACCGGGTATTTCAGATGCGAAAATGAACTGGCACAAAAGCTTTATTACAATCAGGTATGGGGC
>Ga0310696_10004225_pt1 | contig 17669 bp, 14 predicted proteins | sample AusTroGonzalo_MG_4_FD_203885 | JGI IMG/M metagenome (GOLD analysis project Ga0310696, IMG submission 203885) | Bovine rumen microbial communities from tropical cattle in Woodstock, Queensland, Australia - Gonzalo_02 (v2) (version 2) | ecosystem: Host-associated > Mammals > Digestive system >...
CTCGTCGTTGATGCCGTTTTGTCCCGGTGAGAAGGCGTTGGGCAGCCAAAGTTGCAAGACGGGCTCTTCGCCCGGAGTGTAGAGGATGTGCAGTGTCACCACGGAGTCGCAGCCGTTGGACGCGGTGAACATGAAGGTGTAATCCCCGGGCTCCGTGAAGGTCTCCCCGTTGTAGTGGAAATCCTCATCCGGCGAGATGTACTCCACGATGGAAGTGTGCTTGGCTGGCAATACCGTGAGCGTGAGCGTGTGGAGGACAAGGGCCGTGTCGGTGCATTCATAACGGGTCAGGGTGTAAGTGCCCGGTGATGAATATCCGGGTGTCGAAAATCCGTAACCCTCGTAGGACTCTCCCACGCAAATGTCGTCATTGTAGGTCAATTCGAGGTCGGGCGGGAGGTTATCGCCGAAGATAGTGATGCTGTCCACCTCAAAATAAACGCAGTTTAACATGCCGTGAAACAAGGGACCGTCCTCGACCACTTCGCCAACACGAAAGGCGATACGGGAGTTGGGTGGCACCGTCACCCCTTTGCATTGGAAGTTTGAGTAACAAGAGGTTCGGTGGGTACAGTCGTAACTGTAAACTGACAAGGTGTCAATGGGCACGAAGAGCGCGATGGGGTTGTATCCGACGACAAGGGCATCAATATTGTCCCACGGGTTGGGATTTGGAATCACGGTGACAGGGGAATTTTCGTGCAGGTAGCCCACTATGATTTTAGCACCGTTGGGGAAAACGGTATCCGAAAAATCAAACAACTGCTCTGAGTTGATCCTCCTGGCCAGCGTGATGGCGGCTTTGAACGAGATTCCAGTGGGGGATCTGTCGAGGACGGGGGTGATGCCAAACTCCTCCGATATTTGCGGAGGATTCCAACGTGCGTTACGTTTCACGACTCGCAGGTAATTGTCTCGCACCATTTCCGGAGGCCAGTAGAGAAATCCACACATGGGATGAACTCCAATCTCGTGGGTGCAGCAGTACAACCAGCAATTGTCCGGCAACACGTAGGTGGAATCCCAACCGCTGGTGGTAAGACCGTTGAAGAAATGGAAGCCCTCGTCCTCGAAGTTTTCAAAATAAGGCAGCGGCACCGGGTCGCAGCCGGGTTGTGCGCCCGCCCGATTCCATACGCCGAGCACGATTGTTACCATAATCACCCATCGGAACAGCTTTCTTTTCATGCGAATTTTCCGTTACAAACATCTCAAATCCCGACAACCATTCTCCCCTTTTTCGCTATGTCGCACGAAACCTCAAAAACGTTACAAAGAAAAAACATTTTTTTCGATGCCTTAAGAAGAGCGAAGCAATGACGGCTATAGGGCTGCCGCAATGAAGAACGTAGGGCTGCCGCAATGCGACCGCCCTACAACATTCTTCATTCTTCATTCTTCATTATGCATTCCGCCGATAGGCGCTCTCGAACTCCGTCCGCGCCATGATGGAGCGCCCCAGCGTCGCCTCGTCGGCGTATTCGAGCTCCTCACCGACACCGATACCGCGTGCAATGGTAGTGATAGTCGGAACTTTTTCTTGGATGTTCTTGTAAATGAAGAAGTTGGTGGTGTCGCCCTCCACGGTGGCGGGCAACGCGAGGATGACCTCCTTCACGGGTTCAGTCTCAATCCGCAGGAAAAGTTCCTGGATGGTGAGCTGCTGGATGCCCACGCCGTCCATCGGGGAAATGACACCGCCGAGGACGTGATAAACACCTTGGTATTGGTGGGTGTTTTCGATGGCGATGACGTCGCGGATGTCCTGCACCACGCAGATGACGCCGCTGTCGCGCTTGGGATTGGCGCAGATGTCGCAGATTTCATGGTCGGAGATGTTGTGGCACCGTTTACAGAATACCACGTCGCTCTTCAGTCGGGAGATGCGGTCAGTGAGCAGTTGCACGTTGGCCTCGTCCTGCTTGATGAGGTACAGGGCAAGTCGCAAAGCCGATCGTTTCCCGATGCCCGGCAGCTTCGAGATTTCGTTGACAGCGTTCTCTAAGTTCTTGGAATAGAGGGAAATCATTCTTCTTCGGGATCGAATATGAGGGTGGAAAAGCGATTGAGGTCGAAAATCTCATTGGCGGTGTCGCAAAGTTCCTCCGCCGTGATTTTCTCCAATGTCTGGATGCTCTCGTCCATATCGGGCACCTCGTCGTAGAAAAGGGCGTGGTGGCCGGAGGAGAGCAGTTCGTTGAGCTTGCTCTCCTGTGCGAGCGCGAGCTGTCCGATGTACTGCTTCTTGGCGTAATAGAGCTGCATGATGCCTAACTTGTTCTTTTTCAGCTTCTCTAACTCATGGCGCACCAGCTCTAAACAGTGGTCGCGCTCATGGGCGTCGCAGCCGAAGTAGACGCTGAAAAGACCGCAGTCGGAGAAGGCGTTGAAGTAGGACTCCACCGTGTAGGCCAGCCCTTTCTTCTCCCGCACGCTCATGTTGAGGCGCGTGTTTTGTCCCTGGCCGCCCAAGAGGTTGTTGAGCAGCATGAACGGCGCGCGCTTGGGGTGGCGGAAATCGTAAGCAGGGACACCGGTGACAACGTTGGTTTGCGAGGTGCTCTTGCGCATGTTTCTCGTCTGTGGAGAATAACTATTGTATGGGATTCGTTGCCGTTTTCCCTCCTTTATGCGGCCGTCACCGAAATATTTCTCGCAGAGCCGGACCAGTTTTTCCGTTGAAATGTTGCCTACAGAAGCCAATACCACATTCTCCAAGGTGTAGTTTTCTGTGGTGAAGGCCATAATGTCCTCGCGGTGAATGCCTTGCACACTCTCCTTGGAGCCGAGGATGTTCTTGCCCATATCGTGTCCGCTGAAGACCAGCGACTCGAAGTCGTCGAAAATCAGTTCCGAGGGACTGTCGTTGTAGTAGTTGATTTCCTCAAAGATGACGGTTTTCTCCTTTTCCAGCTCTTTCTTGGGGAAGGTGGAATGGAAGAAGATGTCGGCGAGGAGTTCGACGGCGCGGGGATAGTCGGGGGAGAGGAAGGAGGCATGGAAGTCGGTCTCTTCCTTGGAGGTGCTGGCGTTGAGGTCGCCGCCGACGCTCTCCATTCTGTTGATGACGCGGTAGGCGTTGCGTTTCTCCGTACCTTTAAATATAGTATGCTCCACAAAATGAGCCAGCCCGGGGTGTTGTGCGGGCTCGTCTCGGGTTCCGGCATCGATGAGGATGCCGAAGTGGGAAATGGGGGACGCGGTGGGGATGTGCAGCAGCCGGAGACCGTTACGCAGCCTTATAACACGGTGCGGCATGGGTCGATGGTGACGGTTTGGATGGTGTTGATGATTTCCTCGCTGTAAGGCACTTGCACACGTATGTAGTTGTCGGTGAAGCCGGAAAGCATGTCGTCGGCCACTTGGGATTCAACCAGCACGGGGCGTTCCTGACCGGCGCACTGTTCATAGAAGGCACGTTTCTTCTCGTTGGAGAGGGCGATGAGCCGTTGGGTGCGCTCCTCCTTGACATCTTCGGAGATCTGGTTCTCCATGATGTTGGCGGCGGTGCGGGGACGGCGCGAATAGCTGAAGACGTGCATGTAGCTGATGGGTTGTTCGGACAGGAAGTTGTAGGTCTGCTCGAATTCCTCGTCGGTCTCGCCCGGGAAACCGGTGATGACGTCGCAGGCCACGCACGCGTCGGGCATGAGTTTCTTGATTTTGCGCACTTTCTCGGCGTATTCGGCGGTGGTGTAGCGACGGCGCATCTCGCTGAGGATGCGGTCGCAGCCTGACTGCAGGGGCAGGTGGAAGTGCGGCATCAGCATCTCGTTCTTGGCCACCAGCTTGATGATGTCGTCGGTGAGCAGTTCGGGCTCGAGGGAGGAGATGCGCACGCGCTCGATGGCTTTCTGCTTGACGATGGCCTTGAGGAGCTTGGTAAAGTCCTCGTTCGTGCCGCGTCCGAAGTCACCGATGTTGACGCCGGTGAGGTTGACCTCATGCACGCCCTGGTCGGCGATTTCCTGGATGTTCTTGAGCACGCCCTCGATAGTGTCGCTGCGGCTCTTGCCGCGGGCGATCCACACGGTGCAGTAGGTGCAGTGGGTGTTGCATCCGTCCTGGATTTTGAGGAAGGAGCGGGTGCGGTCGTGGATGGAGTAGGTGGAGAAGAAAGCGGGTGCGGGTTTGATTTCGCGGGAGACCACGTAATCGACCACGCACATCTTGTTGTGGCTTCCGAAGACCTTGTCCACGCCGGCCCACCGCTCGAGAAGCTCGGGTTTGAGGGCGCCGTAGCAGCCGATGAGCATGATGGCGGCCAGGGGGTTCTCGCGGTGGAGTTTGGAGACCAGGTTGCGGGTTTTCTTCTCTGCCGAGCCGGTCACGGCGCAGGTGTTCACGATGACGATCTCGGGCACGCCGCCCTGCGACCATCCGCGCTTCTCCAGCTCCGCGGCGATCGCCGACGACTCGCTGAAGTTCAGCTTGCATCCTAACGTGTGAATTACAAAGTTCTTCATATATCTTATTTTTTTACTTTCGTCGATAAGTGCCTCAATTTTTCATCCACATTCTACCCTACAATTTAAACAAAATTTTCGGCGTGCAAAGATACAATTTTTTTCTGAAACGGAGAAATTTAATTTTTTGAGAGGCCGGTGCGTGCAATGAAAAAGGCCTGCCTCCGATGGAAAGCAGACCTTTTTCATTGTAGTTGATGTGGTTTTATAGTTCGAGACTTCTTTTCAAAACAACTTCATTGAAACGAACTTGCGAAAGTTGAATGACGTAATCGTTCAGTCGCTTTTCTAAGTTGTTGAGTCTCTCTATGTTGTCGTAACTTATCATATCGTAGTTTGCCAAATCCCTAATGCGTTGCTGCATGAAATTAAGGGTCTCCGGCTTGCAAACAGACATGTTGAGTTGTTTGTCACACCACGACTGGAAAGCTGGCACGTAAGCGTTCACAAACTCATACTTACATGCGTTTCCTTCCTCGTTGGTAATTAGATATTCCTGCTGGAGTAGGTCAATGCGGTTTTGGATGAGTTGAAAAGTCCATTCCAACTCATGTTCTTCGACAGTGGCAAGATTCCCCGATTCTTGTTGGATGTTGTCGGTGTATTGATTAGTGAAGGCTATCCTATCAGGTGGTGATGTGAGATTTTTTATTACTAAAAGTCCTCCGCAGCCAATTAATAGTGCTGCCGTTATGATTACGGAAACTTTCTTTTTGTTTGTGATAGTATTCCCATCGGGTTTTGAGTGATTGCTTTTGAGAAAGTAGGGTAGTAGTAGCAAGACATATCCCAACGCCAACCAAATTAGAATTATCGGGTTGAATCCCAAAGTGCTGAAATAACGGGATGCCAATAACTTAATATTCGAGTCAATAGCAGTGATATATTGATTGTTATGGTCGAATATATAGACATTTTTCTCATCGCTCAATTTTATTTTTGAAAATTCCTGCAGATAGTCATGCCAGTTGTGGATAGCTTTTTGTATTCCGGTAATATTGCCAATGAGGAAAACGTTCCAAGTGGAGTTGTTTGGACTCAGAGATTTGTCAATCCATGTTTGTGAGGTACTTTTGAGTATGTCGTAGTTGGAGGACAGCAGGGCGAGGTTTAAGATTGTCTGTTTGTTGACTTTGGTGACGGAATCTGTCTCGGCTTTATTGTTATGAGTTTCCAATAAGTGTTTGTAGTCTTCTATTCGGATGGCACTGTATGTTTCGTACTCTTTGAACATCTCAGAACTGGCCGAGATGATTTGACCGAAAGAGAAAAGAATTTGATGTTGTCTTTTGTGGACGGTCCAAGCGTGGGAAAAGGGAATCATCAGCAGGATGAATAGTAGCGGGGATGAGATAAAGAACGCCCTTTTCCAAAAAATATGCTTCTTGAGCCGATGTTCATTGGACCTCAGATGTTGAGGAAAATAGAACAGCAAGGCTATCAGTAGTGTTACGACTACTGTGATGATGCCAGAGAGCAGGAACTGCCCTTTAAGCAGATATACAGTGCCTACGAATGTACAGTATGCGATGCCAATCAAAGCCAGTGCGGCGATGATGTGTCCCCACGAGAATTTCATTTTTTCGTTGAATTGGAAATTATCTGCCATGATTATATCGGTATTGGTTTCTTAAGGTTTTGGGTTCTTCTCCGGAGCACAGTCGTTCAACTCGTTGTTCTTCACCTTCAAGAGGGCTTTGTCAAGCTGGATCGTGGGACCGATGTTGCCGTTAGCCTCTTTGCCGGTGCTTCTGAGAACACAGATGGCCTGTTCTGCCGTGATGTTCCTGTTCAGCGACTTCATCAGCGCAATGGAGCCGGCCACTACGGAGGAGGCCACGCTGGTCCCGTCCATGCTCATGTAGCCAGCTCCGTAGGAACTGTAGATGCCCACGCCGGGGGCTGACACGGTGGAATATTCGCCGTAGTTGCTGAATTCTGCCTTGCTGGTGTTGCGGTTGTTCTTGTCCACTGCCGAGACGATGATGATGTTTTTTGGTCGTTGGAACGCCTCGATGCCTGCCAGCACGTTGTCGTTTCCGGCAGCTGCGACGATGATGGTCTTGTGCCTCTCAGCAATGCTGGCTACCTCGTTCCAAAGTCGTTCCTCCTCTTTAAAGTGGTTGTTGATGAGCTCGCGCTGTAGCCGTTCGGGATATTGGTTCAGACTTGAGAATGAGGCGCCCAATGAGATGTTGATGACGTCTGCACCTTGGTAGATGGCGTAGATGACCCCGTCAATCACAGACGTGATGGTCATGCGGCCTTGAGGGTCAGCCACCTGCACGGGCATGAACTTGCAGGCCGGGGCGATGCCGCAGAGCCCGTTACCGTTGTCGGCCAGGGCGATGGCTGTCCCCGCCACGTGCGTACCGTGGTCCTCAAACTGCGAATATACCTCCGCAGAGTGACTCCATACGTTGTACGGCATCACCACCTTGTCCTTGAACTCTTTGTGCCCGAGGTTGAAGCCGTTATCGACCACAGCCACCGTGATGTTCTCCGAGCCGGTGGTGGTCTCCCACGCATCGAAAGCTCCAATGGCGGTCAGATACCATGTCTTGCTCGAACTCGACATGTCGGGGTCTGTGGGCTTGTGGGTGCACTCAAACATGCGTTCGTCAAACACAAACAGCTTGTATTCGGGGTCGAACTCCTGCGGTATCCGCTCCTTGATGGCCTCACGCTCGCTCTCGGGAATGACGATTTGCATGCGCTTGATTACATCGTCGTAATAGACCACCTGGTATTGGTCGCCGGGGTATTTCTGCTTGAAGGCGCGGGCTAGGTCCATGATGGACTTGTCGTCGTTCTCCATCAGCACGTTGATGCGGTTGGCAATGATGATGGGTTGGCCGGGCTCATCTCGGATGGGGTCAGTGTCGTTGATGGGCGGCAGTACGCCTTGTTCGGGCGTCAGTACATCACGATATTCGGGCGGGGTGGAAACGGGCGTGTATGGGTTGCCGGGGTCGTAGATGCCGCCGCCGTCACCCACATTCGGGTCTTCAGACACCCAGTCGCGTTCGTCAATGTCTGGAATGGTGGTTGCCGCACCACCTCTTGAACATCCGTGGCAGTTCTGCAGCAGTAGTATCAACAGTAACAATAAGAGCAGTGCGAGCAGGATTTTCCACAACCATGGCCAAATGGTGGCGAACCAGTTCTTCTTTTTGTTATTAATGACATGTTCACTCATAAATATGCTGTTCTAAAAGGATCTTTGGAGGACTTCTGTTTTTTTACTTCTACACGTAGTCACCAACCTTGGTGCGAAGCCTGTTAAACATCAAGATAAGCAAACAATGCTGCAAAAATAATACTTTTATCTATTTATAGGGTGCGAAAAAAATACCAAAGATTTCCGTTTGTTGATATTTTTTTTGTCTTTATTGATTCAACTTCAAAAAATGAGTATTTTTGCCGCGTTTTTTAAGGGATAGGCAGCAGGGATTTATTGAAGAATGTAAATTTAATACTGAAAATATGGAAAAAAACTATGACGTTATCGTGATCGGAAGTGGTCCTGGCGGCTATGTGGCTGCGATTCGGGCCAGTCAGTTGAACCTCAAGACCGCCGTGGTGGAGCGCGCCGAACTGGGCGGCATCTGCCTCAACTGGGGCTGCATCCCCACCAAGGCGCTGCTCAAGTCCGCGCAGGTCTACAAGTACATGTCGCACGCCGCCGACTATGGCATCGCCGTGGACGGCACCGTCGCACCCGATTTCCAGGCCGTGGTGAAGCGTAGCCGTGGCGTGGCCGAGCAGATGAGCAAGGGCGTGCAGTTCCTGCTCAAGAAGAACAACGTGGAGGTGATTGCAGGCTTCGGCAAACTCGCTGGAACCCATCAGGTTGAGGTTACCGCCGCCGACGGTACGGTGGAAACCTACGAGGCGAAGCACATCATTCTCGCCACGGGCGCCCGTTCCCGCAGTCTGCCCAACGTGCCGCAGGACGGCAAAAAAATCATCGGCTACCGCGAGGCCCTCACGCTTCCCGAACTGCCCAAGAGCATGGTGGTGATGGGCTCTGGCGCCATCGGCAGCGAGCTCGCTTACTTCTACGCCACCATGGGCGCGCAGGTTACCCTTGTGGAGTATATGCCCCGCCTGGTGCCTGTGGAGGACGACGACATTGCCGCCACCCTCGCCCGCTGTTTCCGCAAGGCCGGCATCAAGACGATGACTGGCGCTGCCGTGGAGAAAGTGGATGTGGTTGACGATCAATGCGTTGTAACCGTCAAGGACAGCAAGGAGAAGGTGACGGAAATCACCTGCGACATCGTGCTCTCCGCCGTGGGCGTGGCCACCAACCTCGAAGGCCTCGGCCTCGAAGAGTGCGGTGTGGCGTTCGAGCGCGGCAAAATCACGGTTGATGATTACTACCGCACAAACGTCGAGGGCGTCTATGCCATCGGCGACATCGTACACGGCCCCGCGCTGGCACATGTGGCATCGCATGAGGCGCTCGTCTGCGTGGAGAAGATCGCTGGTCACAACCCCGAACCCGTCGATTACGGCAACATTCCGGGCTGCACCTACACGACGCCCGAAATCGCGTCCGTGGGTCTCACAGAGCGCGCCTGTGTGGAGCAGGGTCGCGAGATTCTCGTCGGCAAGTTTCCGTTCACGGCCTCTGGTAAGGCTACCGCAGCGGGCAACCGCGACGGTCTGGTCAAAGTCATCTTCGACAAGAACACCAACGAGTGGCTCGGCTGCCACCTCATCGGCGACAACGTCACCGAGATGATTGCCGGTGCCGTCACCGCCCGCAAGAAAGGCATGACCGGTCCCGAAATCATCAGCGCTGTCTTCCCGCACCCGACCATGTCCGAAGCGGTCATGGAGGCTGTGGCCGTGGCGTACGGGGAGTGCGTACACATTTAGTTAGCAGTTAGTAGTTAGCAGTTAAAGGTACCCCCAATATTCTTCCTTGAGTAGCCCTGAAGGGCAAGGTATGTCAGCCCAGGGTGAGGCGTAGCCGAGCCCTGGGGTCGAATGACGACACCGGAATAATGAACGTCGGTCCGGATCGGATGACGACGATGAAACGATAATATGAGAATATGATGATAAAACGAGTAATTGTAATAATTGCGATAATCGCGTGTTGCATCGCGGTACACGCGCAGCGCGAGCAGATCGGCGAAGCGGTAACGTTCCACGATACCACTTGGTACGACCGCGGGTTCGATGTCTATATCGCTGGCGGTATGTTCTGGGGCGGAAAGCAGACCGCGCTCTATTACAATGGCAGCCGCTACAACGAGTGCAACCTCAACTACATCTTCGACAACGAGTATCGCACCCGCGAGCTCCTCGAAGCTGTGGTGAGTGTCTATCCGCACATCAGTATGAGCGACCAGATTGGCTATAACGAGGCAGATCTAAACATGATTCCGACCTACAATCTGGCGGCAAGCATTGGACTCGGTGTGCGCTACAAAATCCGTAACAACTGGGCCATCGCACTCTCTTACTCCTTTTCGAGACTGACGACCACCAACAAGGTGTTGCTGACCTACACCTCGGTGTCGGGCAACTTGATTAAGGCTCCCGAGCTGACTCTGTCTGGCAAGGAGGACCGTTCGATGATTGACCTGTCGGTCTCGTACCTCTTCAGCGGAGTGCATAGGATTATTAAGCCGTTTGTGGAACTCGGTGCGCAGTTCAACTATGCGAAAGTCAAGAAGTTCGATGCTGTTTTGTTGGATGGAAGGAATACTCCGGTCTATACACAGACATTGATGGACATCTACAACGGAGGAAACTATGTGCCCGGCGTTGACATGCAAACCTACAATGTGATTTACGGCGGACCAGGCTTCGGCGCTTCTGCTTCCGTCGGCGTGAAACTGCTCATCAACAAGTTCGTGTCGATTGACCCCACGTTCTATTTCAGCGCAAGCCGCCTGCATCTGGAGCCATACGGTACAAAAGTGATGTCGCTGAATTACGGGGCGATGCTTCGTGTGGTGATGAACGATTTCTTCTTCCAGAATAGATGACAATTGGCGTAGAGGCGCACGGCCTGCGTCTCTACCGATTTTGCCAGATATTCCATGCCGCCTCCGCCTGCGCGTGCAGCATTGCCAAACCGTTCTGGACCTTTGCGCCGCGCCGGATGCCCTCTTTCAGAAAAGCCGTTTCCGACGGATTATACACCAAATCATACAGAAAATGTTCACCCGATATCCCGTTGTAAGGGATGTCGGGTTTTTCGTTGATGTTGGGATAAGTACCTAAGGGAGTGCAGTTTACAATCATCTTGTGCTGCGCGATGATTTCCGGTGTGAGAGCAGAGTAGGGGAGTCCCCGCTGCGGGTCGCGGGAGACGGCGGTGCAGCGACAGCCGAGGTTTCCGAGCACGTATGTTACCGCAGCGGCAGCCCCGCCAGTACCCAATACAAGGACTTTTTCAGGTAGTTCAGCCTCATTTAGAGACTTACGGAATCCCAACGTGTCGGTGTTAAAGCCTTTTGTGACGATTTGATGGCCAGAATGTTGTATGAACACCGTATTGACGGCCCCCACAGCAGCGGCCTCTTCTGAAAGTGCGTCCAAATAGGGGATGATAGCTTGTTTGTACGGAATAGTGACGTTGAATCCGACCACGTTCGGATGCTTGCTGATAAAATCCGTTATTTTTTGGATATCAGCAAGTTCGAATAATTCGTAAGAGAAGTCGGAAATGTTTTCGCGCTGGAACTTCTCCTCAAAATAGGATTTGGAGAAGCTATGTGACAGGGTTTTTCCTATAAGCCCGAGTTGGCGCATCTTACTCTTTCTCAGTGGATTCGGCGTTCTTGCGCTTGCGGGCGGAGACAATCCATTTGACGACCACGTAGGCGATGCCGAGGGCGAAGACGGCCAGCAACGCGATAGTCAGCTCGTGGTTGTACTTGTCAATGAGATCTTTCTGTCCGTGGGCAACGTAGCCGAGTATGGCCAGCACCGTGTTCCAGACAGCCGCGCCGAGTGAGGTGAACAAGATGAACATGCCGATGTGCATTCTGGCGAGACCGGCCGGGATGGAGATGAGCTGGCGGATGGCCGGGATGAAACGTCCAACTAAAGTAGAGATGTTGCCGTGCTCACGGAAGTAGTCCTCCGCTTTGATGACTTTCTCTTTGTCCAGCAGCAACAGATGGCCTACCTTGCTGTCGGCGAACCAGTAGATAATCGGCCGTCCTAACCAGAGTGCCAGCACGTAGTTGATGAGGGCCCCGATCAAGGCGCCAAGCGTTGCGAACAGGATGACTAACAGCACGTTGACGAACTTCGACGAGGTAACGTACAGGGCTTCGTTGTCGCTGTTGCAGGCCTGGTAGGCGGCGGGTGGCACAATCACCTCCGAGGGGAACGGGATGAACGAGCTCTCCACGGTCATCAGCAACGTGATGGTGCCGTAGTTCAGGTGGTCGTTGTACCAGGAGATTACGCGCCCCGTGGCGGACTCTTTCTCTTGCGGTTCAACGGGTTGCTCCTGTGCGAATGCTGGCAAAACCGCCCAGATTATCATCAGTATGGTTAAAGCTTTTTTCATATTCTTAAGTATAAGGTTCAAAGTTCCAAGTTCAAAGGTTAAGGGTTGCCTATTTCCTGTTGCCTATTGCCTATTTCCTGTTGCCTAATTATTCCGAACATCCGAAGTCCGATCGAGATACGGGCTCACCAAACAGTAGATGTCGGGGTATTGCTCGTAGAGTTTGTCGGTGTCGATGTCGAGGAAATCCTCGTTGATGCCGTTTTCATAGATGACGAGGGCGTTCTGGAGGTGATGGAGGGCCTGATGGGGCTCTCCGTCGGCGAGGTGGAGCAGGGCGTAGAAATAGCCGAGGTGCTCGAACAGGTAAGGGTCTTCGCTGTCGGCATATTCGTTGTCGAGGATGGTGATGGCGGTTTTCGGGGTGTGCAGCATGTAGCAGATCTCCGTGAGCCATGCGCAGTAGTCCTCGTCGTTGGAGAAGCGGTCGCGGGCATTGAGGCACAGCCGTTCGTAGGCGATGCCGGAGTCGGCAGTGCTCAGGCAGTCGAGCACCCATTCCAGCCGTTCGAGCGGCAGGTCTTCGGCCATGTAGAACCGGTCGATGTATTCGGGGATGTCGTCCATGCGGCCCATCGCGCTGAGGGTGTTCACCAGCTCGGAGAAGGCGAAGGGGAAGTCGACGTCGCGCTCGTCGGCCTTGAGCAGATGCAGCAGGGAATCCTCGTAGTGTCCGAGGTGCCGCAACGCTTTGCCCATCAAGACGTTGGCACTGATCTCGCCCGCCATCTCACGGGCAATCCGGCAGATTTCGAGCGTCTCCTGATAATGGCCGAGATGGCAGTGCTCCTGCGCGATGGCGTAGTAAATCAACGCATCTGGCTCGATAGCATTGGCGAATTCGAAGGCCTGCAATGCTTCAGCGTGCTGGCCGTTGAGGGCATAAAGCGTGCCCGTCACCATCCATATCTGCTTGTCAAGAGGAAACTCGCGGCACAGCCGTTCGGAAAAGGCCAGGTCGGCGTCGAAGCGCTCGGTGCGCTGGAAACTGTGGTTCTGGATGAGCATGTCGAGGTTGTAGAGCACGCCGCTGTCGAGACGATAGGCATCCATGAAACAGTCGAACGCCTTGTCGAAGTTGCCCTTGTCGAGATAGAGGTTGGTGAGGATGAAGTAGGCGTTGGACGATGGTCCGAGGGCGATAGCCTTGGAGACCAGCTCCCGGACGTTGAGGTTGAGTTTGAAAGTGTAGGCCATGAACGCCATCTCCTCATAGAGGAACGCGGACGGCGGGAAACGGCGCAGGGTTTTCTGCATAAACTGTTGAGCCTCATCGAGTTGGTTGTTCCAGATGAGATAGCGCGCCTGCCACACCACGAACTCGGGATCTTCGGGGAAGTCCTTGCGTGCCCGCTCGATGGCTTTTTTGAGGTAGTCGGCCTTTTGGGAGAACATCAGATGGGAAATGATGACGTCGTACTGGTCCTCGTCGTAGTCCTTCACTACGCCTCGGTCGCACGCATCGCAGAATCCGTTCGCCAAGGAGATTTCCTCCTCGGTGAACTCATCTTCCTGAAAACCACCATTATAGAGATTCATTACCCGTTCTGATTTTGAGGCGCAAAGATACACTTTTTGTTTGATGAAAAAAATGTATCTTTGCCGCCTGTTTTATAACATTTCAATTGATTGATAATTAGATAATTATATGGCAAAAAGTATATCAAAACTGAGAAATATCGGCATCGCGGCGCATATTGACGCGGGTAAGACCACCTGTTCGGAACGTATCCTCTATTTCACCGGCGTGAACCGTAAGATCGGCGAGACCCACGACGGGCAGGCCACCATGGACTTCATGAAACAGGAACAGGAGCGCGGTATCACCATCGCCTCCGCCTCCATCACCGCCGAGTGGAAGGGTCACCAAATCAACCTGATAGACACTCCCGGCCACGTGGATTTTACCATCGAGGTGGAGCGTTCTCTGCGTGTCATTGACGGCATGGTCGCCGTGTTCTGCGCTGTCGGCGGTGTGGAACCCCAGAGCGAGACGGTCTGGAACCAGGCCGACAAATACCGCGTGCCGCGCATCGCGTTCGTAAACAAGATGGACCGCACCGGCGCCGACTTTTCCGAGGTTGTCGCCCAGATGGAGAAGTATCTCGGTACTAACGCCGTGCCCATCCAAATCCCGATGGGGGCGGAAAGCGATTTCCAGGGTTGCATTGACTTGGTGAAGATGAAGGCGCTGACCTTCTCGGAAAAGGAGGTCTTCGAGAACGAGATTCCCGCCGAGTTCGCTGCCGCCGCCGAGGCCGCCCACAAGAACATTGTCGAGAAACTCGCCGACTTTGACGACGAAATCGCCGATGCCTACCTCGAAGAGCGCGAAATCACAGAGGAGCAGATACGTAAGGCGCTTCGCGAGACGACTCTCAAGCTGTTGATTACGCCCGTGTTATGCGGCGCAGCGTACAAGAATAAAGGTATCCAGCCGCTGTTGGACGCGGTCATCGACTACCTGCCGTCACCCACCGACATCGGTGCTGTTATCGCCAAGGATCCGTTTGACGAGGAGAAAACGTACACTCGTAACCCTTCTAACAACGAGATGTTTTCCGCGCTGGCATTCAAGCTCATCAACGACCCGTATGTGGGCCAACAGACCTTCATTCGTGTTTTTAGCGGCAAGCTGGTGAGCGGTATGAGTCTCTACAACACGAACAAGGACAAAAACGAGCGAGTGGGCCGTATTTTCCGCATCAAGGCCAAAGAACGTGAGGAGATTTCGGAGGCTGGTGCCGGCGAAATTGTCGCGCTCGTGGGCATGAAATACACCCGCACGGGTGACACTCTTTGCGATGAGCAGCAGCCCATCGTTTTAGAGTCCATCAATGTGCCGCCTGCCGTCATTGAGATGAAGGTGACGCCCACGGACACGAAAAACCGTGACAAACTGGGCGAGGCGTTGGCCAAGCTGAGCAACGAGGACCCCTCTTTCCACGCGCACTACGATGACGAGACCGAGGAGACCATCATCGCGGGCATGGGCGAGTTGCATTTGGAGATCATCGTCGATCGCTTGAAGGACGAGTTCAAGGTGCCGATCGAGGTCGGTGCGCCGAGCGTCTCCTTCCGCGAGACCATCACGCAGCCGTTCGAGAGCAATTACAAGCACGTGAAGCAGACGGGCGGTCACGGTCAGTTCGCGCACACGGTCATCCGTTTCGAGCCGAATCCCGGCAACGGGTTCGAGTTCGTGGATGTCTCCAAGGGCGGCGTGGTGCCGAGGGAGTACATCCCCTCCATTGAGAAGGGCTTGCGTGCCGCCATGGAGAAGAGTCCGCTGGCAGGCTACCCTGTGGTGGACGTGAAGTGTGTGTTGGTGGATGGCAACTACCACCCGGTGGATTCCAGCGACATGGCCTTCCAACTCTGTGCTGCCCAGTGCTTTAAGCAGGCTTACAACAAGATGGCCCCCATCTTGATGGAGCCGGTGATGAAGGTGGAGGTGAACACGCCGGACGAGTACATCGGCAACATTACCCGCGACATCACTAAGCGCCGGGGCCGCATCGAGAACATGCGCCGTTTCCGCAAGGGCTCACAGAAGCTCGACGGTTTCATCCCGTTGATGGAGATGTTCGGCTATGCCACGGCCTTGCGCAACGTCACCAGTGGTCGCGCCAACTATTCGATGGAGTTCTACCAGTACATGCGGATGCCTGCCGCCAAGCAAGAGGAAATTGTGGCGGAGCGTCGGAAATCGTAGGTTTATTTCTCGATTCTTTCAATCAGGAAACTGACGGGGCGGAAACCGTCGTTGCAGCTGATCATCGCGGAGTGGGGGTTCTTCATCCATCCGTCGAAGAAGTTGCCGCGCCCGGCGGCGAGTTCTTCCACGAACCACCGCATCGATTCCCACGCGCTGTCGCAGAGTCCGTCGGGTTTTTGTCCGCCCATGGCGATCCAGCTGTCGCCCTCCCGCACCTCGCACGCGTGCTCGATGGGGTTCTCGTACAGTTCCGAAAGGTCGGCGTGCTGCACCTTCCGGACGGCGGTGATTTTGACGTTGAAGGGTTTCAGTATAATCACTTTTATTGCTCCGTAAACACCAGATAGTACCAATCCGCAGGTTCGCCGATGCCCATGCTGGGCGTGTAAAGATATACCGCCACTTTCTTGTGGGAGTTGCCGTAGTAGTGCTGGAATTCCTCCTGCTTTGAAAGCGTTTGCCAAATCCGTTGGAGGTAAACCTCTTGTGCCGCATTGACCGTGCAGTATTGACCTTCGTCGTTGATATATGCAATCCTGCTTTGTCCAGGATAAGGCAGACCGCTGTCCAACTTATGCCCGGCTCTGAAGGATTCAGGAAACGTCAACTCGCCACATCCCATCCAAACAATGGAACCGTGGGCCAGCAGATTGTCGGTGTTTTGGTAAAACATCTTGAACCACCCGAAATCTCCAGGCGGTTGATATTGTGCGACAAAGGGGATCTCATTGCCGGTGCTGACGGGATTCTGCACATTCATAGCATAGAATCCTCTGGGACGGAAGGTCAGATAGTCCACTTTGGAAATCAAGATGTTCTTTTGGAGGTCGGCGGCCTGCAGATCGCTCTCGGTAAATTCGTCGGCGGGTTGTCCCGCACGGGCGTTGTAGATGCGCAACTCCAACCATTTCGTATAGTTGTCTGCGTCCATGAACAACTCGTACACATTTGCATAAATATCATTGCCATAGAATGATATGTCTGATACATTCGCGTTGGGCGAGATTGCCTCCAAAGCCGACGTAAAGGCTTCGTACGAATCGAAAGACTGGCTGTTGTTGTCCACTCGCATCGAATAGGAAGCGCGCACCAGCTTGGAAAAAGCGGAGGATGCGTGGAACTCCTGCATCCATTGCTTGAAAATCGGCAACATGACGGGAAGTTCCTCGTCTTTTACATATAATTCGCCTTGTTGGACAACGTCGGAGGGCCAAATGGAGACGATTTTCGTCACATTCCCCACGGTTTTGGTATAACGTTCCCCATTGAAGAGGAATCCGCTTTGGGTAAGCAGGTCGGCCGCATCCCCCGAGTTGCTGCCGACACACGCCTTGAGCATGGTGAAGTCGTTGGTGACGGGGTCGTTCACCTCCGGAGTGTAATCTATGGGAGGTATTTCGGTTACGGCGGGAACGGGGTCTTCGGATGGAGTCGGTTCCACAGGATCGTGTGTACACGCCGCGAGGCAAAACATCAGGAACAGTCCGAAAAATACGGGCAAATAGTGTGTGAATTTGATCTTTTTCATAACGGTTTGATTTTGATGATAACGACGGTGCAAAGATAACATCTTTATCTATATGAAGCAAAAAAAAAGCGCGGAATAACTCCGCGCTTTTTTTCATTCAAACAATCATCAAAGCGATTACTCGCCGATTTGTCTGCGGACAAAACTGACACAAGCCAGATCCTTGTCCATTCTCTTGATGTAGTCGCCGACGCTTTCTTTACCGTCGCCGCCCATCACGAGGACTTGGTATTTCAGGGTGCTCTCCTTGAAGAACTTCACCAGACGACCTTGGGCGATCTGCTGGATCTGTTTGTCGTTCAGGTTAGCAGCAGCCTTGTCAGCCTCTTCAACCTTGATCTTGCGGGCCTGTTCGGCTTGCTCCTCGGTGATCCAACCCTTGGCCATGTTGGAGTTGATGTGGTCATCGCT
>Ga0310696_10004227_pt1 | contig 17665 bp, 12 predicted proteins | sample AusTroGonzalo_MG_4_FD_203885 | JGI IMG/M metagenome (GOLD analysis project Ga0310696, IMG submission 203885) | Bovine rumen microbial communities from tropical cattle in Woodstock, Queensland, Australia - Gonzalo_02 (v2) (version 2) | ecosystem: Host-associated > Mammals > Digestive system >...
CCCGGTGGAGTATCAGCTGGCCGGTATCAACCAGGTGCAGGTGGACCGGCATGTGGACATGACCTTCTCGGCCGCGCTCCGAGCCATGCTGCGTCAGGCCCCCAACATCATCATGGTCGGTGAGATCCGAGACGTGGAGACCGCCGAGATCGCCATCAACGCCTCCCTCACCGGACACCTGGTGTTCAGCACGCTGCACACCAACGACGCCCCCGGCGCCGTCACCCGTCTGGTGGATATGGGCGTCAAGCCCTTCCTCGTGGCCACCTCGCTGCGGGCGGTCATGGCCCAGCGTCTGCTCCGCCGCATCTGCAAGGAATGCAAGGAACCCCACACACCCACCGAAAGCGAGATCCGCATGCTGGGTCTCACGCCGGAGTACATGGCCAATCACCAGTTCTACAAAGGCAAGGGCTGTCCCGTCTGCGGCTACACCGGCTACAAGGGACGTATCGGAATTTACGAGATCTTCGAAGTCACCGAAGACATCGCCAAACTGATCTTCGCCAACGAGACCAGCGGCCGGATCCGCGAATTCGCCCGGCGCAACGGCATGCGCAGTCTGCGCGACGACGCCATCCGCAAGGCCGAAGCGGGCATCTCGACCCTGGAAGAGGTGATCTTCGTCACCCTGCGCGACGAATCGTAGAGCGAGGAGGGAGTTCATATCATGCTGGATATCGAAAGTTCCGCACTGATCGATCTGATCAAAAGCGAACGCGGCGCGACGACGCCGGGATTGAACAAGCACCTCGACGAGGTCGCCGAGGAGTGCGAACGCTCCGGAAAACCCGCCATGGAGGAGATCGAGAACTTCGGTCTCCTCACCCGGCAGGAAATGCTGGAGATGATGGCGGAGAACCTGGGCTCCTACGTCTGGGACCCCAAATCGGGCGACATCAGCCGCGACATCATCGACATGATCGACGAGAACACCGCGCGCACCCACGGCGTCCTGCCGGTCCAGTTCGACGGCGAGAACCTTTACCTCGCCATGGCACGGCCTCTTGACTACCAGACCGTGGAGACCGTGCACTTCATCGTCGGCAAACCCATCATCCCCGTGCCCTGCGATCCGGATGAATTCGACAAGGCCTTCCTGCGCTACTACCCCGAAAAGGTGGACTCCGTGGCCGACATCGTGGCCGAGTTCGGCGAACACGCCGAGGTGGAGGAGATGGAGGACGAGGACCACGCCAACGACGCCCCCATCATCAAATTCGTGGACGTCGTCATGCAGCAGGCCATCCGCGACAAAGCGTCGGACATCCACTTCGAGCCTTTCGAAAAAAGCTTCCGCATCCGCTACCGCGTGGACGGCGCGCTGTACGAACTGCCGCCGCCGCCCCGCAGTCTGGCGATCCCCGTCATCAGCCGCGTGAAGATCATCTCCGGCTTGAACATCTCCGAGCGCCGCCGTCCCCAGGACGGACGCATCCAGACCAAGATGAACGGCCGTCCCGTGGACTTGCGCGTCTCCTGTCTGCCAACCAGCTACGGCGAATCCGTGGTGCTCCGCGTGCTCGACCGAAGCGTGGTCAATCTTCAGCTCGACGCGCTGGGCATCGGCGAGGACGTGCTGGCCAAGATCCGCGAGATCATCCGCCTGCCCAACGGCATCATGCTGGTGACCGGCCCCACCGGTTCCGGCAAGACGACGACGCTCTACTCCGCCCTCGGCGAGATCAACAACCCCGAGGACAAACTCCTCACCGCCGAGGACCCGGTGGAGTACGACATCGAAGGCATCATGCAGTGCCCCATCAACGACGCGGTAGGCATGACCTTCCAGAAAGCGCTGCGCGCCTTCCTCCGTCAGGACCCCGACCGGATCCTCGTGGGAGAGATCCGAGACTTCGAGACCGCCCAGATCGCCGTGGAGGCCTCGCTCACCGGGCACTTCGTGTTCAGCACGCTGCATACCAACGACGCGGCCAGTACCGTCACCCGACTGATGGATATGGGGGTGGAACCCTTCCTGATCGCCTCGTCGCTCGCCGGGGTCCTCGGTCAGCGGCTCATCCGCCGGGTGTGCAAGAACTGCAAGACCATGTACACGCCCACCGACGAAGACCTGGAGCGCCTCGGCCTGGAGCGCTCCCAGGTGGAGGGGATCCAGTTCTGCTACGGCAAGGGCTGCCCCGTCTGCAACAACACGGGGTACAAGGGCCGGAAAGCCCTCACGGAACTGCTCTGCGTCGACCAGGAGATGCGCGACATGATCTCCGCCGGCGCCCCGGCTAACGCGCTCCGCGACAAGGCCTGCCAGCTGGGCATGCGTCCGCTGCGCGAAGACGGGCTTTTGGCCATTTTCAACGGAGAGACCAGCGTGGACGAAGTCGTCCGCTACACCTGATTTTTGCTTCATTTCAATCCAATTTCGGAGGAACTGAGATATGCCGCAATTCACATACGTCGCCATGGACGGCAAGGGCAAGGAACAGAAGGGCAAGATCAACGCCGCCAACGAAGAGGCCGTGAATGCCGCCCTCAGAGCCAAGGGCATGGTCCCCGTGCTCATCAAAGCCGCCGTGGACAAGGAAGCCGCGAAGAAAATGTCCAGCAAGGGCGGAAAAGGCGGCGGCGGCGGCTTCAATATGACCTTGGGCCCCACGGTCATCAAGCGCAAGGAACTGACCGTCGTGACCCGTCAGCTGGCCATCCTGCTGGACGCGGGACTCCCCCTCATCCGCTCGCTCCACACGCTGGAGCGTCAGGCGAAGAACCCCGTGGTGAGGATCGTGCTGGGCAAGACCGCGGAGACCGTCGAGGGCGGCGCCACCTTCGCGGAAGCCCTGTCGCAGAATCCCAAGTCCTTCGACAAACTCTACCTCAACATGGTCCGCGCCGGCGAGGCGTCGGGCGCCATGGAGACCATTCTCGACCGTCTGGCCTCCTTCATGGAAAAATCCGCGAAGATCGCCGGAAAGGTCAAATCGGCCATGATCTACCCGTCGGTGGTGCTCTCGATCTCGCTGCTGGCCGTGGTGGGCTTGATGATCTTCATCGTCCCCAACTTCGAAAAGATATTCAAGGATCTGCTGGGTCCCAAGGAACCCCTGCCGGGCGTGACGCTCTTCATCCTCGGCATCAGCAACACCCTCGTCTCCCGCTGGTACATGTACCTGGGCGGCGTCTTCGCCGTCATCGTGTTCTTCAAAGTCATCGTCAAGATACCCATGGGCAAACTGGCGATGGACTACCTCAAATACAACGCGCCCGTCTTCGGTCCCATCATCTCCAAGACGGCCATCTCCCGGTTCAGCCGGACCCTGGGGACGCTGATGAGCTCCGGCGTGCCGGTGCTTCAGGCCCTCTCCATCGTCAAGGAGACCAGCGGCAACGAAGTGGTGGCCGGCGCCATCCAGAAGGTCCACGACGCCGTGAAGGAGGGCGAAGGCATCGCCAAACCCCTCGGCGAAACGAAAGTCTTCCCCGAAATGGTGATAAGTATGGTGGAGGTGGGCGAGGAGACCGGTAAGCTCTCCGAGATGCTCAACAAGATCGCCGACACCTACGAGGACGAAGTGGACAACGCCGTCAGCGCCCTGACCTCCCTGATCGAACCCTTGATGATCGTCGCCTTGGCGGGCATCGTGGGATCCATCGTCGTGGCGCTCTTCATGCCGCTGACAAAGATCATCGAAAAGCTGTCGTGAAGAGATTCCTGCTCGACATCGGCAACACCCACACGGTGCTGGCCGAATGCCTGCCCGGCGGCGGCACGGGACCCCTGAGGGAGTTCGAAACGGAGAGCTTCGCGGCGCGCGACCTGCCGCAGGGCGAGATCGCCGCCGTGTGCGTCGTCCCCGAAATGAAAACTCGTCTTGCAGACCGCGGGATCTTTTTCGCCGACGCCTCCAACAGTCGCGGCGCGGTGGATTTCACGCAGATCGACTGCACGACCCTCGGCGCGGACCGGGTGGCCAACGCCGAAGCCCTGGCAGCCTTTTATCCCCTGCCCGGCATCGTCATCGACTGCGGCACTGCCGTCACCATGGAACTGGTGGATGAAAAAAATATTTTCCGGGGCGGCGCCATCGCGCCCGGAAGGGCCCTGATGCGCCGGATCCTCAACACGGCCACGGCCCAGCTGCCGGAGATCCCCCTGTCGCAGAACATCCCGGAGGACGTAGGGAATGGAACGGTTCTTTCCATCGCCTTCGGCGTGGATTCGGGGTGCGTCGGCATGATCCGGGAGTTCATTTCCGTCGCGAAGAAAAAGCACGGGGTCGTCTCCGTCGTGCTCACGGGGGGCGACGCAGCCTTCTTCCGCCCCGCGTTCCCGGAGGCCGCCGCCCCCGCCGCGGACTTCACGCTCCGGGGACTGCGCATCGCCGCAGGCTGGTGACGATCAGCGGGACCTGACTTTCCGCAGCAGCAATTCCATCCGGTAAGGCAGACAGAGACGCCGCTCGTCGCAGGCGGGATCGGCCAGCGCCTGACGGAGTTTCACCGTCGCCTCCTGATAGATCTTCTGGTACTTATCCTCATGAAAGAGCCGTTCCGGCTGGAGATAGGGCGCAAGCCGGAGACAGACCGCCAGCGCGGGCAGGAGCGCCGCGAAGGGGAGCCGGCCCGCAGGAAGCCGCTCAAGCGCGGCAAACCAGAAAAAGGACAGCGCCATGCCGGAGGGCAGGAAATAGCTGGAAAAAACGATATCCCGCGAGAGGATCGCCGGGTGACGGGCGGCCATGACCCCGCAGCAGAGAACGACGGCGGCGATGCTTCCCGGCAGGAGCCACGGGGGAATGTGCCGGTCGCGGCGCAGAAGGAAAAAGAGCCCGAGCCAGACCGCCGCCCCGACAGCCGCCGCCGGGGTGACGGAGGGGATCCCGGCCAGCATCTGTCCGGTGTTGGCCAGAGCGAACTTGAGCCCCGCCGCGGCGGCGCCCTTCTGCGCCTGCCACGTCCCCTGATAGGCAAAATCCGGCGTGTAGCCGTTGAAGAGCTCGATCAGCCGGGGCGCGATCACGAGATCGGCGGCCACGCCGAAAACCACCGCCGCCGCCCCCGCGGCAAGCACAGCGGAAAAGGCGCGGCACGGACGCAGAAACTGCATTACGGCGAGGAGTCCCGTGAAGGCCGTCACGAAAAACATCCCCTGCCGGTCGGCGAGAACGGTCACGACGGCCGCCGCACACAGCACGGGTACGCTGCCGGCCCATCCGGGATCCCGCAGACGGCGCAGAGCGGTCCCGAAAACGAGAAGGAGCAGTCCCGCCGCCGCGAGGAATTTGGAACTGCGGAAGAAGATGTTTTCGCAGAAGCACGGCAGCAGGGCCAGCGCCGCCCCGTGCAAGGTGAAGAAGAGTCCCGGCAGACGGGGGAAAAGCCGCCGCCCCGCGTACTGCTGGAAAAAGATCATTCCCAGCATCAGGACGAGACAGACCGGGCTGAGAAAGAGAGCGATTCCCCTGCGCAGCAGGGCAAAGACGATCCGCGCGTCGATCCAGTCGAAGAAATAGCTCAGCTCCCGGCACTGGTAGAGGCCCCAGTCGTTCCGGGCCGGGTCGAAAACGAGCTCGGCCAGCGGCCGGTCCGCCGTATAATTGAGCAGGAACGCGGAGCTTTCCCAGTGGAGATACCCGCCGCCGTGACAGGCCGTCGCCAGCGCGAGGATGACGGCGGAAAACCCCGTGACGACGAGCGCTTCGCGGAATGCGGGAGAGACCGGTTTCACTTGCCTTCCTCCAGACGTTTTTCAAGGGCCGAAATGAAACCGGCGGGAGCCCTCTCCGCCCGGGCTTTCCCGAGGGCGAAGCGGTAGAGCCGTGCGGCGGCGGCATGCTCCCCCCGCTGACGGAGCATGTCGCCGTAAAAGAGCATGACCGACGGCGCGCGGAGCTGGAAACAGCCGAATTTCAGCCACGCCTCGGCGGCAGCGGCGTGTCCCTGCCGGAGATCGGAGACGGCCATCATGACGACCCCGGCGGCGTTGCCGCTCAAAGCCCCTTCGCTCCATCCCTCCTCGGGGGCCCGGGAGACGACGGCCTTTTCCCCGGTCTTCCGCAGGGCGGGCCCCGAAACGTACCACTGCTGGAACGGCAGCGCCACGAGGGCGACGAGCGCGGCGAAAACGGCCTGTTTCCGCAGTTTGTCCAAACTTTTCATGTCAGCTTGATCCTCGGGTCGGCGGCGACGTAAAGCAGATCGGAGATCATGATCCCGGTCAGCGTCAGGAATCCGGAGAAGGCGAAAAGCGCCATCTGCAGGGGGTAGTCCCGGCTGGAGAGGGCCAGGAGCGAAAGACTGCCCATGCCGGGGATGTTGAAGATGTATTCGACGATGACGCTCCCCGCGACGAGGCCCGGCAGGAGACCGCCGAAAAGGGTGATGAGGGTGATGAGGGCGTTGCGGAAACCGTGCCCCCAGACGACCTCCCACTCGGGAACGCCTTTGGCCCGGGCGGTGCGGATGTAGTCGCAGTTGATGACTTCGATCATCCCGGCGCGGGCGTAGCGCGACAGGGAAGCGAACCCGCCGTAGGCGAGACAGAGCACGGGCAGCGTGTAGTGCCGGACGATCTCCCACTGGAGACGCCAGATGGAGAAGCGGTCGGGTTCGGGGACCTCCAGTCCGTGGAGGGGAAAGACCGCGCGCCAGCCCCCCTCGCACAGCAGGGCCTGGAGCATCAGTCCCACCCACATCACCGGCAGGGAGTAGAGGGCAAAGAGCAGGAACGCCGCGATCCGGTCGCCCCGGCTCCCGGCATGGGTCCCGGACCAGACGCCCACGGGAACGGCCAAGAGATAGGTAATGAGCACCGCCCAGACGTTCAGCGACACGGTGACGGGCAGCCGTTCGAGGATCATGCTTGTCACGGGCTTCCCCGGATCCACCGCGGCGGACTCGCCGAAGTCGCCGTGACGGACGACACGCCCGAGCCAGCGGGCAAATCCCACGAGGAGCGGCTTGTCGAGGTCCAGTTTTTCCCGCAGGGCGGTGTTGCGGATGAAGCCGCCCTTCTCGGCGTTGACGGCGCTTCCGGCATCGCCGCCGCCGAAAAGGTCGCTCCGGGAGGGATCACCGGGGGCCAGACGCAGCATGCCGTAGCTGGCGAAAAGGATCACCAGCAGCGTCGCCGCCGCGAGGATCAGCCGTCTTGCGATGTAAAGGATCATTTGCCGATATTTTCCCGTTCCCGAAAGCTCTTCCGCCGCTTAATATAAACGGGAGAAACGCAAGTTGCAAAGATTTTTCCCCGCCTGTCCGGGATTTTCTGCGAAAAAGGGCTTGAAAATGCGCGGAAAAAACGGTATCTTACGGAAAAATTTCATCATGGGGGAGAAATTTCATGATTTTTATCGGCATCGTCGTCTTCGCCTTTCTGCTCTGGCGGGCGGTCCTGCCGCTCAAGTGCCGTCCGGCGCTGAAGACCGCGGCGGGCGCGGCGGCATTCCTCGCGGCGTTCAAGTTCAAGATCGTCCAGCTTCTCGGGGGGCACTATTTCGCGCCGGATCTTCCGCCGGGGGTCATCCTCTTTTCGGCGTGGATCTTCGTCACGGTCTTCATCTTCATGTTCCTCCTCATCATCACCGACACGTTCTTTCTGGGGCTGGCCTGCGGGGAGGCGCTGTACGGCGCGTACCGGAAAAAGAAGTTCGATCCCAAGGCGCTCCTGCGGCAGCATCCGCTTCTCAACAAGGTCCACGCCGCGGAACTGATAACGGCGGGGATCGTCGCCGTTTTCGGTATGATATGCGGTTTGACCCTGCCCGGCGTCCGGTACGTGACGGTCTCCTCCCCCACCCTCCCCCGGGAGGCGGAGGGCAAAACCATCGCCGTCCTGACCGATCTGCACGTGGACAATCTCAACAACAAAGAAAAGATCTCGAAGATTGTCGCCATGACCAACGCGCTCTCGCCCGACATCGTCTGCCTGCTGGGGGATTTCTCCGACGGCGTGAAAAAACAGCATCTCGACGCGCTGACCGTCCTGACGAAACTGCGGGCGCGGTACGGCGTCTACGGCGTCGTCGGCAATCACGAGTACTACAGCGGCTACAAGATCCTCACGGATCACTTTGCCGCGCTCGGCATGCCGCTTCTGGCCAACGAAAACCGGCTCATCCCCGAGCTGAAACTGCGGATCTGCGGCGTCACGGACCAGTATGCCGCCAAGTTCGGCGAACTGCCGCCGGATTTCGAAAAGGCGCTGCGCTGTCCCGAGAAAGACGTCTGGCGGATCCTGCTCTGCCACGGCCCCAAGACGGCGCGGATCCCTGCGGCGCTGGGGGCGGATCTCCAGCTTTCGGGGCACACCCACGGCGGCATGGTTCTGGGCTTCGACCGGGTGGTCGCCGCGGCCAACGGCGGCTTCGTCCGGGGCTCGTACAAGGTAGGGAAAATGCACCTCGAAGTCAGCGCCGGCACGTGCATGTGGAACGGCTTCCCCGTCCGCCTCGGCTGTCCCGCCGAGATCCTGCTCATCACCCTCAAACGCCGCTGAGAAACGCGGCTCATTTTTTCCCTTCCGGCGCGAGCAGCAGGATCCGGTCCACCAGCAGGGCGTCCCGTCTGGAAGACCCGGGGCAGTAGGCCGGACCCTCGGCCTTGACCGAGATCCAAACGTCGTACTCGTTTTTCCCTTCCGCCAGATAATAGCGGTCGAGGTGCTGCTGGAGGAACCACATGCGGTGGATGTAAACGAGGCTCACGGGATCCAGCTTCGCCCGCCCGAGATCGTAGAAGTGGTACTTTTCATCCGGCTTCACGGTCAGGACTTTCACGGTCAGCGTCGTCTTGCGGCTCCGGCTGAAGACCCCGGCCTGAAGATTTCTGCTGTGGAAACCTTTGACCGGCGTGCGTTTCGGTTCGGCCAGCCTCATGGCCTTGCCGCCCGCCGCTTCCGGATCGTCGGCCAGATGCAGACCGTAGGACGCGAGCTCGGTGACGGTGTTGAAATCCTGCCAGGTGATGTCGTAGACAATCCGCCGGGCAAGCTCTTCCGGAAGAGGATATTTCGCACCTTTTTCGGGAACTTCGATCTTCCGGAAAAAGTTTTTGAGGTTGTCGGCTTCGCGTTTGGGCCACGATTTTCCATACCAGCGGGTCAACGCGGTCTCCCAGTTTTTCTTCAGGCGGAGAGCGGCGGCGTTGTCCGGTCCCAGCGTGCGGACGGAGAGTCTGGCGATGTCCGCGGGCACCCGCTCCTGCCGGATGCGCCCCAGCAGACGCCCGTTCCCGCCCGCGACCTTTTCGGCCGCCGCGAAACACTTTTCCGCGGTGCGGAAAAATTCGGCGTCCAGCCAGGGACGCATGGAGGCATCCATCATGTCCCGCTGCGGTCCCGCCGCCTGCCTTTTCTGCTGGTAATCGAAAAATTCACGCATGCTTCCCGCCGCAGGTCCGAAGGCGGCCGCGAAGTAACGGTCAAGCAGCGGTCCGACCGGCTGGAAGGGGTCGCGCAAAAATTGATAGCCCAGATAGACCCGCAGGCCGTGGAAACTGGCCGTATCGGGAAATTCGCACTCGGAAAACACGTAATCGCTGCCGAGCCGGCGAAAAATCTTGAGATTTTCGGTCACGGCGGCAATGCCGGTCACGCCGGCGTTTTTCCCGGCGTAATTGCCGAAAAGCACCCAGTAGTTCCAGACCTGGATCTTCCCCATGGCGCTCCACTTTTTCATGTCGTCGAGGGTCTTCCGGTTCACGGGAGCGTCGAGGGGGACCATCGTCTGACAGTTGCTGCCCCACGGGCTGGGCGAGAGACGCACGACGACGTTGGGCCGGGGGACGATGCCCTCGGGCGCCTTCTCGGTGAAGAGATAGGCCGAGGTCTGGATCCTCACATCGGGGTAAGACTCCCGGATGCTGTCGGCGACGGCGTTGACGAATTCCAGCACCGTTCCCGCGTAGGACTTGTACTTCTCGGCCAGGGCGACGCACGCCGCGCACTCACAGCGGTCATGGGTATCGTTGATGGAGAGATTGTAGAGCGGCGGCGGACTGTCGGGAAACTCCTTGCGGTCCGCCTCGATGAATTCCCTGAGCTGGCGGGCGACGGTCCGGCGCGCAAGAGGACTTGAAAAGCAGATCTGCCCCGGTCCGGCGAATGACCGGGAGCGGTCCCGGTCGCCGTTCCGGTTGAGCGACCGGGCGCTCTCCATGCCCTTTTCGGGCCACAGAACCGAGTAATAGTGCATTGTGTTGAGGGGGGCCGGACGCCCGAGAACGGGGGAGATGCCCCACCGTTCCCGCTCCGGGGCCGTGATGTTGCACTGCCAGAAGATGTTTTCGCGGCAGCGTGAGAGAAACTGCAGACGCTCCTCGCGGTTGTTGCCGCACCAGATGGGCGTGGTGTAGATCCCCCTGTAGCGGAAAGCGGGGAGAGTCCTGATATCGAGATTTTCCCACTTCAGGCCGGGTCTTCGGGGGATGTGCGAATTCTTTTCGTCCAGCCAGACGACACCGGCGACGCGCTCCAGAAATTCATAGACGCCGTAGAGCGTTCCCCGGGGGCGTCCCCCCGTGATGACGAGGGCTTTGCCGACGCTCCGGATCAGGGACTCCTCCGGTCGGAATTCCGCAATCTCCGCATGTTTCGCGGCAAAAGCCGTCCGCCCGACGTAGATCAGCCGTCCCGAAGCAGGCTTGGCGTCCTCGGGCACGGCGGGGACCCGACGGCCCAGCACGGCCGTCAGATGGTTGACCAGCTCCCGCACGGCGGTCTTTTCCGCCTCCGTCGCCGCGGGGGAATAAACCACCACGGGATCGGCGCAGACGAACTCCAACGCCGCCAGCACGACGGCGAAACCCGCGAAAAGTTTCATTTTTACCTCACCAGTTGACGCTGCTGACGCTGTAGGCGCCGGGAAGCCACCTGTCGGCCACCTCGGGGGTCGCCTCGAAATTCTGCTGGCTCAGGTTGCTGGTGATGGCCTTGCGCACCGTGGCCGCCCGCCCGTCGGCGAATCCCACATTGATGCCGCCGCAGGGCATGTCGGCGTTGGTGATGGTCTCAAGCGGCGACAGGGGATGACGGTAGCCGAAGCGGTTGTGGGTGCTCCGGTCCCCGGCGAGACTCGCGTCGTCGGAGTTGCCGTCCATGAACACCATGAGCTTCGTCGGGCGGCGCACCTTGGCCGCGTGGATCCCGCCGCCGCTGGGCGGGGGCCAGCAGCCGCCGACGTAGACGTTGATCGCATAAGAGATCCCCCTGGCACCGCCGTAGACCGTCCGCGCCAGAGGCTGGGGTTTCGCCGTCGCCGGACAGAGGAAGATCCCCACGTTCTGCGTCGTCAGAAATTCGTTATTCGTCAGCGAGATCCCAAGATACGGCGCCAGCTGGAACATGAAGGGGCGCTGCTTGTTGGCGCTGCCCTTGCGGCTGGGGTAGTAGCTGTAGTCGTTGATGTACATCCCGGTGGCCGTCATGATCGACTTGAGATTACTCAGACAGTTGGCCGTCCGCGCCGTCGCCCGCGCCTGCTGGAGCGCCGGCATCAGCATCGCCGCCAGGATCGCGATAATCGCTATGACAACAAGAAGTTCTATCAATGTGAACAGGAAACGGCGGCGAAATTCGGGAAAATTCTTTTTTATCATTTTTTGTCCTTTCGTGTTGGAGATTTTCGGGGCAACTGTGTATATTATACATGAACACGGAGGCAAATAAAATGTCAAAAAATGCAAAATCCGTAGAATATATATCAAAAGCGGTGAAACTCCTCCGTGCGGAGGGAACGCTTCCCCGAATCTTTCTGGCCAACGGGGGACGGGTCCGGCTGAGGGAATGGCGGGTTTCCCTGCGTTGTCTGCCCCTGTGGCACGTCTACTGGAATCCCGATCCCGGCGGTCGGCTGCACCTTGCCGACTACGAGGTGGAAATGTCTCCCGACTGCATCTATCTGCTGCCCTCCTATCTGGCCTTCTCGACGTCCTCGACGCGGGCCTTCAGGCACATCTATCTGGATTTCTGTGTGGAGAGCGATCACTTCTCGCAGGTGAGAAAAAAGGAGATCGTCTTTCCCGTCGGGAATTACCGGTGGCTTCTGGAAGAGTCTTTCAAGGACCGATTTTCACCGCTGATCGCCGGGTCTCTCATCCTCGCCCTGCTGGCGGCGATTCCCGAAGAAAATTTCGTGCCGGAGGGGACCCCCACCATCAACCCGCACATACAAAACGTGCTCGACATGATCTTCGAGTCGTTCCAGAAGGGGAAGTTCGACAAGCTGGACAACATCACCGTCAGCAGAAGACTGGGCATGTCCCTGGCCAATTACCAGCACCTCTTCAGGCGGGAACTGAAGATATCGCCTCACCGCTACATCCTGAACCGCCGCCTGGAACTTGCGTACAATCTGCTGAAAAACACCGACATGAGCATCGAGGAAGTCGCGGAGTCCGCGGGCTTCGCCAACAGATACCAGTTTTCGAAGTCCTTCGGGATTCTCTACAACATCCCCCCGGGCCGCTTCCGCAAGACGCTCTGACCCGGCCCGGAAATTACTGCCTGTCCTTGAGGCGGACGCCGATGTCGCGCAGTTCGAGGGTCTTGAGCATCTCGGGCGTGCGCTCTTCCTTCAGCGACGAGAGACGGCCCGCCTGACGCTCCACAGCCTTCTCGAAGAGATTGCGGACGAAACGGCCGTTGCCGAAATTCTTGTCCCGGTTCTTCGTCAGGAAGGCCATGGCGGAAATCAAATACTTATCCATCTCCGGCGAGAGCACGTAGTGGCTCTTTTTGGCGTACATCCGGAACATGTCGGCCAGTTCCCGCGTGGTGTAGTCGGGGAAGTGGATGTACCGCGTGAACCGGGAGGCCAGTCCGGGGTTGGCGTCGATGAATTTGCGCATCTCGCCGGGATACCCCGCCACGATCACGATCAGACGGTCCCGGTCGTCCTCCATGCGCTTGAGCAACGTGGCGATGGCCTCCTGCCCGTAGTCCTGCTGACCGCCCGAGACCAGCGTGTAGGCCTCGTCGATGAAGAGCACGCCGCCCAGGGCGCTGTCGATCACCTCGTTGGTCTTGGCCGCCGTCTGACCGATGTATTTCGCCACAAGGCCCGCCCGGTCGGTCTCGACGAGGTGCCCCTTCTCGAGGATGCCGAGGGCCTTGAAGACCTTGGCCATGATCCGGGCCACCGTGGTCTTGCCCGTGCCGGGATTGCCGGTGAAGACGCAGTGATAACTCAATTTGGCGTTCTTCATGCCCGCCTTTTCCCGCTCCTGAGCGATCTGGCAGAACTCCGCCATCTTCTTGACTTCGGCCTTGACGGACTTCATGCCGATCAATTGATCCAGTTCGGCAAGGACCTGCTGAAGGGTCGGTTCCTTCCCGTCCTTCCCCGGCTCCTTCTGCGGCAAGACGTCATCCATCGTCAGCGTCATCAGCTGTTCTTTCGAAAGATCCTTCCCCGAGGCCAGACGCATGGCCTGACGCTCCACGGCGGTCTCGAAGAGATTGCGCACGAAACGGCCGTTGCCGAAACGGGGATCTGGGTGGCTCGTGACCTTCTTCATGTACCGGGCGAGGCCCGCCTCCAGATCGGCGGAGAGCTTGAACTGGTTTTTCTTCGCCCGCATTTTGAACATCTCCGCCAATTCCTCCGGGGAGTAGTCGGGGAAGTCGATGTAGCGGTTGAACCGGGAACGCATGCCGCTGTTGGCGTCGAGAAAAGCCTTCATCTCCTTGGAATAGCCGGCCACGACCACAACCAGTCTGTCCCGGTCGTCCTCCATGCGCTTGAGCAAGGTGGCGATGGCCTCGGCCCCGTAGTCGGACTGCCCGCCGCCCGCCAGCGCGTAGGCTTCGTCGATGAAAAGCACGCCGTCGAGGGCGGAGTCGATGAGCTTGTTGGTCTTGATCGCGGTCTCGCCCACGTAGCGCCCCACCAGTCCCGAACGGTCAGTCTCCACCAGATGGCCGGATTTGAGGATCCCCAGCTCCCGGTAGATGTCGCCCAGGATCCGGGCCACCGTGGTCTTGCCCGTTCCGGGATTGCCGGTGAAGACGCAGTGGTAACTGATGGAAGGGGCTTTCAATCCCTGGGCTTTGCGGGCCTGAACGACCTTGGTGTAGTCCACCAGTTTGTGGACTTCGGCCTTGACCTCCTTGAGTCCGATCAGGCCGTCAAGTTCGGCCAGCGCCTCCTCGAGAGTCCGCTTCTTCTGTTCGGGCCGTTTGCCGTCGTGGGAGGCCGTGACGGGGGAAGCCTTTTCCTTCTTCGCAGCTGCGGAGGATTTTTGCGTCTTTTCCGGCGAAGCCTTTTCCGCTTTCCCCGCGGAGGCTTTTTCGGAAGCGGCCGTTTTTTCCGGCTTTTTCCCATCCGGCCCTTTCAGGGGGACGCACAATCCCAGACCGATGCTCACCAGCGCCGTCGCTCCCCAGACGTACCACTTGACGCGGTCGTACTGCCGGACGAAGAAGGAGGCCGCCAGCACGGGAACGCTCAGCAGACAGGCGACGCCCAGAATGCCCGACGCCCGGTCCTCCGGCAGGACGAGAAAGATGAGGAAGGCAAACAAAATGAAGACGCCGCACCCGATACCGGCATTTTTCATGGAAAGACTCCTTGTGTGTTTTTGTCTCAAGCGCCGTGGGAAAGCCCCCCGTCCGGCATTTTCCATACGATACGCCGGGAAAAAGAGAAAATCAAGCCGATTTCCCTTTTCCCCGCCGGTTTTTTCGAAAAAGCGTTGAAAAAAGGGCATTGTCATGCTAAAGTATGCACCGGACGAAGACGTTCTTTTTTGTCGTGTTTCAGACGGGAGATTTTTGGGAGAAAATGGGCAAGATAACGATTTTGGGGAGCGCGGCCGCGGAGGGCATCCCCGCCATGTTCTGCAACTGCCGGGTCTGCACCGAGGCCTGGAAAAACGGCGGCAAAGACCGGCGCATGCGCGCCGCGTACAAACTCAACGATCATGTGCGCATCGACTTCGGTCCCGACACCTTCTGTCAGGAGCTCAAATACCAGCTCCGCTCCGAAAACCTCAAGCACCTCTTCATCACCCACAGCCACGAAGACCATCTCTACTGCGATCTGCTGGACTACCGCCGTCCGGGCTTCTCGGTGGTGGCCGAGGACAATATCCTCAACATCTACGGGAATGTCGGCGTCATGGACGCGATCTACACCCATTTCGCCAAAAAGCGCTGCAACTTCCCCTTCTACCGTCTCAACCCCGTGGAAGTCACCGCCTTCGAGCCCGTGGAGCTGCCCGGGGAGGACATGACGTTCTACCCCATGATCGCCAATCACATGCCCACGGAAAAGCCCAATTTCTACGTCATCCGCCACGGAAAAAAGTGGCTGATGATCGCCAACGACACCGGCTATTTCTGCGAGGAGGACTGGCAGTTCCTCGAAAAGCTCCATGTCCGCTTTGCCGTCGTCATCACCGACTGCACCGGGGGCATCCGGGACATCCGCGACGGCCACATGAGCGGCAAGTACGTGATCGATACAAAAAAGCGCCTCGAGGAGATGGGCTGTGTGGATGAGGAAACGAAGTATTTCATCAATCACTTTTCCCACAACGGCCGCCTGACCCACGCCGAATTCGAAGCCCATTACGATCCTTACGGGATACAGATCGGCTTCGACGGGCTGGAGATCGAGTACTGAAAAAAACCTGACCGGAGAAAGAGGCCATGGCATCGGATTTCGTTCATCTTCACCTTCACACCCACTACAGCATGCTCGACGGCGCCTGCACCGCCTCGGGACTGGTCGAACTGGCCAAAGAGATGGACATGCCCGCCATCGCCATCACCGACCACGGCTACGTGGGCGGTGCCGAGGAGTTCCACCGGGTGCTCACCGAGGCCGGACTCAACCCGATCGTGGGCTGCGAAGCCTACGTTTCGCCCACGACGCGCTTCGACCGTACCCCCACCGTGCCCCACATCAAGGGCCACCATCTGGTGCTGCTCTGCGAGAACGAGACCGGTTACAAAAATTTGTGCAAACTCATCTCCGAAGCGTGGCGCAACGGCATGTACTACAAGCCGAGGATGGACAAAGACCTGCTGAGAGAGTATCACGAGGGCCTCATCGCCCTGTCGGCCTGCATCGCGGGAGAGATCCCCAGCCGTTTCCTCGACGGCGACGACAAGGCGGCGGAAAAGGCCCTCGACGAGTATCTGGAGATCTTCGGGCCCGGCAACTTCTTCCTCGAACTCATGGACCACGGCATGGAGGAGGAGCGTCTCGTCAACAGAAAGGTCATCGAACTTGCGAAAAGACGGAGCATCCCCCTCGTGGCCACCAACGACGTCCACTACCAGAGAAAGGAGGACGCCGAAGCCCACGAGATCATGCTCTGCATCCAGACGGGGGCGAAATTGAGCGAGCCTCACATGAAGTTCTCGGGACCGGAGTTCTACTTCAAGAGCCCCGAGGAGATGAAGAAGATCTTTTCCGAGGTGCCCGAGGCGATCACCAACACCCGGGCCATCGCCGACCGCTGCTCCATGAAATTCCGGTACGACGAAAACCACTACCCCGTCTTCTACCTGCCCGACGGCAGCGTCCCCACCAAGGAGACCTTGCGGGAGATCTGCCTCGACAACATGATGATGCGCTATGACTTCGACGGGCGGAAAAAAGAGTTCACGCCCTACGAAAAGTCCATCATGGACCGCATGGAGTACGAGCTGGACATCATCGAGCGCACCGGGTTCTGCAGCTACTTCATGGTGGTGTCGGACTTCATCCGCTACGGCAAAAACATCGGCGTCCCCGTGGGGCCCGGACGGGGCTCCGGCGCGGGCAGCGTCGTGGCCTACCTCACGCTCATCACCGACATCGATCCCATGCGGTACGGACTGCTTTTCGAGCGGTTCCTCAACCCGGAGCGGGTCAGTCCGCCGGACTTCGACATCGACTTCTGCGAAAAGCGCCGGGGCGAAGTCATCGAGTACGTCCGGAGCAAGTACGGCTTCGACAACGTGGCCCAGATCTGCACCTACGGCCAGCTCAAGGCCAAGGCCGTGGTCAAGGACGTGGCCCGGGTCATGGGCATGGATTTCGAGACCGGCAACCGGCTCACGAAAATGATCCCCGACGAGCTCAAAATGACCATCTCCAAGGCCATCGGGCAGTCGGAGGAGCTGGCCGCGCTCATCGAGAGCGATCCCAAGGTCAAAGAGGTCTTCGACTTCGCCAAGGTACTGGAGGGCCTGAACCGTCAGACCGGCGTCCACGCCGCGGGGGTCATCATCGGCGACCAGCGGCTGGACAACCTCGTGCCCCTGTCGCGCAGCGCCACGGGCGACATGGTGGTGCAGTACCCCAAGGAGCCCTGCGAAAAACTGGGCCTGCTCAAGATGGACTTCCTCGGTCTGCGGACTCTCACCATCATCCGCAACGCGCTGGACATGATAAAAGAACAGCACGGCGTCGACATCAATCTCTCGAAACTGCCGCTGGACGACAAAAAGACCTACGAGATGCTCCAACGGGGCGACACCGTCGCGGTGTTCCAGCTCGAGTCCGGCGGCATGCAGAACCTGTGCCGCAGCTTCGGCGTTGAGACCATCGAGCACATCATCGCTCTCGTGGCGCTGTACCGGCCCGGCCCCATGCAGTTCATCCCCCAGTTCATCGCCCGCAAGAAGGGAACGGAGCCCATCATCTACGACCACCCCAAGATGGAGGAGTTCCTCAAGGAGACCTACGGCATCATGATCTATCAGGAGCAGATCATGCAA
>Ga0310696_10004228_pt1 | contig 17664 bp, 16 predicted proteins | sample AusTroGonzalo_MG_4_FD_203885 | JGI IMG/M metagenome (GOLD analysis project Ga0310696, IMG submission 203885) | Bovine rumen microbial communities from tropical cattle in Woodstock, Queensland, Australia - Gonzalo_02 (v2) (version 2) | ecosystem: Host-associated > Mammals > Digestive system >...
GGCCGATGCGGCCGAAGCCGTCCTTCTCGAAGTTGTTCTTCGCCCACTCGTGAAGCGCCCAGTCCTCGTCGTTGATGAAGATGCCGCGGTATTTCACCTTCGGGGCGTCGACCGCGCGGGCGACGTCGCCGTATTTGCGGTAGGCGCCGTTTCCGCTGATATGGAACACGAGCCTGTTGCTGCGCGGAGGGATCGGCGGGACGTCTGCCCACCAGTGCCACGGGGACATGCCGCAGGCTTCGGAGATGCGCAGCAGGCCGTAGGCGGTGGCGCGGCGGTCGCTGCCTGCGATCACGAGCGCATCGATGCCGCCGGGGAGGGTCCAAACGGTGTGTTCCCATTTGCCCTTCACGTCGGAAACGTCGATCTTGCCCTCCTCGATGAGGCTGTCGATGAACTTGCTGTGGCCGATCGTGCCCGCGATGATGAGATGCGATTTGTTCGAGGGGAGCTCCCTGACGACTTTCGCGGCGTCGGCGCGGCCCGTGATGGCAATCATGTCGGAACAGAACATGTCGGCGGCCTTCTTCACGCAGGTGTAGTCGGTGTCGTCGATCACGACCTGAAGACGAATCGGTTCATCACGGAGCGCCGGAGAGGCATTTGCCGCGAGGACGAACTGATTCATGCAGGCCTCCGCCACGCCGACGTATTCCATGTCGTCCACGACGAACGGGGCGGGAGTGGCGGCGAGGAGCGGAGCGGCGGCGCAGCAGACGGCGGCCGCGGCGGCGAATTTGCAGATGATTCGGGATGACATGGGGAAACTCCTTGTTTTTGAGCTCGCGACAGATCGCGGCGCGCTCAAGCTGGGTGAAGATGCGGATGCGATTCTTTTTACTGTAGCACGGCGGGATGACAAAGTCAAGAAGGCGGCGCGGTTTTCCCTGAAAAATGGTTCGGAGCTTTCCTTCCGGCAAAAATATTTAAGGAAAAAACGGTTTTTACGTTAAAAAACTCTAAAAAGGGCTTGAAATATCCGGGAAAGAATATTATATTAGAGCAAAGTTTTGCGAAAGCCGTGAGGAATCGCCTCGACAGGGCTGTTTCCGTTTCGGTTTTTGCGAGCGGACCGCATTTTCACAAACATCACATAACGATTTTTGAAAGGACGCCCAAAATGAAAAAACGCAGCCAAGCTCATTTTACGCTGATCGAGCTCCTTGTCGTGATCGCGATTATCGCGATCCTGGCCGCCATGCTTATCCCCGCGCTTCAGAAGGCGAAGCAGAGCGCGAAGATGACGCAGTGCACCGCGAACTGCAAAAACTTCGCACAGGCGAACGGCCTGTACGCCACGAGCTTCAACGGTTTCGTGACCCCGATTGCCTGGGGCGACGGCGTCAACGTCTGGACCGCCATCGTCTGGAACTTCCAGAATGAAGGCGTGCAGATGCCGTACGAAAACTACACCTCCGGCAAGGACAAATGGGTCAAGATCGTGAAGAACAGCAAGATGTTCGAGTGCCCCGCCGACGAGGACACCAAGTCCCTGCCGGATTCCAGCTCCGACATGCCCAAGCTCTCCTATGCCATCAACCGTTCCGCAGTCCGTAACATGAAGAGCAGCAGCGACGCTGCCAACATCCCGAACGGCCCGGTCCTGAGGACCACCAAGTTCAAAGTCCCGTCCCGCATGATCTATGTCTGCGATACCTCCTGGAACAAAGCCGGATCCGGCTCCAATCCTCCGGGCCGTATTTTCAGTACGCAGAACCACCCGTCCTACAACTTCAAGCCCGGCAGCATCTGCCACCACTGGGACCAGGGCCAGCTCGCTCCCGAATTCAACAGCGGCAGCGGCGAAACCCTCCCGTGGCACGTGAGCAAGTCCTGGAACTACGCCTTCATGGACTTCCACGCCGAGCATCTCCGCCCCGAACAGACCATCAAGAAGGGCCGCAACGTCGCCGACCGCGAACCCAGCGGTTTCTGGACGTGGAACGAGGAAGTCTGGGGCGAGGATAAATAATCCGTCTGCCTGAATACAGGTCATATCCCCCGAACTCGACTCCGGTGCGATCTCTCAAGGTCCGCCGGAGTTTTTTCGTGTCCGAATTTCCGGAGAAGGGGCGCCGGGAAGAATAGGACAGGCCATATAGGACATACAAGTCCCTTTTTTATGTTCCTCATGGATCCTGCGGAGGGCGGGGATGCGGAGGGGGGAAATATTCGCTGCGGGGCGGGCTGCCGGATCGCGCTTTTACTTCGCGAGGGCGAGCAGGATCACGCCGAGCAGGATCAGCGCCAGGGCACAGGCTTTCTTCTTTACATGGACGTCGCGGAAATACCAGGAGCCCGCGGCGAAGGAGACGATGCAGCTGCACCGGCGCACCAGCGAAACGACGGAAATCCGGATATCCGGCAAGCTGAGGGCGTAGAAGTAGAGGAAGTCGGCGACGATGAGCAGCACGCCCGTGAGCGGGATGGTCCAGCGCCAGATGAACTTGTGCTTCTTTCCGAAGCAGAGCGAGCGGACCAGGCAGCCCGTGCCGAGAATGACGACCAGGTCGACCGAGAACCAGAACTGAACGGTACGATGCGGGATCCCGAGGGTGTTCAGGAGATATTTGTCGTAGAGCGCGGACCCCGCGCCGAGGAGGGTGCCGAGCAGGATCAGGTGCATGGCCCGGGTGTGGCGGAAGGAAATGCCCTCGAGCTTGCCGAAGACTGAGAAGAGGTAGTATCCTGTGAAGATGAGGAGCATGGCAACTCCCTGGAGGAGAGTCGGGACTTCATGGAACAGCAGGAGGCCGCCGAGGAAAGTCCACACGGGGCTGCTTGCGCGGATGGGCGCGGCAATGGAGATGGGCAGGTCGCGCATGGCGTAGTAGACGCATATCCAGCTGGCGGACACGAGCGTGGATTTGAGGACGATGAGGCCGAAATCGCGTCCGGAGCAGCGGGCGTCGCCGAGAGAACGCGTCCAGAGGAGCGTGGCGAGGATGTAGAATGCGGATCCGCAGAGTGTGGCGTAGAAGAGCACGTGCATGACGGAGTTTTTGTTCACCGCATGCTTTTTGCAGAGGTCGTAGAACCCGAGCGCGACAGCGGAGGCGAGGACGGGCAGGAACCACTCGGGGATGGAAACGGGCATAGGTCAGTCGGCTTTCAGGAAGCGTGTCCGGAGCGTTTTTCGGGGTGTTTCCGGTCAGCCGAAAATGGATGCGATGTCCGGCGCGACCGTCTGGATGTGCTCTTTCGCGAGATCCATGACATCCTCCGGGTCGGAGGCTGTGAGCGCGACTTTCGCGATGCGTTCGGATTCGAGCATGGAGGTCTTTCGGACCACGCCGCGTATTTCCGCGATGGCGTTCGGGCTCATGCTGAGCTCCAGGACGCCGAGTCCGAGCAGGATGGGCGTGAACCGCGGATCGGCGGCGATCTCGCCGCAGACGCAGACGGGGATGCGGTGGCGTTTTGCCGCCTCGACCGTGCGGCGGATGAGCTCCATGACCGCGGGATGGCTGGGGCGGTAAAGGTAGGCGACGCGTTCGTTGAGGCGGTCGACGGCGAGCGTGTACTGCACGAGGTCGTTGGACCCGATGCTGAAGAAATCGACCTTCGCGGCGAGCGCATCGGCGATCAGGCATGCGGAGGGGATCTCGATCATCGCGCCGATCTTGACCTTCGGATCGAACGGGATATTCTCGTTTTTCAGCTCGTCCATGACCTCGTCGCGGATGGCCAGAAGCTCTTCGATTTCGGAGAGCGAGGATACCATCGGGAACATGATGCGGAGATCGCCGCCGACGCCGGCGCGGAGCAGGGCGCGGAGCTGGGTGCGGATGAGCTGAGGCTTTTCGTGGCAGAGCCGGATCGCCCGGAGCCCGAGAAACGGGTTCGGTTCGCGGATCGCGGAGGCCGCGAAGGCGAGCTTGTCGCCGCCGAGGTCGACCGTGCGGATGGTGACGGACCGTCCGTGCATGGCCTGGAGCAGCTTGGAGTAGATCTTGAACTGCGTTTCTTCATCAGGCGGGACAGGGGTGTTCATGAAGAGGTATTCGGTGCGGAAGAGTCCGATGCCCTCGGCTCCGCAGCGGAAGACCTGTTCCAGATCGTCGGCGCCCTCGATATTGGCGCAGAGTTTGACGCGGTATCCGTCGGTGGTTTCGGCGGCGCGGGAACTCTCCTTCAGCAGGAGGCTGTAGAGTTCGTCCTTGCGGCTGATCTTTTCCTTGTAGAACGCGAGCGTTTCCTTGCTGGGATTGCGGATGACTATGCCGAGGAAGCCGTCCACGATGACCTCGTCGCCGTTCGCGAACTTGCCCGCGATGTTCCGCATGCCGACGACGGCGGGGATGCGCAGGGAGCGCGCGAGAATGGAGGTGTGGCAGGTGCGGCTTCCGGTCTCGATCGCGAAACCGAGGATGTTCCGGCGGTCGAGCATGGCGGTGTCGGACGGAGTCAGGTCGTGCGCGATGACGACGGTGTTTTCGGGGAGATTGTCGAGCGTGGGGCCGGCAGCCGGGTCGCCATTGAGGTTGCGGATGACGCGGCTTGCGATGTCGCGGATATCGCCGGCGCGTTCGTTGAGGTAGGTATCGTTTGCGCCGGAAATGGCGTTGATGTACTTCTGGATGGTGAGCAGGAAGGCGGACTGCGCGTTGCAGAGCTGGGTGCGGATGCGGGAGACGACTTCCTTGTGCAGGAGCTTGTCCTCGACGAGGAGGAGATGGGCGTCGAAGATCTTCGCATCGCGCTTCTCGATGGTCCTCTGCATTTTCTTCTGGAGTGCCTTGATCTCGTTCTTCGTCTTTTCGACGGCGGCCTGGAAATGCTCCACCTCGGCGTCGGCTTCGGAGGGGGCGATCGGAATCTGGTCGATCTCGTTGAAGTCGGTATGGGCCGCGCCGAACACGAGCACGCGTCCCCGGCAGATGCCGGGGGAGGCGGGGAGTCCGTGGAAGAGGACCTCTTTTTTCTCGACCGGATGCACGGTCTGCGCGGGCGTTCCGGCCGGAAGCGGGTCAATGGGTGCTTGCGAGGCTCCGTTCATTCGTCGAAGCCTCCTTCGATGAGCTTGGAAAGGGCATCCATGGCGGCGGACGCGTCCTGGCCGGTCACTTCGACGCGGATGCGCGTGCCCTGCGGCGCGGCAAGCATGAGCATGGACATGACGCTTTTTCCGTCCGCAACCTGTCCGGAATCAAGATTTGTGACGGAGACTTCGGCGTTGAAATCGGCCGCGGTCTGCACGAAAACGGACGCGGGCCGGGCATGGATCCCAAGGGGATTGCCGACGACGAAATCTTTCCTTGTATGTGTCTGATTCATGTTTTTGACAAAGACCTTTCCAAAAACGACAAGCCTATATAATAAGATACACCTGTTTTGGCATGAATTCAAATCACGAGCGAAAAAAAGAACAAGAAGATTATGAAGGAACTGAACGACTTCGCATGAAAAAAACGCTTCGGCGGGCGGAACAGCCGGATCCCGGATCGTTCCGGAATAATCCGGCAGGCGGAAAACGGGAGCGCCGGACGGGGCAAGTCCCCTTGGATTTACCGCACGTCGTCGAGCTTGCGTTCGATGGCCTCGACGTCCACGTCGCCCGTCAGGTCGAGAGCCTGTTCCCAGTATTTGCGGGCCGCGGCGCGGTCCCCGAGCGCGAAGAAGATGTCTCCTGCATGGTCGGTGATGGTGGCGTCGAGATCGTCGCCGAGGAGTTCGATCGCGCGGAGGATCTCCTTTTTCGCCTCCTCGAAGCGTCTGAGCCGGAAGAGGACCCAGGCGTAGCTGTCCGCGATGGCTCCGTTGTCGGGAGCGAGTTCGACGGCTTTCAGGATGTACACGAGCGCGTCCCGGAGCTTGTAGCCGTGGTCGGCAAAGATATAGCCGAGGGAATTGTAGATTTCGGCGTCGGGGATGTCGTCGTCGCTTGCCGCGGGCGGGCGTCTCGAGATCAGGGGCACCAGGACCTCCTCGACATATTCCATGTCGTCGGCCTTGTCCGCGATGTTTGCGCAGACGAGGCGGAATCTGCGGCTGTTCAGGAGCGTCGGCGTGATGCGGACGGCTTTCTGGATGCTGTTCAGAGCTTCCCGATAGTTGCTGAGACGCATGTTGCAGTCGGTTTCGAGAAGGAAGCGTTCGGAGTCGTTCGGGGCTTCCCGGAGGATCTCCAGCGCCTTGCGATAATTCCCCCGTTCAAATTCGACCTGTGCGAGCTTCGTTTTGACCAGGATCGGCTCGTTGATGTGCATCGCCAGGATCTTGTAAGTCTGCTCGGCCTCGTCATAGAGCTTCGCTTCCAACTGGAACGAAGCGCAGATGGCGAACATGGACGGAGAGGGCGCCTTCACGATGGCGAAGATGCGGTCCCAGGCGCGGGCGCCGAGCAGAGGTTCCTTGAGGTCGTCGGCCAGGATCGCGACGACGAACAGCGCCTCGGTGTCGTTTGGAGCCTCGGCCAGCCGGGTGAGCGCGGCGGACATGACCTGCGACGAATAGCCGAGTTCGCAGAGCACGCGGAAAGGAGCCGGAAACTCGGGGTTTTCGGTCTCTTTCGGACGGTCCAGCAGATGGGTCAGAGTGGTTTGGGCGATCCCGTGCAGTTCGTCGCGGAGCCGCCAGGCGTTCTCGTCGAACGGGACAAGCACGGAGGTCGAGAGCGGCGATCTTGCGTCTTCGATCTGCATTTCGCCCGCGCAGGAGAGCAGCAGCGCGGACTGCACTTCGGGCGAGTTGTCGAATGCATGCATGCCTTCGACCTCGGCGCGGATGCCGCGCACTTTTTCACGGTAGTCCCTCACTTCGTCGGCGAGAGCCGGGTCCTCGCGGCGATCTTTGTCGAACGCCCTGTCCGAATAGAGAAGGAGGAGTTTTGCCGCGATATTGGCGTTGTACTCGCGGCGGCGTTCGGACGGCGGGTCCGGGTCTTTGCGGACGACCTCGAATGCGCGTTCAAAATATCCGATGGCTTCGTCCAGACGCTTTTCCTGTGTGAGGATTTCGCCGGCGGTGAGGTTGAGCTCGCGGGAATCCGGGTTTGCATCGACGAGTTCCAGCAGACGAGGGAGGACTTTGTCGTGAAGCCGGGGCTGCGTGACGGCCTGGACCAGCGGCGAGAAAAACGCTTCCACGTCCGGATGCTTCGCCGCCATCTCGAAAAGCTTGTCGAGATCTGTCTCCTTGATGTTTCCGTCGAGAAGCGAGGTGTCGAATATCCTTGCCAGATCGGCCAGAAGCTCCGCTTCCTCCGTCGCCGCCTGGGACGGCTGAAGATCCTCGAAAAAGAGCGTCGTGTTCGGCAGCAGGTCCGATTCCATGTCGCCCTGGGCGAAGAGCGCGGGCGCGAAAGCCGTCGCGGCGAGCACGGCGGCCACGAGGAGGAGTCGGAGTCTCCCTTGCGGAGGAGCGGAGGCGCGCATGTGCGCGGAGCTGCCGGATGCACCGCGATGAGGGAGCCTGAACGGAAGGAAAGGAGTCATGCCGGAGCGAAGCCTTCTGGAAGAGTTGCGGCGGAAATAAGAAACGCGCCTGAAGTGCCGGTCGGGCACCGCGGGGCGCGTTCCATTCGTCCCGGACGTCTGCCGGGGTGACAACAAGAGCGGTTTTGCCGCTTACTTGTTTTTATGCCGCATGGCCTTCAGCAGTTTTTTGCGTTTGTGCTGAGCGATTTTGCGGCGGCGTTTTTTTCTCAGATTGCCCATGGTTGAAGATTCCTGGTTGAAAGTTTCCTGTTGGAAAAAAATTATTGTAAAAATATAGCATCAAATCCGGAAATGACAAATGAAAAACGTTTTTTTCTCCAAAAAAAGCGCGTTTTTGATGCCGGAAAGCGGTTTCACGGGACGAAAAGCCCGCGGGAAATGGCCCACATGTAGATCTTCGTGTCGACGCCGTAGCCGTCCGTTTCGGCCCCGCGGATGAATTCCGCCAGTTCGTCCTGCGCCACGAGGAACGTTTCGATGTATTCGGACTCGTCGAAGTGCGTGGCGAGGTCGTCCTGCGCCTCCAGGTCGACCGACATCTCCACCAGATGGACGAACTCCGAGGAGAGCCCCGGCGAGGTGAAGACCTTCGGAGAGCAGTAGGTCACCTTGCCGGTGTAGCCCGTCTCCTCCTTGAGCTCGCGGATGGCCGTTTCGACCGGATCCTCGCCCGGATTGATGAGCCCGGCGGGGAACTCGTAGACGAAGCGCCCGGTCGGCGGGCGGAACTGCCGGATGATGACGAGCTTGTCGCCGGGACGCGTCCGGGGGATCATCATGACGGCGCCCTGGGAATGGACGCGGGCGGCGCATTCCCAGGTGCGGGTTTTGCCGTCGTGGCCGAGGTAAGTGACCTTCTTGAGCGAGATCCAGCCGCCGGAGGCGATGGTGGTGCTGTCGAGTATCTTCATGGATCAGTTTTCCTGAGCGGAGGTTGAAACGGGGGCGATGGCGCCGAACTTGCAGACGGTTTCGCAGAGTCGGCAGCCGGAGCACATGTCGGCCGCGACGGACGGTCTGCCGCTCTCCGTGACGACGATTGCCGGGCAGCCGCACTTGAGACACGCTTTGCAGTTTTTGCATTTTTCGGCGTCAATGGCGCGGACGGGGCCTGTGCGTCGGCGGAGCTTGAGCGGGCAGGGGGCTTTCGAGATGATGAGCGAAGGTTCGTCCGCGGCGATCTCCTCGGCGAGGATCCTGTGGAGTTTTTCCTGGTCGAACGGATCGCAGACGGTGACGCGTTTCATGCCGCAGGCGCGTGCGATGGCTTCGATGGATGCGGCGGGCGCGGGCTCGCCGGAGAGGGTGTGTCCGGTGCCGGGGTGTTCCTGGTGGCCGGTCATTGCCGTGGTGGAATTGTCAACGACGATGAGCGTGGATGCGCCGCGGTTGTAGACCACGTCGAGCAGTCCGGTGATGCCGGAGTGGAAGAACGTGGAATCCCCGAGGACGCCGACGACTTTCTTCTTCTCCCCTGCCTTGTCGAGTCCGTGCGCGAGCGTGAAGCCGCCGCCCATGCAGATGAGCACGTCGGTGCGTTCCAGCGGCGGGAAGACCGCGAGGCTGTAGCAGCCGATGTCGCCCGTCACGATCACGTCGAACCTGGTGAGCGCGTAGAACAACGCGCGGTGGGGGCAGCCCGGGCAGAAGACCGGGGGCCGCATCGGGAGGCCGTCGGCCTGCGGGAACGGCTTCGGCAGGGCGTTGTTCGTGCCGCGGAGCTTTTCGCGGATTTCGAAGATGCGGTCGGGCGTGAGCTCGCCGCAGCGGGGAACCACGTCGGACTTGCCGGAACACGCGATGCCGAGCGAACGGACGTGCTCCTCCAGGATCGGGTCGCCTTCCTCAATGACCACGAGGCGTTTGACGGACGCGGCGAATTCGCGGATCATGGCGTCGGGGAACGGGAACGGCCAGCCGAGCTTCAGGACCGGGGCTTCCGGCATGAGCTCGCGGCAGTAAAGCGCCGTGATGCCGCACGTGATGATGCCGAGTTCGGAGCTCGTACCGGGCAGCACGCGGTTCAATGCCGGATGCGAGGCGGCGTCGACTCCCTGAGCGTCGAGGCGTTCCTCTGCCTTCACGCGGAGCTTGCGGCCCCAGAGCGGCAGCGGCACGAAACGGGACGGCTCCTTTTTGAACTCCGTCACATTGCGCGGGCGCGGCTCGCCGCATTCGACCAGCGCACGGGAATGCCCCACGCAGGTAGTCGTGCGGAGGATGACCGGGCAGCCGTACCTTTCGGAAAGCTCGAACGCCTCCAGCATGAAGGCGCGTGCGTCGACGGCGTCGGCGGGGTCGAGGAGCGGGACCTTCGCCAGCCGCGCGTAGTGGCGGGTATCCTGTTCGGTCTGGGAAGAATGCTGTCCCGGGTCGTCTGCCACGCAAATGACCAGTCCGCCGCGTACGCCGACATAGGAGAGCGTCATGAGCGGATCGGCGGCCACATTCAGTCCGACGAGCTTCATGGTCACGATGCAGCGGGCTCCGCCGATGGATGCTCCGGCGGCCGCCTCAAGCGCGACTTTCTCGTTCGGGCTCCACTCGCAGTAGACGCCGTCGTATTTGACGAGGTTTTCGAGGATTTCGGTGGACGGGGTGCCGGGGTAGCCGAAAGCGGCCGTCACGCCGCCTTCCCAGGCGCCGCGTGCGATGGCTTCGTTTCCGGTGAGGAGCAGACGCATGCGGGATTACCTCCGGGCCGCGGCGACCGCGCGTTTGAAGGACGGGAGCGACTCCGTGATAGTGCGTTCGGGCACACAGAAGGCGAGGCGGATGAAACCTGCCATGCCGAATCCGACGCCGGGCACCGCGAGGATGCGTTCGCTCTGGAGGATGCGCACGAACTCCACGTCGTCCTCGATCGGGGTCTTCGGGAAGAAGTAGAACGCTCCGGGCGGGAGATAGAACTCGAAACCGGCTTCGCGGAGGACATCTGCCATCATGTCGCGGCGGCGTCCGTAGAGGACCGGATCGACTTCGCAGTCGATGCAGCGGTTCAGCACTTTCTGGCCGATCGCGGGTGCATTCACGAACCCGAGGATGCGGTTGGTCATGGTGACGGCCGCGATGAATTCCTTCACGCCGTGGAAAGCCGGGGCGGCGGCCACGTAGCCGACGCGTTCGCCTGCGAGCGAGAGGTTCTTGGAGAAGGATCCGATCACGATGGAGTCGTCGTAGAGCGAGAAGAGCGACGGTATCTCCATGTGTTCGAAGTTGAGGAAGCGGTACGGCTCGTCGGAGATGAGCAGGATGGGACGTCCGTTCTTTTCGGACTGTTCGCGGAGCAGGCCGGCGAGCGCGGCGAGCTCTTCGCGATTGTAGATGCGGCCGGTCGGGTTGTTCGGGGAGTTGATGATGACGGCGCGTGTCCTGTCGCTCAGCGCTGCGCGGAAACCCTCGATATTGAGCGAGAAGTCGGCGGGATCGGACGGCACGGGCCGGAGTTTGCCGCCGAAGTTCGAGACATAGAAGCCGTATTCGACGAAGTACGGCGCGGGGCATAGGACTTCGCAGCCGGGTTCGAGCGTGGCACGGAAGACGGCGTTCAGGCCGCCGGCGGCGCCGCAGGTGACGACGACGTGCGAGGCGTCGATCTCCGCGGACTGCTCCTGCGAGACCTTGCGGGCGAGGGCGGCGCGGGTGTCGGGGAATCCGGCGTTCGGCATGTATCCGATGGAGTAGGGCTGGTCGGCGGTCTGCGCGAAATCAAGCAGCGCGGCCTTCACTTCGGGCGGCGGGGGCATGTCGGGGTTGCCGAGGCTGAAATCGTAGACCTGATCCTCGCCGTATTTCTTCTTGAGCTCGATGCCGGCTTCGAACATCCTGCGGATCCAGGAGGAATGCTCCATGTAGCCGAGGATTTCACCTGTCACGACGCTGTCCATCATTTGCCTCCTTCGTTTGGGGTGTCTTCGCCGACCGTCTCGTAGAAAATGCGCTTTGCCTTGCCTTCGGTGCGCGGGAGTTCGCCGGGCTTGTAGATGTCGCCCTCTGGAGAGAATCCGAGGTCTTCCTTGAGCTGTTTTTCGACCATGAACCCGGTCACGCCCGGTTCGGCCTCCACGTTCACGCGCAGGCTCTTGATTCCGTGATTGTCGCGGATGATGATCTGGTAATTCGGCAGGACGCCGGGGACCTTCAGGAGGGATTGTTCCACCTGGTTCGGGAAGAAGTTCACGCCGGAGATGATGAGCATGTCGTCGAGGCGGCCGCTGATGGTGTCGAGGCGCAGGTGGGTGCGTCCGCAGACGCATTTTTCGCGGGTCAGGATGCGTCCGCGGTCGCCGGTCTTGAACCGGATCACGGGGAGCGCTTCGCGGGTGATGCTGGTGACGACGATTTCGCCGAATTCTCCGTCGGGGACGGGCTCGCCGGTGTCGTGGTCGACGACCTCGACGATGTACTCGTCTTCCCACATGTGGATGCCTTCGTGGGCGGGGCAGTCCATGCCGCTGCCGATGCCGCCGGTCTCGGTCATGCCGTAGATGTCGAACGCGTCGATGCCGAGTCCGTCGCGGATGCGTTTCTTCATGCCGGGGGAGAAGGATTCCGCGCCGAAGATGCCGATCTTCAGGTCGGGCAGGGACTGGTTCGTCTCCGCCAGGATCTCCATGATGCGGATGGAGTAGGACACGACGGCGACCATCACGCGGGTCTGGAAGTCGTGTGCGAGCTTGATCTGGCGGACGGTGTTGCCCGCGCCGGTCGGTACGACGAAGAGTCCGGCCTCGCGTGCGCCGTGGTAGCAGCCGAAGCCGCCGTTGAAGAGCCCGAAGCCGGGGGTGATCTGGCAGGTGTCGCCGGGGTTGGCGCCCGCCATGACGTAGCAGCGGCCCATGCAGCGCGCCCATTGCTTGAGGTCGGCGATGGTGTACGGCATCACGACCGGGGTGCCGGTGGAGCCGCTGGACATATGCATTTCGGCGAGTTTGTTGCGCGGGACGCAGGACATTCCGAGCGGGTACTGGTCGCGGAAGTCTTTCTTCGAGCAGAAGGGGAGTTTGTGGAGGTCGGCGAGGCCGCGGAAGTTCGCGGGATCGACGCCGGCGGCTTTATAGCGGGCGGCGGACCAGGGGGAATTCTTCGCGGTGTGGGCGATGATCTCCTTCAGGCGTTTGTTCTGAAGTTCGGTGATCTGGGCGCGGGAGAGCGTCTCGAGTTCTTCGTTCAAATATCGGATCATAGCATTCTTCCTTTCCTGAATGCGGTTAGATTTGCTTCTTCAAAGCCCTTCTTGACGCGGGCGAGAAGTCCGGCGCGCCAGTGGTCTTCAGTGATCTCGGGGAGCCCCTTGGAGAGCGCCCCGGTGAGGATCGTGTTGGCGAGTCGGGGGTTGCCCAGTTCCTGCGCGAGCGCGTTGCAGTCGAGGTATATGAGGCGCGGGAAGACGGCGCGCAGACGATCCTCCACGTCGTCGGGGTATGTGCATGCGCCGGTCGTCACGGTCACGGGGATCACGCTCGTTTTCGCGACGGCGGCGAGGCCGCCGGGCTTCAGCCAGTGGGCGTAGCGGATGGCTTCGATGTGCTCCATGGCGGCGATCACGTCGATGCTGCCGGAGACGGCCAGCGGCGCGAAGGAGCCTTCGCCGTAGCGGACCTGGGCGGTCACGGAGCCGCCGCGCTGCGCCATGCCGTGGATTTCGTTGGTCGTGACGTTGAACCCGGCTGCCTCGGCGGCGGATGCGATGATGCCCGCCGCGAACAGAATGCCCTGTCCGCCCACGCCGGTCAGTAAGATGCTTTTAATCATAGTTCAAATGGTACTCCGTCCGGTGCGGCATCCGCCTCCACGCGAGAGTGGGGGAAGCGCGCGCAAACATTGTCTTCAAATACAAAAAACTAATATAGCATAAATGGTTTCAAAAATCAAGCTGAACAGGTGCGCGGATGCGAAAAAACACCGGGACGGTATGGTTTTGTCCCGAAGGAAAGCCGGTGCAGGGGGGGATTCGGTTCGGGATCAAGCCCCGAGACCGTTCATTTTCATCATCTTTTCGGCGTCTTTCATGCCCTGGCCGGCGGCCAGCCGAAACCATTTCGCGGCTTCGGCACGGTCTTTTCCGACGCCGGAACCTTCCAGATATGCCACTCCGAGGTTGTATTGCGCCTCATCGAGCCCCTGTTCGGCGGCCAGCCGATACCATTTCACGGCCTCGGCGGGGTCTTTCTTCACGCAGAAGCCGTTGTAATAAAACCAGCCGAGGCTGTTCTGCGCCTGGTCCAGGCCCTGTTCGGCGGCCAGGCGGTACCATTTCGCCGCTTCGGCGTAATCCTGTTCGAGGCCGCCGCGGCCGGATTCATGGAAATCGCCGATCATGTACTGTGCGTTTGCGAAGCCCCGATCGGCTGCTTTGCGGAACCACTTCGCGGCCTCGGCATCGTCCCGCCTGACGCCGTCCCCGTCGTAACAGCAGATGCCGAGCATGTGTTCCGCGACGGGATGCCCTTTCTCCGCTGCCTTTCTGAAAAGGGGAACGGCATCCGCGAAACGTCCGTCGTTGTATGCCTTCAACCCTTTGTCGAGTTCCTTCTGACCGTCCTGCGCGCCGTCGACGACGAGGGCGCGCGGCTCGAACATCCATGCGAACATGTTCCGCAGGGCGGTTTTCATCCGGTTCATGCCGACATGCCCTTTCTTTGTCGATGCCGCGGAACCCGGGCGAACGTAGCGGGATCAGTATTTCTCAATGCCGCAGTATTTTGCGAAGGCTTCGGCTTCGTCCTTCGTGAGCATGATGACCGCGCCGTGTTTGGCGCCGGAGAAATTCGTGGCCTTCATGACGCCCTGATTGAAACGGCCGAGGTTCGTGAACTCGCGGAAGTCCGTGGTCTCGCTGAACGCCATTTCGTTCGGGAACGAGTAGTTGTCGAACATCAGCACGTACTTGTCGGTGCCGATGCGGCGCCACACGTTCGGGGCTTCCACCGCGCCGCCCGTTTTCGCGCAGTTTTCGTCGTTGACGTACTTGTAGCCGTAGAGCAGATGGTCGGATTCGGCGTGCTTGATGCCGCTGTCGTAATCGAAGAGGTGGTATTTGCCGTTCCCGTAGGAGAGGTCGCCGTCGATGTAGGAGTGGTCGCCGAGGTCCGGGTCGAACCCGAGGAGCTTCGGCACGGTTTCGAGGCGGGTGAAATCCTTATCGGTGTAGGAATAGTAGAGCTGCTTCACTTCGCCGCCCTTGAGCCCGAGCGTGAAGTAGACGAAGATCCTGCCCGTTTCCGGGTCGTAGGCGGTCTCGGGCGCCCATGCCTGGCTGATGTCGCCGAGCTCGGGGAACGCGGCGGCAACGTCGAAGTGGGTGCTGTTCCAGTTGATGAGGTCCTTCGATTTCATGAGGACGAGGCTGCGGTTGTTGCCCCAGCCGTACTTCTGGCCGTCGCGCTGCCATTGGGTGGAGCGCAGTCCCTGCCGCTGGGCATGAATGTGCAGGTCGGTCGCGGCCATGTAGAAGCCGTCGGGCCCGCGGAAGATGTGCGGATCGCGGATGCCTTTCTGCTCGGCCAGGTCGATGCCGAGGAGCACGGGCTTGTTGCCGTTCACGTCGGTGAACGTGTAGCCGTCGCTGCTGAGCGCGAAGAAGATGTCGTGGTACTGTTCGCGGAAGGAGACCATCAGGTATGCGCCGAAATTGTCCTCCGTGACCTCGGGAAGCCTGGTGTCGGAGACGCTCGAACATGCGGCGGTCGCGAGCGTGGCAGCGAATGCGGCGGATGCGACTGCGAGCGAGGCGAAGAAACGGCGGAGGAACGGGCGGGCGGATTTCATGGGCGGAGTCCTTGCATGGTTGAGGGTGGTTCGAAACGGAAAGATGAGCGCGGGGTACAGGCCGGGCGGTCCGAACATCCAAATAACTATAATGCGGAATGGCGCTTTTTCAAGGCTGCAAGGCGGAAAGATGTCTGAAAAAAGCGGAAAAAAGCCTGAAACGGCTTCGCGCAACGGTCCGGGGGAAAAGCCGGAATGCCGCTTCCGTGCGCGTCGAATGAGGCATCTCACGGACCGGAGAGAAGCGGACTGCGAGAGAATCTCCTCCGGCCATGCATCCCGGCTCTTGAAAAAAAAGATCCTCATGGTATATTTATTAGAGAACGGGAGCCCACGATATCCCGCCCAGGGGATTTTTCCCTCAAAAAACACGAAACCGAAATCGAGGAGAGAGAAATGATCGTCGTCAACACCGAAACGATCCCCGGCATGCGGATCGTCGAACTCAAAGGCCTGGTCCAGGGAAATACCGTGCGGGCGAAGCATGTCGGCCGGGACATCGCGGCATCCTTCAAGAATCTGGTGGGCGGCGAGCTCAAAGGCTACACCGAGCTGCTCGTGGAATCCCGCCGCGAGGCCGTGAGCCGGATGATCGCCCAGGCGGAGGAGCTTCACGCCAACGCCATCGTCAACGTCCGTTTCGCCACCAGCAGCATCACTGCCGGAGCGGCGGAGCTTTATGCCTACGGCACCGCCGTGAAAGCCGTTCCGGCGGACGGACAGGCGGAGGCCTGACCATGGGAGACGATGAAATCCGGGCAGCCTTTTTCATGCTGTTCCTGTACATCTTTCTGCCCCTGCTGCTTCTGGGCGGCACATGGCTGACCCAGCACATGATCGTCAGGTCGCGCAGAAAATACCTTTCGGAGCAGGAAGAGTATTTCCGGGGGAAAATCTGCATGACGAACCTGAAACAGTTCCCCGGAGGAAACTGTTTTGCCCCGGTTCTTGTAACGGGGGCCGCCGTGATCGCCAACAACTATTTCATCTCCTTTGTTTCCGGCTTCAGAAACCTTTTCGGCGGCGAGATGAAGGGCTACTCCGGCATGTGTTCCGATGTCCGGCGTCTGGCGCTCGTCCGCATGCTTCAGGAGGCGGAGAAGGCGGGCGCCGATGCGGTTTGCAACATCCGTTTTGAGACGTCCACGATCAATTCCGAAGGCAAGAAATCCGGAGGCGTTGAGCTGGTCGCCTACGGGACGGCGTTCCGAAGAAGCCATTCATGAGCAGGCGGAAGAAACTTTTTTCGGTGGAGGACGAGGTCGCGTTGCACCCGGACCTGGTCCGGGACATTCAAAACGCCGAAGAACTGCCCGAGCCGGCGGAGAAAGACGGGAAGGCGTCCTCGCGGGAATTGTACTACGCGTCGACGGCTTTTGAGCCGGGCGTCGGGGAAGGGGATTCGCCGGAGTACCGGGAATTGGTCCGCCGGGAGCTGACGCGTTACCCGGACTGCATGCTCCCGGCCATTTCGATCCTGAGCGGTCTTGTCGGGGGGCTCCTTGCCGTTCCGGCCGTATTCCTGAACGGAATCGGCTCCTGGTTCGGGTTCATCATGCTCGTCTTCCTCGGCCCCTTCGCCGAGGAGTCCCTGAAGCAGTGCGGGACCATTTTCCAGCTTGAAAGAATGCCGGGGTCGCTCCGGTACGGCTGGCAGTTCTTTCTGACCGGCATGCTGGGCGGCGCCGTCTTCGGCGTGCTGGAAAACCTGATCTACCGGTACATCTATCTGGCGGCGCTTGCGCCGGAAAAACTGGCGGCGGTCATGGATTTCCGCTGGACCGTCTGCATAATGCTGCACGTCCTCTGCACGATCGTCTCCTCGCTGGGGCTCATGCGCGTGTGGCGGGAAAGCGCGGAGAAAGAACGTCCGTTCAGGCTGCACGACGCGTTCCCGTGGTTCGCGGCGGCCACCGCCATTCACGGATTATACAACTTTTCCATGCTGTTCCTGAATCCATTCGATACTTGATCCTTTTCTCCGGCACCGTTCGGGCAGGACGCGCCTGCGGCTTCGGGGAAGACTCCCCGTTTGCCCGGAGGGGAAAAAAGGGCGGACGACTCAAAACGAAAAAGCCGGAAACGGCGCGTATGCCGTCCCGGCTTTCATGCTCCGGCCCGCCTTCCGCATACGTTTTTTCCACGTGGCGGGACCTGGCGGGGGGCGATGGAGAAGATCAGCTCTTCGCGGAGACGATGTTGCAGCTCACGCCCGCGATCTTGCCGAGTTCGGCGGCGATGGCGGAGGCTGTTTCCGGCGCGGCATCCAGCACCACGCTGATGATGCTCACGCCGCGGGAGTGGTAGGGGATGCCCATGCGGCCGACGATGGAGTCGCTGTAGGCATGGAGGATCCTGTTGATCTGGTCGGAGGCGGTGTTGTCCTCGACGATGACGCCGAGCAGGGAAATGCGTTTGGAGTCGTCCATGATGAAAATCCTTTCGTGCTGGTTGC
>Ga0310696_10004229_pt1 | contig 17660 bp, 36 predicted proteins | sample AusTroGonzalo_MG_4_FD_203885 | JGI IMG/M metagenome (GOLD analysis project Ga0310696, IMG submission 203885) | Bovine rumen microbial communities from tropical cattle in Woodstock, Queensland, Australia - Gonzalo_02 (v2) (version 2) | ecosystem: Host-associated > Mammals > Digestive system >...
GATTGCCCCGTATGAGATGAACTTCGCCACGTTCCTATCCCGGCTGAAATCCGACAACACCTTCAAGTGGGTCTATGATTGCCCTGGGTCGGGGGATGTGCTTCGGGCGCTGGATTTCGAGGGGTACACCGACGCTGCGGTGTGTCCGCTACCCTCTGTTGCGGAGGTAAGCGGAGCGATTGGTATTGATGCAACTACCAAGCAGTACGGCTTCCCGGTTAATCCGCACGAAAATGAGGATTTCCCCGGGCTGAATCTTTCCGACTTGAAGCCGTATGTCCCAGAGACGGACACGCACCTTCTCGATAACTATTATGTCGGCGTAGTTATCTGGAACAACAGCGAGACCCACTATGCGACCACGGACTACAAGGTCAAGGAGAAGCCTTCGTATAAGCCGAATTTCAACATATCACTTACCGGGTTGAGCGAGACAACGTACTATGTGCGGTGCTTCCTTTCGCAGAATCAGATTTCGCAGGACACACCCCCGAATCCGGCGTATTTCGTTGCTTGCGACGACCCCGTGAGAACATTCCAGTTCTACTATGTCGGCCCTGGCCCCGAGCCGTATATGATTCTTGCCGAGCTGACCGTAAAGAATCTTGCCGCGCCGGGACAACCCCAACAGCTTCGATACATTGTACGAATCAAGAACCAGTCCGGGAACACGGCATCTATCTCCAACGCGACTCTTATCGTGGGCGATCCCGCGGCAATTATACCTCCTATCGGTGAGACCATCTCGCTCACCGGGCTTAACGGGTCTTACGCGAACCAAGAGCAGAAGGGCGCGGAAGACTACATACTCGACGAGCATAATATCGGCGACCCTGTGACCTTCTACGCGGAAGTGTCTGGAGTCTCCGGGCAGGCAACGCTCGAAGGTACGGGGGCTGTTGAATAATCAGTTAAACCAAATAATATCAAATCATTATGGACAACGACAACATGAAAAGAATCGTGACTTGGCTGAAGGTTATCGGCCTGGTCGTCTGGGGCTTGCTTACCATCGCATCAGCCTGCGGTGTGTGGAACTACTGCCCGGAGAGAGCCGTGAAGTTCGCGGCTACTATCATCTTCGCAGGCAACATCGGCCTCGTGGCGTGGCTTGGGATCAAGCTGTATCGTGCGAACAATCCGACGCCGAGTGAGGAGCAGTAACCACCCGGGCCGGGAAAACTCGGCCCACAAAATCAAAAACTATGTACGCATATTACATCGGAAAGAAAACCGACAAGCCCACTATCACCGAGGGCGAGCGTCCCTGCTGGATCGTCCGAGTCCTCCAGGCTATCGTAGGAATCCATTGGATTAAAATCAAGTAGAAAATTATGGAGAAACCGAAACTCAAAAATTCAGTCATTCTGGCCCTCGTAGAGCATGGGCTGGAGAACACCACCGATCACTCCGTCGATTGCGGCAACGCCTACAAGGTTTACAAGTTCGTCCACGAAATCCGCAAAGCCAACGAGGAGATTCTGGACGAGCGGGCAGGGCTTGTCAAGGCCGCAGGTATCGACGACCCGCAGAAGTTCGACGAAAGACGGGCAGAGCTGAAGGCGAAACCCAAGCTCACCGAAGCCGAGCGGAGGGAACTCGCCGAAATGGACGAGAAGCTCGACCGCTTCACCAAGACCTTTGATGAACTGCTGGACAACGAGACCGAACTCGATGTCAAGACCATCCCATTCGAGCAGTACCACAAGCTCGCCGCCGAGAACAAGTCCACCCCCGCAACTCGGATGGTGGACGGCAAGCCTATGACCCTCAATTTCGACATCTTCACCATCTTCCGGGAAGACCTCGAGAACATCCTTTGGGTGGCGCCGATTGATAACGACTGACGTATGGTAGAAATAAAAATTAAACGAAACAAAGCAGAGAGCGGACCGGGCTATACGCACGGTCGGCTCTTCGTTGACGAATGCGGCTTCCTGTGCTGGACGCTGGAAGACCAAGATCGTGGCTTGACGCAGGATATGCCGACAGAGAAAATTAAGACCATCAAGGTCTACGGAAAGACGGCGATCCCGACGGGCCGCTATCGGATTGAACTGCGCGTCAGTCAGAAATTCAAGGACAGGCCGTGGTGCAAGAAGTTTGGCGGAATGATTCCATACATTCTGGATGTTCCAGGCTTCGATGGTGTTGCGATACACCCCTTTAATTCGCCAGAAGAGAGCCTTGGCTGCATCGGCCCAGGCGAACTTCACGGAACAATTCGTGGGCGAATATTCTCTTCGACGAAGGCGTATGGTGACATTATGGAATACTACCTTGTTCCGGCGCACGAGCGTAAGGACGAAATTTGGATAACTATTGAGTAGAACGCTATGACCGGGTGTATAGTAAGATACTTTGAGGTCGGCGAGAAGGGTGTCCTCATCCAACATAAGGAAGATTACCCGACGAAACTCTCCGGCCGCATCAACTACTGGCTGGCCTATCACGACCCGCGCAAGCGGAATGTTACCATCGAATACATAGAAAGGAAGACATGACCAAGTTCCAGAAATACGCTACTATCTTCATTGTTGTCTGCCTTGCTATCGTCGCGGCCGGCTTCGCCTGCAAAATCTCGCGCAGCCGTGGCTATAAGGCTGGATACGCAGACGCGTACGCCAGCATCAAGCCAGACACCGAATATGTGGACAAGCCGGTCTACATTGACAAGCCCGTTCCGGTCGAGGTCAAGCCTGCCGGCATGGAGATGTATCCGATCGGGACGCTGGCTCAGCTTCAGCAGATGGTTGACTCGATGGCCGCTGTAAAGCCGGACACTTCAGCCGTAGTGATCCCCATACCGATGGAGACCAAGACCTATCGCGACTCAACCTACGAGGCCCAGGTGTCCGGATACAACCCGTCGCTGGACTGGATCAAAGTATACCAGCGGACGGCTTACATCAACACACCGATTCCGACGCCCGTGTGGCCTGCGCTGATGATCTCGCCGGCCGTGAATGTGGAAGTGCTGCCGCGCAGCGTTTTCGCCGGCGCTGGAGTCGTGGCCGACTATTGGGCGGGGCGCTGGCAGTTCTCCCTCGAGGTTGGCTACGGCGTGAACAACATCCTCGGCCAGGCAGTGCCAGGGGTGGACACCTATAAAGGCGAGGCCGCAGCCGGAATGTACGGGCGCGGACAAGTGAAATACAACTTAATCCGAAAATAGTATGAAACTCAAAGAACTCAAATCAAGAATCAACGCTTTGCCGGAGAACCTGGACGAAGTGGGTGTCATGTTCGGCGCAGAAGGCGTCGATGTCTTGTATGAAGTGGAAGATGTCACAACGGGCAAGTTCGAAGGCGAAGTGCCGAAGGGCTGCACGAAGGACATGGTTCTGCTCTGGAATGGCGTAAAGGAGTAGTAGCCAATGGCCCAGAAGGCGAAGGTTAAGGTCACGGTCAAGACCGGAAGAAAAGGGGATGCTGGCACGCTTGTTGCTAGGATCCCCGTAACCGTCGCCAAGACTGAGAGACCGAAAGGGCAGCTTATTTATAGGACGAGGGCGCAGTTGAATGTGCACTTATACAACAAGAATGGACAACCGCGAGCAAGAAGTAGGTAAAATCAAGCATCTGGTCAACAAGCTGAGATATGTTACGCTTGCTGTCCAAATCATCCCGTTTGTCTATTCCAGCCTGTATATAGCTGCTATGGTGTTGTATCTCTTCGTTTCAGAGGATGCTAGATATGTCTTGGACACGCTGCTGTATGTATCTCCGATCGTCATCCTGGGCTTTCTATTTCTCTCGAGTGTTCTGGAGTTATGCAAATGGCACAAAACAGCATGTGCGCTTCCTGTTTTTCCTCAACTATTGGTATTTGTCGACCAGCATATAATGGAACTTTCCGTGATAGAATATTACATCGGTATTGCCACGCCAATCGCCATGGGTAGCCTATTGCTGGTCGCCGCCTATAATGTCTTCATGAAATGACGCCACAAGAAGAATTCTCTCTCGAAGTCCTCGACCTGCTCGCTTCCAAGATCAAGAACGGAAGTTGCACGAAGCAGCAGCTGGACGCAATCTATAATGTCACATCGGAGAATCTTCCGATCTGGGCCACCGCTGATGAGATAGCCGGCCACTTCGGGAAAACGAAGGACGCCGTCCATAGCGTCATCAAAAACAAGCTACTTTCGAAGCCGAAGAGGAACATAACCCTCTACGACTTCAAGGAATTCTGCAAGAAGATCCCATCGTCTTGGCGCAAGAAGCGCTGATAGACAATCACATATAACTATTTTGGCCACTCCTTCATCGGGGTGGCCTTTTTCGTGAACTTTGCAGTACAGATGAGGCCCATCTAACGACAAAGTTTAACAATTAAAATGATAAGAAACTATGGCGGACGATCGTAGTACAATTATCCTCCCCGACGGCCAGAACCACGGATATCCTTACTACCCGATGGCTGGCGGCTTCGGTGGCGGATTCGGTTCTTTCAATTCTATCGCTGACCTCTTCGGTCTGGCGATTATCGCATCAATGTTTGGCTGGGGCAACAACGGCTTCGGTGGCGGTTTCGGCAACTGGGGCGGTGGTAATGCTGCCGGCTTCCTTTCCAACCAACTCAACAACGACTCCGGTCGTGAGCTGATCATGAACGCAGTGACCTCTCAGGGCGAGGCTTCCCGCACCGCCATCCAGAGCCTTGCGACGATGCTCGGTCAGGACTTCAACCTCGTGAACGCCGGCGTGCAGAACGTCCAGAACGCTCTGGCCACCATCGCCGCGAACCAGGGTATGAACACCCTCCAGGTTGTCAACGCCATCCAGAACGGCAACTGCCAGCTCGCGAGCCAGTTCCAGCAGTGCTGCTGCGAGAACAAGCTTCTCGTCACTGAGCAGGGCTACCAGAACCAGCTGCGCACCGTGGCTCAGACCAACGAGATCAATAACGGCATCGCTGACCTTAAGGCTACGATGATTGATCAGTTCTGTGGCCTCGAGAAGCGCGAGATGCAGGCCAAGATCAACCAGCAGTCCGATATGATCAGTCAGCTCCGTGGCCAGATCGATAACGCCAACCAGACGGCGGCCATCACCGGCTATGTCAATAGCCTCGTGACACCGCTCGCCCAGAAGGTTGACCAGATCGCCGCGAAGCAGCTCCCGACTGTCAACGTGCAGTGGCCTCAGCTCCAGGCAATCAACACCACCCCGTATGTCAGTGGCGGCATCTACGGCGCCTATGGCTACGGCTACGGCAACAACGGTCTTGTTTTCTAGGAGGGCGTGACCATGTGTGATTGTGTTTGCATTGCAATGACCAACACGCGTGGAGTGCCCTATCTCACCACGAACGGTGTGACCGTGGGTACTGACGCGGTGGATTTTTCTCTCGGCATCCGGGAGATTCCCCGCGTCGGGTACCTCACGATCCGCATCTCCGAGGCGATTCCGGAGGGAACGACCGGCACGCTGCCGGTACGGTTCACCCTTAACGGGCAGACCCGCGCGTTGACTTCGTTTGGCGGCGTCGCAGTGACCGCTGCCGACCTTACGGGCGCAGGCGTCATCACGGTCTTCTATGACTGGTTCAATGGCATCCTGCAGACCGTATCACCCATCGTTTAACAGTAAAAAACAAAAACAATGCTTTCAGGACTTAGACAAGGTACTCCCGTGTATGTTCTATACAAGAACGAACCGCGATTCGCGGTAGGAAAAGTCGCTCAAGTCAGCAATCAATACCCGCCGCAGTTCAATTTTCAGCAGCCCCTCAACCCGAGTACGATGGGAATGATGGTTGACCTCTCCATCGAGGTGGACGGCAAGACGGAAACATACCCAAGGATTCCGATCAATTCTTCCATCGCGGAATTCCCCGACAAGGGCGTGATTCTCAGCGAAACGAGAGACGGAATCGTAAATGAAATAAATGTGATCCGCAACGCCAGCCAGACAGCCATTGAGCAGGTGGATTTGCACCGGAGAATCATCGCATCGTGCGACCAGCTTCTCCTGGACTTGAATCCACAGCTCAAGCACGATCAGGAGCAGGCGAATAAGATTGCCAGACTGGAGGAACAGCTGGCGGGAATGAGCGAGCAGATAGCGGCTATGACGGGATTGCTGTCTAAGTCCCTGGGCAAGAAAAAAGAAGAATAAAAATGGGCTATCGTGTTATTAGCATGAGAGACGGACGCTATGGGCGGAAGTCTTCCGACACCGAGGAGTTCTACGAGGCCATGGAGATGGCCAAGGAAGGGCTCAAAAAGGTGTGCGAACTTGCCGAGGAAATGGCAGATCAGTACGGCGAGCGTGGCGACTATGGACGGCGCCGCGGCTATGCCGAGCGTGGTGACTGGGATGATGACGACATGTACGGCGACCGCCGTCGTCGCGATTCTATGGGTCGCTACAGATAGTTTCACCGAAGGGGTGGAGGATAATCCCACCCCTTTATAAAAATTCAAGCAAATGGCAAGAATGGATTATTATGAGATGCTCCCGTCTGGGATGGAGGCGTATCTTAGTTTGTACTCGTGGCATTTTTCAAAGAAGATGTGCGAGTTCGCGGTTTCGATGATGAAAGACCGAAATGGGCAGAAAGTCAAAATGAAACCAAAAGAAGAGGTCGAAAGTATTCTTAGAAACAACAGCGTGGAAATCGAAAACAACCACGGTTATGACGCAGTATTCGTAATGCATATGGGCCTTTCCGACTATATGGGTTCATCAATTGTCGATGAGATGCATCTTGCAAAATATGTTAAAGATGTATTAGACGACAAAGATGGGTACGACGGGATTGCTCTCACTCGATTCCTAGCCGATTGTTCGGCAAAGGGTGTTCCGATTGTCTGGGAAGATGTGATTTAATCAGCGTAGCGAAACGAACAGCCGTGATGGTGCTTCATCTTACCAGACAAACAATAATGGACGCCGCTATCCACGAACCCGTCTTCCCGACATGCAGAGGCGATAGAGCCATAGCGTCTCTCCGTCCCATTGGGGAATGTGACTATAATCGCTTTGGCTCCAAAAATCTTTCCGTAGAAAAAACATTTCTCCCCAGATTTCGCCAACGAATTGTGGTGCTTTGTTAGCGGGTTCGATGAGTTTTCATGGTAAGTAACCCACCTAAGATTATCCACTCTATTGTCGAGAGTGTTTGTGTTGATGTGATCGACGCACGGCTTGTTTTGGGGGTTGGGAATAAACAGCGAAGACACGACTTTATGGGTATATTTCCTTTCTTGTTTTTCCCCGTTGCTTGCCACAAAAGAGAGATACTTTCGCCCAGCCGGCAATGGCTGTTTAAGAATGCGGGTTTTTGTGCAACGCGTTTTACCAGCCCTCGCGACAGCAAGATGGCTAATAGATTTTGCTCGGCCAAGATTGGAAACTTGATAAAGACCCTCGTATCCGGGGACATCTTTCCATACCTCGCCGGGCATATCCTCAAGGGACAAGTTTTGATACGGTAGCATAATGCAACAGTTTATTAGGTTGGCAACAGAAAAATAAAGAGCGGCAGGCGCTGTTGCTTCGCTTTTCGGAACGGGAGCGACCCGATCCTATCCGCTCTACAAATATACAAAAAACTTTTATGAGAACAATGGTTACTCGAATAGCAGACTGGACGATCAGATTCTATTTCTCCTTCGACATATATGACAGGGAGCGTATCATGCAGGCCCTGGTCTGGGCGGACGCCCCAAATTCTCTCATTTCCAAGGTGTCAGCGAACATAGAAAATGGCCGTTTAAATGAAGGGTTTTGCTACAGTAACCCTTATTTGAGAAGAACTGTGCTTGGGACAGGAATCGCCGAGTCCGGCCCGGAGGTTCTGGACAGCATGGTGCATGAAATCATCCATATCTGCCAGCACATGGCAGAAGAAGATGGAATAAATCCGTTTGGCGAGGGATTGGCTTACCTCGGAGGAGATATTGCGCGCAGTGTTTCAGACATCGTATGCGAGCTGTCCTGCCCGCATTGCAATAGATAGGGCGGTACCGGCAAGTTGGTTGCTCTATAAAAGCCCCGGGGAGTTTTTTGCGGTTCTCTCCGGGGCTATCTTATACCGGGAAGATTCTTCCCATCCCGTCCTGGTAGATCGGCGTTCCATCCAGCATCGCGCCGTTTGGATTCATCCGGAAATCCTCAGCCGTGAACGCCCGGTTATAGAAGTAGGCGAGAGGAGTCGCGGTGGCCGCGCAGAACTTGTCTATCGTGGCTTGTTTTGGCACGACGCGGCAGTTTTCTATCTTCCATATTGATGTCGCTGTGCAGCGAAGTTTCTGGGCCATTTCCTGCCGCGTGAGGCCGCACTCCTCACGGATTTCCTTAAATGCTTTTCCGTAATTCATTATTGTAATCATTGACTACCCACTCCGCGATCTTCTTAGTAAGAATCTCCATTGCGAGCACTATTTGTTTGTAATATTTTTCCTTTACCTCGGCGCCCTCACCGAAGAGCGACTTCGACAGGTCCTTCGTTTGCTGGATGACGGTCTCCATTCTGCTTTCGCGATCTTCCTTGGTGTAGATGGCTCCACGCAGCTTGAATCCGCCCTTCTTCCAGGTTTCTCCGTAATGCCCCATCGCTTCGTATGCGAGACGGTTGCAGATCCAGATGTCTGCTATTCTTGCCTGAACCTCGGCCGGCTCGTCGATGCAACAGTTTATCATCTGGAGTCTCGCTACCTCGATGTGATGTTCCAGATAGGATTCCATCTCGTCCGCCTTGTCGATGATGTATTCTCTTTGGTCCTGGTTAAACGCAGCGAAAAAGCGATCGAAGAAATCATTAAAAGCCGCCCGAATCCGCCCAACAGTACGCTTATCCTCGTGCTTGTACTTCAGCGGTCTAATGCGCTTGTCAAACACCTGGTATGATGCGTCCATCAGGAAGAAATAGGTGACGGCTGACAGCGAATTGAGGTCGCCGTGGAAGTTCTTAATGCCGCGATAGCGGTGGAGCGCTTCGTTGATCTCTTTATTTGTCATATCTTCTTGCTTTTGATTTGTTCTCCCTCCTCCACATTCTCACTTCCCACCAGAGGATAATCAGTTTGATAATGCAGACAAACCCCGCGATGATGACAGCGGCGAGGATGGCGAGCAACAGGTAAGTGATGGTGTCGATGCTCATGGCTATTCCTCCTTCATAAAACAAATCCAATGCGTATTTGCCCGTTTGCCCAATATATGTCCGAACACGGGTTTCTGGTCGGTTAGAGCTAAAACTTCGGAGACCTTAATATCGGTCTCATTCCACTTGAAGATAAGAAATCCTCCAGGCTTAAGAACGCGAAAGCACTCGGAAAATCCCTTTGTCAGGACCTCCTTCCATCGTCCTCGCGGAAGCCAGCCGTATTTCTGCATCTGCCATCCCATCGTCTCCTTCTCGGAGGTGTATTTGAGATGCGGCGGATCAAAGACAACCATACGGAAGGTGTTGTCTGGGTGCGGCATCGAAGTGAAATCGGCAATAATGTCCGGCTCCACCGAGAAAGTACGGCCCTTGTAAATATCCTTGTCCTTAAAAGACCGAATGTCTTGGAAGAGGACTCGCGGGTCGTTCTTGTCAAAGTAGAACATCTTCCCACCACAGCATGCATCAAGAATTGGTTTCATATTATTCCTCCTCCGTTGGTTCGATGAACTCGATGTGGCTGTCTTTGCAAGCATCTTCAAATGATTCGTACCGGTGCATGCCTGGCCAGTATGAGTTGTATTCGATTCCTCGAGAGGAAATCCGATATGTCTCATCTTCTCGACAGGCGCGACAGATATCCCTTGACGCATGGCCGTTACCCCAATTATAGTCGGCAATACAGATTACCACATACCCTTTGTCCAGCAGCTCCTTGAGCCGCTTGTAGTCTTTGCTTGTCTTGTAGCCTTTCATATTACACTAATTCCCATTGTGAAAGTAGATACTCATTCTCCATCGCAATATCCCAAAAACAATCTCGCTCCCTCGGAACATCAGCTTGTTTTTGGGGATATAAGAGATACAGGGCAACAATAGAAAATCATTGTGCTTAAAGAAAATCAAATGGAAGGGCATCCACTTTGGTGCGCCTTTCGTTAGCCATACTTCTTTCATTTCTTTCTCTTTTTCCACCGGCGCATCAGCAGCCGCCTGCTCACGCAATCCGCTAAGATCCACGCGAAGCAGATGCCGACGCCGATGATGATGCCGATTATTATGCAGACAATCGAGTCGATGTTCATTGCTAGTCCCCGTCGAGATATGATGTCACCACAAGGAGCGCCGCCAGCAGGATGATCCAGCAGATCCATTGGGCGAACAGGTAGAACGCATTGTCCGGATAGAACACGATACCCCTCGGAATGGTCAGTTGCGTCCCATGCTCTCCGTCATCGGTCAGCGACTCGCGGACTTTCATCAGCACATTGGATTTCTCCAACTGAGTTCCGTCAAGACATCCTTCCAGTTCGGACTGGCAGGCCTTGAGGTTTATGTACCAGAACTCGACATTCTGGTCTTCGGTGCGCCACAGGACGGAAGTGTAGCCAGTCGTCAGTCCGTGCGCCTCGACATAGTCGACGGCCCGGTTCAGCCGGTCGAGTGCGAGTTCCGGCGTGTTAGCGTCGGCCGCCTGCTTCAGGTAGCCAGAGCAGTCCTGTCTGAAATGGATGCGCTTGACCGCGCAAGCGCCCAGGAAGATCACCGCTATCACGGTGAGCATCAGTAAAAGTCCTTTTTTTCATATCTTCAAAACTCATTTTTTTGTGCTATAATTCATCAAGTTCTTGCTCCAACCTTTTCACTTCTTCCCGGAGAACATCGAGCATCTTATTCCAAACGGGTCGCTCAATTCTTCCGTAATCATCAGAATAGCCGTTGGAGTTTGCGCAGTTCACTTTAACCAAGCACAATCTGTAGGTTTCTTTTTCATTACTCAACAGTCTGGAATACTCATCAATCGTTTCCTGTATGTAGTTTGCTTTTTTGATTTTTTCTCTATCCATAGTGTGTACAATCCGTTAATAATGCAACTCGATCAACTTTCCACGCAGGGCCTCGTACCTCTCGACCATCGCGAGATTATCCAGCACCAGCCTCCGGTAGTACGGAGAGCTGTTGTGCCGATAGATAGCCTGTTCTATGTCGCGGGACGGGTTGTAGTAGCCCTGGATAATCCCAAACATGGCCAGCGAGGAATCTATACTAAAGGCATCTTCGTGGCGAAAATTCCCGCCGGAAATGCGGTTTGCCTCGCGAACATACACGGGCGTGATCTGGAGCTGGCCGTAGTCCCCCGCGGCGCCGACCGCATCGTCACGATACTTACTTTCCGTGAAAGCGATCGCGAGTATGAGCCGGTCCCAATCGGTGAGCTCGTCCTTGTGGATTTGCCGTAGCAATTCCATAGCGGATTGATAGACAGGGGCGGGTTCCGGTTCCTCTTTCGGCTTGCACCCGAATAGGAGGAATCCGAGGACGATTGCACCACCGAGGTAACAAAGGATAGTCCAAATGCGGATTCTTCTTTCGTTCTTTCGCAAGGCGGGGCGGCAAGGCTCCAAGTCTGCGAGATTACACGCGCCGTAGTTGTAGTGGGCGCAGTCTTTACGGGGATGCTTCATAAACTATTCCTTTTGCAATTTGTCAATATCGGGCAGCCCGACTAAATGAAGGGCCTCGTTTGCCTTCTTTTTGTCACAATTTTGCAAGTCAATGTTATTCAACTTGTATTGTATGCACAACCGCTTGGCCGGCGGCTCATAATACACGAAGTCATGATACCCGCCGTATTGATGGATTAGAAATTCATATCCAGGATCGGACTTGACAAATCCGTGTGCTAATAGATACTTTTCGGTCATAACTTGATATACTTAAAATCTCCTTCTTGTTTGATAAACTCCCGGACACCTGCAAGGTCGTTGTCCTCAAAGGCTCTGCGCTCGGTTTCCGTGACCTCTTTTGACACGGCGTTCCAGCATTTCCGGATCGTGTAGGTGCGCTCTATCACTATCATACTACTTGATTTTTCGGAATCAAAGTCCAATATCGAACTGGAATTTACGCATCCGCTTCAATGGTGTATCATATTCTACAAGACTATGCCTGTCTTCTATGAGATACACCGCATACTCAAGCGCATCCTTTGCGGTTGGATTACTTTCCGTATCAGCCATCGCTTTCAATATATCCCTGCGAGTTACAGCTTTAATATGCCGCGAATCCGCAAGGTCATTTGCTAATTTCTCAAATCTTGCGTCTTCCATCTTTATTAGTGCTTTCGTTTGAACAGGTGTCATATACTACGCATTTCGGAAAGTGTTCTTTCGCACATAGAAATGCCTCGTTGGTTGTTTTAAATATGTGTGGTGGCGCAAAATTTGGCGACATCCACCAACGGATGAAATAAAGAAAACGATACCGCTGCTCTAATTGATACCGCAGCACATTCGGGTTCGGGTTATCGCTAACCTTTACAATTCTAAACTCTTTCATAATGTGTGTACAACGTGCCTATTTTGTGATTTTTTGGATTAACATTTTAACTTCCACCGGCTCGGACTCCCAGCGTGCAGACAAGAAAGAATCTTTCGGTAAGTCCATTGACAACCCGGCACCAACCCAGATTTCTCTTTCAAATCCGCGCACGGGCTTGTATCGAAAGGCGTGAACGCTCCCGTCCTTATCTCTCGCCACCCACCCGTGAATCGTCGGGAGGGATTCGTATTCTTCGGCGCATTTGATATAACCCTCGCGACGCAGTTTTGTTGTTTCCGAAACAACAAGTCCTAATTTATCGGATGAGGGGAAAGCGTTGTCCGCTTTCTTTTCAATTTCTTCTCGCGTCATACTACATCAGTTTTAATTTTTGTTGTCATGGCTTTTTCTATTGGCCATTTAGCATATACTATTCTATGTCGTAACGCATTTGCGTTTATTCCTACAATGTCTGCCCATTCGGGTATCGTATGTTCTTCGCCGTTGTATCTTATTATAACATTCCTTGAAGTATTATTTGCTTGCTCTTTATATGTTGCCCACCTGCAATTTGAAGGCTCATAATTTCCGGTATAATCAATTCTGTCTATTGTCAAACCGTCGGAATACCCATTCGCGAGCGACCACTTGTAAAACGCCATAAAGTCATTTTTCCATTCATCACAAATTGTTATCCCTTTCGCACCATATCTTTTGTACGATGTTGCTGATTTACAATAGCACCTTTGCTTCATCGAACTCCAAATAATATAGAGCCGAGAAGAGACCATATCGCTTGGGTATTTCCATCCATTATCATGATGACTTCTCATATAGCAGCCACATGACACGCTTCTACCACTTACAAGACTATATAACCTAACAACTGATTCTGTTCCACAATCACAATGGCACAAGAAGCATCTTACTTTGTCGCCGTTTGGCGAGATTGCTTTATCGACTTCCTTGATTATAGTCCATCGACCAAATCTATCTCCGGGATTAACTACTATTCTTTTCGCGGCCATCTTTATAGTTTTTAAGATCTTCGTAAAGAGCAGAGAGGTTACGAACAGAATCTTCTCCAAACCATTTTCTACTCGCCATTTCAAGTGCCTCCATCTGCTCCTCGCTGGGCTTCCAATGAGGCTGGGGACGGAGGGATTTGAGCCAAGAGAGCAACGCTTCACAATTTATTGGATAGTCGTCACGAATCGTGTCAAAGGGCGCATAACTTCTGTGAACTATATCAACAATCGTTTCTATGTTCCTCTCATCTTCCTCGCTCCACTTTTGCTTCGGCTGTGGACGGAGGGATTTGAGCCTCGCAATCAGATAATCTCTGGAGACATCCCAATAACCGCCAGTACAACAAGGCAACTTCTCACCGGGGCCGTAGTCGTTGAGAAGGACATCGCACACAATCTCTATCGCGGCGTTCTGTTCCCCGCTCCTCTCTGCGGGCTGCTCCTTGTGCTTTTCGAGGTAGGCAAGACATTTTGACTTCTCGTTGCCGTCCCAATGGCAAGGCGAAAGACGATTAAGAATTTCAATAATGTGCTTCCTTATCCTCTCGTCCTCGCTCTCGGCAAGAACAGGAAAAATGCCGAAAATCATTTTCTTGCGTCCTTCATTATCACCGCAATCTTTAATGGCTTGTTTTGCGCGGGCCAGCGCTTCTTCGTATCTGTCCATAATGTTTTTAATTTGCGAGCGGCAAGGGTATCACCCCCGGCCGCCAAGTGTCTATTCTTTCGTTTTTGCTTTGAAATTCCACAGCGGCTTGATCACCTTCTCGATGAAGACCGTGTCTTTGATGTCCTCCATGATCTGCTCCATGGGCTTGTAAACCATCGGCGCTTCATCGATGGTGCCCTCGCAAACCGATGTCGTGAAGATTCCTTCCATCGACCGCTTGAAGTCGGCCATGTCCAGTTTCTCTACTGCCTGCTTCCGCGACATGATCCTGCCGGCGCCATGAGGCGCTGAGCACAGCCAGTCCTCGTTGCCGCGACCAACGCAGATCAGTGACCCGTCACGCATGTTCATCGGGATGATGACGCGCTGGCCGGCGGCAGCAGAGATGGCGCCCTTGCGGATGATGCCGCTGTCGATATCGATGTAGTTATGGATCGACTGGAAGCAGTCGGCCGGCTCAAGACAGAGCTTGTCCAGGATGATGCCGGCCATTGTGTGCCGATTGTGCTCGGCGTAGTCCTGGCAGAGCGCCATGTCGTTGAGGTAGCCTTTCAGGTCGTCCCCTTCGATGTAGGCAAGATCTTCGGCGATCTTCGGCCGCGACATGGCCTTTAGGGCATCGCCGATTTCCTTCTGCCGGCCCTCCGCCGTCAGCCGGTCAATCAGTTCGCGCCGTGCCGCGCTGTCGTCAGTCAACTTCGAGATGCCCACCTTCTGCCAATACTCGCAGATCTGAACGCCCAGGTTTCTTGAGCCGGAGTGGATGACGAGATACTTATTACCCTCGTCGTCGGTGTCCAGTTCAATGAAGTGATTGCCACCGCCCAGCGTACCGATGGACTGGCGATAGTAATCAATCTTCTGAAGTGGGGCGATGAAGTTGTCGAAGTAGAAGTCGGTCACGGGCTTCGGGTGGACATTGAAGCCACACGGGATGCTCTCGGTGACGATCTTGTCCAGTTCGGCTAGGTCGATGTCGACAGGGCCGAGTTCGGCGACCAACATACCACAGGAGACATCAACGCCGACGGTGTTCGGCACGACCCGATCCCGGAACTTGATCACGGTGCCAATGGTACAGCCCTTGCCGGCGTGGCAGTCCGGCATCACTCTGATAACGCAGTCGCGGTACGCGTCACTCTCCTCGAGGGCGCGTACCTGCTGCTTCGTCACATCATCAACGATGGATGCGAAAATCTTAGCGTCTGACATATTAGTCTTCGTATTTCTTGAGTTCGTTCTTGAAGTTCTGAATGTCTGCCTTCGTCTGCTCGATTCTCTGGGGGATAACTCTGTTGACCGCATCCTCCACCTTCCGGTAATGTTCGTTGTTGTTGAATGCATTGAGGTCATCCTTACTGAAGAAGGCGCGGCTCTCACGAGAATCCATGCGGCAGCCATCCTCGTCGTAGATGGCTTCAATCAGTAAAAGCGACCGGCCGTCGCTTCCGTTCTGAACCTCGTAACCCTCGGGTGTCAAGAGGTATGCGAGGCCCTTCTCGCCAAAGACCTTGAGTTCGATGGTGTGCGTTGTGTAGGCAGTGCCGACAGGAACAACAACAGAATCGCCAAAATTCAGAGCAGAAATGTCGTGCGGGCGCTCCTTAATCTCGGACATGCCGGCCAGCTCGCTTTCCATCTTAGAAAGTTTGGATTCGTGCTGCTTCAGATATACCTCATGCTTCCTTATGCGCTTGCTGATCATGTCTCGCAAGGCAGCATTCTTGGTTTCGTGGAATTGAGAATCGAGGTCTCCGGTAGTGTGAAAGTAATCATACTTCTTCGCAGACTCATTGATGAGCACACCGAGCTCCCAATGGTCTCCAACCCTCTTAACGGAAACCCTGCAATGGTCACCTTCGTGCTTGCAGGTCGTGTCCTCATAGATATTGCCTTCTATGCGCTTATAGGCGGCAATACCATTCATTCCGCGATACTTATAGAGGGTTTCCGGCATAATGTCAAGCTCTTCTTTATTCATAATAATTGTGTTTTTGCAAATTTGATGCCATTAATTCCTGATAGTTAGTTCTGTGGCCGCGCTCCGGAAATCCATTTCGAGAGGACTCCCTTGCTGAGCGGTTTACCTTCTCTGGTGCCGTACGCCACAGGATCGTCCTCGTAAAGCTCGCCGGCGATTTTGAGTATCTTCGAGCGAGGCTCGCCCTTGTAGTACATGTTGATGGCCAGTAGGTAAAGCGGAGACTTTCGCTTCCAACTGTCTGCGTCCTCGGTCTTCTTCGCGGCCATGGCCAGCACGGCATTCGGATTCTTGTCGCCCTTCTTCCGGCCCAGGTGGTCGCAGAAGTTGCCGTTTTTTGACATGAACCCGCCGTCCTTCTTGATCCACTCCTTGCGGGCGTCCATGGCGGACTGGGTGCGCTGCTGCAGGAGTTCCTTTTCGAGTTGGGCCGCAAAGCCAAAGAACGACAGGAGGATTTCATCCGTGGCCTTCATCTTCTCGCAGTCGATGTCCATGTTGGTCTTGATCGCTATGAGCCGAATTTTGCGGGGCTTCAGCTCGTCATTGACCAGCTTATTTAAATCGCCCATGCTGCGGCCCAAACGGGAGATTTCAGACACAACGAGAACATCTCCAGGACGGAGTTTCTTGACCAGCCGGTTGAGGTTTCTGTTACGGAAGGAAACGCCGCCGGACACGCCTTCGTCCCTCTCGAACTCATCGATGGTAATGTTGTGCTGGGCGGCGTACTCCTCCACAGTGTGCCGCTGCTGGGTCTCATCTTGTGAGTTAGTACTAAAACGAATGTAGCCGTATACCATAATTAGTATTTTTCTATAAATTCCCACATAAAACCGGCGGCCGTTTTTCGGTTGTCTCTTTTGTTCGCGCATTTTGAAATGCTCATACAGTGAACCCCGACAGCCCTCCCAGCATCTGCGACGGATTCGTATCTTGCGACCTCGACGCCGTCCGGGGTGTATTGAATAACACCCCTTTTGTTTGGCCTCGCAAGTCTGTTTTTCTCTATGAACGCTGGGTCGCTGCAGTTCTCTCTATGTGTGCCCCATTTAAGATTCGAAGCCCTGTTGTCGAGAGAGTTCCCGTTGATGTGCATACAATCAACGCGCGTGTCTCCGTCAATTGATTCTGGCCTCGGACCGTTAAAAGTGGTACATACGAGTATTGACAAGATAAAAGCCCTGCTGATTTTCTTCTCCGCGCAGGTCATGTGAATCAAGTAATACTGCGTATTGCTTTTTGGGTTCATGGTCTTAAATTGCTTTAAGATTTTCCCCTTCTTAATGTGTCCGCGTCTTCCTGGTCGACCAGCGACTTCCCGGTCTAGGCTTCTCGCCCTTCCGAGGTTACTTACCTGATACATTCCTTCCCATCCTGGAATGTCTTTCCAAATTTCTTCTTCCATCTTGATCTGGTGTTATGTTTTACTGGTGAAAAAGAAAGCAGGAAGGGCCACCAGTTTACCTTTGTCGACCGGTAGCTACTCCGGTCTATCCTGCTTCCACAAAGATAGGAAGAATATTCGAGAACTGCAAGCGT
>Ga0310696_10004230_pt1 | contig 17660 bp, 10 predicted proteins | sample AusTroGonzalo_MG_4_FD_203885 | JGI IMG/M metagenome (GOLD analysis project Ga0310696, IMG submission 203885) | Bovine rumen microbial communities from tropical cattle in Woodstock, Queensland, Australia - Gonzalo_02 (v2) (version 2) | ecosystem: Host-associated > Mammals > Digestive system >...
CAAGGAGCTTACCGGAGTATTGTCGTCATCTGCCTCAACAATGGCCCTGACAATCTGGTCGTAGCTGTTCATCAGCCTTGAAATATATGCCGGAGAATAGACATTGCTATGAAATTCTGCACGGAGAACAAGTTTCCCCTTTTGTCGTGACAGCTCTATTGCCAACAGTTCGCCAGTAGCATTCTCCATCAGCGGCACCTGGACAAAAGGAAGGTCACCTATCGCCGTTGCAGCATCGTAGTCGCCTTGGTAGGCAAACAACACCTGACTGCTGATGTTGGGATTCAAGGCTTTCAAGTCAGCAAATGAGAATACGTCATGAGCCCTGTTGTTCTGTATCTGCTGTCTCGTTGTCTGCAACAAGTCCCTGACAGTTGTCTGTCGGTCCCATTTCATGTAGACGGGGAGAGTCTTGACAAGCATGGAAACGGTACGCCGAGTGCGCGCATCATGACGACCATGATATATCGTGGCAAAAAGAGCACCGTCGGAATAAGTATAAACGCCCAACAAGTAACCGAAAGCAGCTGTCAACACGCTACCGGAAGAGACGCCAAAACGCTGGGAAGCTTCCCTTAACTGCTGTTCGGTAACGCCCAGTTCCAACTTCTGGTTACCGTATGCCGTTACTGTTTCTGTCTTGTCGGGAAGAGGCACGGAATCCATCTTCAGGCTTCCGAACTGCTGCTGGAACCAGGACTTGGCATCCTCGTAGGCGACAGTAGTGCGCAACTGCTCCTCTTCCAGTGCCACATCAAAGCCGGAAAACGCCTCCTCTTGAAGCGTCTCACCGTTATAGGCCTTGCTCAGGTCAGAGAACAGGATTTCCAGCGATGTTCCGTCATATATAATATGGTGGAAGTCCATGAAGAGGTATGAAGACTGGGGCGTCTCGATAATCCGTATCCGGAAAAGCCTGTCGCTCAGCAGGTGAAATGGCTGTATGAACTGGGATTTCTGAGTCTCAAACTGCTCATTGGTCATACGCTCCACCGTCAACTGGAAAGGCTCGTTGTCATTGCGACGCTGACGAGGCAGTCCGTTGTCATTGACAAAAATCCGCGTCTTGACAAAGGGATGGGCCGCTATCACCTTCTCGAAGGCAACAGCCAAGCGCCCTGTATCCACATCAGGACCTAAACGATAGAGCAATCCGTTATTGTAAGCCACCTCACCATCCCTTGACATACACTCGAAGTAGATGCCCAGCTGAGACTGACTTAACGGATAGTCCTGTAAGACGGGGATTGTCTTCATAACAGTTACTGATGACAGTTCTTATTTTCTAACAGGGATGGTCAGTGTGAAACTCGTACCAACGCCTTCGGTAGAATCAAACGCGATTTTACCATCATGTTCATTCTCAATGATGTCGCGGATGATACCCATCCCCAGTCCTGTTCCCTGTCCCACAGGTTTCGTGGTATAGAACGCCTCGAACAGATGATTCTTCACCTCGTCGGTCATTCCTTCACCATTATCGCAGAATGAGATACTGAAAGCATTGCCCTCCGTCTTGACGCTGACGCTGACCTCGGGTTTGTAGTCCTCCGGAGCAGTCTGCGACTTGCGCCAAACGGCATAGCAGGCATTATTCATCAGGTTGAGCACGGCACGGCTCAGGTCTTGCGGTATCACCATCATCAGGGGCATTCCCTCCTCATACTCCTCATGGATACTGAGGTTGAAACCTTTCTGGTTAGCACGCATGGCGTGATACGACAACCACACGTACTCCTTCACCAGTTGGCAGATATCGGTAGGCAGGAACTCGCCATCCTTGCCACGCGAGACGAGGAGGATGCCGCGGATGATGCTGATAGCACGCTCACCGTGTTCCACAATCTTGGCCATGTTCTCCTTCAGGTCGCTGACAATATCCTCCATATCCTCACGGTCGTCCTCAGAGAGCTTGTCCTCATTGTCCTCCACAATCTCCGTGAGGTCTTTCAGCAGTTTGTCGGACATCTTGCTGAAGTTAATGACGAAGTTCAGCGGGTTCTGGATTTCATGCGCAATACCGGCACTCAACATTCCCAAAGAGGCCAACTTCTCCTGCTTCTGCAACTGGGCTTTAAGTTTCTCGACTTCCTGTTCCATAGGCTATGCTTTTAAGGCGGGCAACACGATGGTAAACTCGCTGTATTCGTTCTTGACTGATTTCACTTGTATGTCTCCCCCGTGGTTCTGCACTATCTCACGGCTCAGGTAAAGTCCGACACCTGCCGCCTCTCCCGTAGTCTTAGTCGTGAAGAAGGGGTCATAGATCTTGTTGATAATGGTTTCCTCGATACCGATGCCATTGTCGCGAATAACGATCGTCACCTTGTCGCCATCAGCCTGCGCCTTGAGGGTCACCTCAGGTACATAGGCTGTTTTCTGGGCTTTCTTCACAACGGCATAGATGCTATTGCCCAACATACTCATGAAGGTCTTGCTCAGCTGCTCAGCATTACCATTAATGCGAAGCTCGGCATCTGAAATATCAAATGAGGTCTTGATGGCGTGAGTCTTGATATCGCTGGCAAAGTAGGTTTGCAGCATCTCCTCGTCCTGCCTCAATACTGGCACGAGATCCATCGGCACAATACCACCGCTACGGTCTTTCAGCATCTCCTCCATCGCCTTCAGCGTCCGGGTGGTGTTCTGTCCGTGCTCACTGACCTTCTGCAGATTGCCACGCAACATATCGAGCACATCCATCGTGTCCTCGTAGTTCTCCTTGTCCATGTGGTCTTCCTCGTCCTCGACGTTGGCCTCTACATCCTTTACCAAACCCTCGGAAAGCTTGGCGAAGTTATTGATATAGTTCAGGGGGTTCAGGATGCGGTCAATGAGTCCTTGTGTCAGCTTACCCACGGTGGCCATCTTCTCCTGACGTATCAGCTCGTGTTGGGCATTGCGAAGGTCGGCAGTACGCTCCTGGACAATCGTTTCCAGCTTCTCCTTCTCCTGATTCAGACGGTGCAGACGGTAACGGAACAGGCCATAGACGAGCACAGCCAATAACAAGGCATAGAGCAGATTCATGTACCACCGCACATAGAATGGAGGAGTAATCTTGAATTCCATCTTAGCCACCTCCGACAGTTCGCCGAAAGCAAGAAGGGCCTGTGTCTCGATGGTGTAAGAGCCGGGCGAAAGATTAAAGAATTCCGCATCGTGGTCGTCGGCCCACGCGCTCCAGTTACCATTGTTCAGGCGGTAACGGTATAGTGTCATACCCCCGAGAGGTTCAAAGTTAACTGCATAAGTAAAACGCAAATCGTTTTCTTCTGTGTCCAGTTCCTGCAGTTGCGTCGGCATCTGTCCGTATCCGCCCCACAGGACACTATCACCTTTCAATACCACAGAACGGAACAGCATCTTGGGTTTTGTCGTCAGCTCATAGTCCTTCTTACTAGTATCTATTATGACGATTTCTTTATCCATTCCTATCCATATTTCCTGCTGCTTGCAGAATAGAGACCGAACGGGAAAATCGCTGAGCGGGAACAGCATGGCATCTATATTGTCAGTAAGCCGCTTGCCGTCCTTCCATCGATACAGGCCCTTGCCTTCGTTGTTGGTAAGCCAGGTCACGCCGTTGGCATCAGCATACGAGAATTGCGGATAGGGGAAAGGCTTCGTCGTCTCAGCGTTCACAACAGTCACTTTACCGCCAAGCATTACCAACGTGGCTGCATTCTCATCAACGACACCTACGCTGTGAGGCTTGAAAGAATCCTCGGCAGGCCGTTTGCACCACACCTCACCATACAGGTTCTGCAACCACAATGAGCCATCGGCATCCTTGGCCATATTGGTCACCTTCTCCAACTTACACACCAGCTGATGGTTACTGCCACCAGTGGTCATGGTATAGACGGCATCAATCTCACCACAGTAGACCAATCCCCCGTCTACCATAAGCGATAACGTGTTGGCATTGGTCAGCTGCGTCACACTACTGCCTGCTATCCGGTAGATACCGTTGGCCGTAGCCGCGAGCAATCCCTGCGGAGTGGGTGCCAACTTCCAACATGCATGGTTGACACCCTGCACCTGCTGCAGTCTATAGCCCGTCAAACGGAACAAGCCGCTATTGGTTCCTATGTATTTCTCACCATTGTATTCCTCAATGGCCTCCACCTCGCCCGTCAGCCCTTCATATTTAGTGAAACGCGAATACGAGGAAGGAACGGCCACGGAGAACACACCATTGTCGGTAGCCCCCCAGAGGACGCCATGTCCGTCATAGGCAACGTAAGTCACGCTGTTACAGCAGAGACCGTTTTCTTCTGTCAGGCTATAGAGTTCGCGTCCGGAATCGTCAATGATACTGATGCCCCTACCCTTTCTGACAATGGCTTTGAGGCCAGCATCCAACTCTTCCTCTTGAGTGACGTCCTGTAGTACCACTACTTGTCCGTTCTTATCCATAGCGTCCGTCTGTACAATGTCCGACAGTCCGGCTTTCAGCGGCTCCGAACTGACACGCTTTACTTGCTTTACCTGTTTGCCGTCAACCTTAAAAAGATTGCCATCGTTCACCAGGAAGTTAAGGTCGCTGCCGTTATCCCATATTTCAAGCACTTCACCTCGAAACAGCCCCTTACTGGCCATTCGCTGCAGAGCCAACTCGCCATTAGGTTTCAGAATGATACGTCCGAAGTAGTTATAGCCACCCACCCAGATAACATCATGACGGTCGCGATAGACCACGGTGACGCGAGTGATGCCAGGCGTATGCAGCATACGCCACTCGGCATTATCATAATACATCAGACCCTCGAAGTTGGCCACGAAGATGGTGCCGTCCTTACCTATTTCAATATCGAAATTACGGTTATGGGCATGATACTCTTCTGACATGTAATTACGGATGAAGGGAACACCCTGAGCAAATGACGTCAGAAGTGAGAAGCTGAAAACAAGAAGTAACAACAGTCGCTTCATGGCTTCACCTCCTTTCCTTTTTCTGTGATGAACGGTTCATAGGGCACATTCTGTCCGATGTAATAGTTCCATTCGTCCTGGGTAAAGTTGCGCTTCAAGCGACTCTTCAACACATCCACCATCATAGGCACCGACAAGAGTGCCTGCAGAAGGTTTCCATTCTGGTCGCCCATCCAAGCGTAGTTTTTGGAACTGTCGAAGTTGAAGTTCATAATCCAGGAATCTGCCGTGAGCATCGTCATCGACTCAATTTTGGAACTGGCCGTGTTCCAGAACTTTACTGTGCCGTCATAGCTCGACGACACTAGACGCTGATTATTCAGCTTCAGTTTGGAGATGCGCGAGAGATGGCCTTCGAGTTTCGTCACCTTCTGGCCGCCCTCGTCGTATAGATAAATGGTTCCGTCGCTCATGCCGAAGACTTGTTTCTTGGATGCCTTGGAACTGGCAAAGGCCGTCACACGTCCAGTTACCGGCACGTTCGTGGTAACCAGTTCATTAATTCCCTTCACCAGATGCTGTCGACCCTGGTCGTCAAAAAGTATGGGCAGATTATTGTAACGGCTGGTAGCAGTAAGGCGGAAGTTTAGTTCGCGGGAGGCGACAATCATTTTCTTCTGCTTGTCGTAGACAGCCAAACCATGTTCACCCATCAGCAACAGGCTGTTGTCATCAAGGTTGGTAACGGAAATTGGATTCTCAAGATTGCTGATGGTCATGACACGGGGAATCTCATGTTCGACAATGACCAGATGACCGCTTCGGCTGATAACATAAATGGTTGCATCGTCATCAACATAGAGATCGCGGAAGTCGAAAGTCTTGTCGCTGAACAACACGTCACTATGCAACTGGTCACCCTGCTTGCGGTGAAGCATGATTTCACCATACGTACTGGCAGTCACCCACCTGCCGTCATTGCCAGGAAGATAGTAAACGCCCATCAGGGCTCCCCGATGTTTGGGCCATGTCTGCATACTCTGGCTGGCAGACATCAGCGACTGGAAAACTGCCGGATAATAAACATCGCCCTGATAGCGGTCTGTATACAGATAGGAGGCATAGGCAAGCAGTCCTGCCAGGTCGCTATTTCCCAGTCGGGCCTGCACTAACGACACCGAACCCAATGAGCGCCCCAAGGCCACATAGCTCAGCGTATCGGCCACCCGTTTTGAGAACTCTGCCTGAATACGCTGATGGTCAGCCATCTGACGTTCAGACTCCGCAACCAGACGGGCATCCTGAGCCTGTTGCTCAGAGACGACAGCCTTTTCCTGAGCTATCAATGCATTATGGCGCTCTACTTCAGAACGCTGGCGCATCTCCTCAGCTACTCGTTTCTGCTGAATAGCTTCTTCGCGCTGTTCGTCAGAGATTTCCTTTTGCTGATAGGCTATTTCCTCCATCTGCTTGCTAACGCTACGGACGACTGCCGAGCGCTTTTCTTGCAGCTGGAGTTCTGCGACCTGAGTTTCCAAGTCGTTGGCACGTTGATGCTCAACGTACAATCCCGTCAGGCCAGCCACCGTTGTTCCCAACAAAGCCAGACCTGCTACTCCTGTCGCTATATCCTTTTTCTTCACAGTCTCTTCAGAGCCAGTATCGTAATGTCGTCGCTTTGTTCTGCTTCGCCCACAAAGGCAGCCACGTCGGCTTTGACAGTCTCGATAGTCTGCTGACAGCTTTGGCGCGTCACGCCCTCCAGCGTCTTCTTCAGACGACTGTCACCGAACTCTTCGAAGTCCTTGTTGACAGCCTCGGTCACGCCGTCAGTAAACAGAACGATAGAGTCGCCATGTTCCAACTGAAGCGTACCGTCATGATAGTCCAGACCGTCGATGGCTCCTACCATCGGGTCGTTCATGATGGGCAGGGGCTCCACGGTACCATCGGGCTTCATGAGATAGGGCGGATTGTGGCCTGCATTGCAGAAGGTGACCTCACCCGTATTCACATTCAGGATACCGTAGAAAACGGTGACGAACATACTGTCGACGGACTCAGCAGCCAATAGCTTATTGGAATAGGCAATACATTCCGAGGGCTTTCCACCACGAATGCCTGTTGCACGTATCAGCGTACGACTGACGGCCATGAAAATGGCAGCAGGAATACCCTTACCACTCACGTCGGCCATCACGAATCCAATACGGTCGTCGTCGATACGGAAGAAGTCATAGAAGTCTCCTCCTACGTCCTTGGCGGGAGTCATCGAGGCTGCGATATCCAGCTTGTCAGTCAGTTCCGGGAAGGGAGGGAAGACCCTTGGCAGGATAGCCTGCTGTATCTCGCTGGCAATAGCCAGGTCACTCTTCAGCGACTCCAACTGCGTGTGCTCCGCTTGCGACTGGTGAACGTACTCTATCTGCTCAATGGCCTTCTCAATGGTCACACTCAGATCATCCAAATCGATAGGCTTGGTGGCAAAGTCGAAGGCTCCGTTGTTCATGGCCTGGCGGATATTGCCCATATCGCCATAAGCGCTGACCATGATGACTTTCAGCGCAGGATTGCGCATCTCGTTGAGCTTGGCCAGCAGGGTGAGACCGTCCATCTCGGGCATGTTGATGTCCGACAGGATTATCTCGATGTCTGGATGCTTCACCATCATAGTGAGAGCTTCCAAACCGTTATGGGCGAATACGAATTCGTATTCGCCCTTACGGATCTTCCTTCTAAAGTATTGTGTCAACAGCAACTCGAGATCCATCTCGTCGTCGACACTCAGAATCTTAATTGGCATTATTTCAATTTACTATTTGATAATTTACTATTTGACAATTTAAGCAAATGCGATAGTCAGTCCGGCCATGACGATGGAGACCATCGACATAAGCTTGATAAGGATGTTCAGCGACGGACCACTGGTGTCCTTGAACGGGTCGCCCACGGTGTCACCCACGATGGTGGCCTTGTGACAAGCAGAACCTTTGCCGCCGAAATTACCTTCCTCGACCATCTTTTTGGCGTTGTCCCAGGCACCGCCGGCATTGGCCATAAAGACTGCCAGCGTGAAGCCAGCCGTCAGGCCGCCCACCAACAGACCCATGACACCAGCCACGCCGAGCAGACAACCCACTACGATGGGGATGGCAATGGCTAAGAGCGACGGGAAGATCATCTCCTTCTGGGCTGAACGGGTGGAGATTTCCACGCAACGGCTGTAGTCGGGCGTACCTGTACCTTCGAGGATACCCTTGATCTCACGGAACTGACGGCGCACCTCTTCGACCATGCTTTGGGCAGCACGACCTACGGCGCCCATCGTCAGACCGCAGAACAGGAAGGCAGCCATACCGCCGATGAAGGCTCCAACGAGCACCTTGGGGTTCATCAGGTTCACCTGGAAGAACTCCATGAACTGCACCATGTCGGCGCTCTCCGGATTAAAGACATTACCTGCATTATCGATGAATGTCTGGCCATGCTCAACAGCACGAGCCATCGCAATCTTGATTTCCTCCACATACGAAGCCAGCAGGGCCAAAGCCGTGAGGGCAGCAGAGCCAATAGCGAAGCCCTTACCCGTAGCAGCGGTAGTGTTGCCAAGGGCATCGAGGGCATCGGTACGCTGACGAACCTCAGGCTCCAACTCACTCATTTCAGCATTACCGCCGGCATTGTCGGCAATGGGACCGTAGGCGTCAGTAGCCAACGTGATGCCTAATGTTGAGAGCATACCCACAGCAGCAATACCAATACCATAAAGACCACGCGACATCGAACTGGCCGTCATAGAGAGGTCAAATCCGTTAGCGCAGAGATAGGAGAGCATGATAGCTACGGAGATGGTGACCACAGGAATCATGGTCGATATCATACCCGTGCCTATACCTTTTATAATAACGGTGGCAGCACCCGTCTGCGACGAAGCGGCAATATCCTGTGTCGGCTTGTAAGAGTGCGAAGTGTAGTACTCCGTTCCCTGTCCGATAATGACACCAGCACAGAGGCCTGTAATGACGGAGAACGAAACGCCCAGCCAGTTCTCAATCTGGAAGAGGTACAATATAATAAAGGTGGCAACAGCTATCAGCACAGCTGAGACATTCGTGCCGAGCGACAGCGACTTCAGCAGTTCCTTCATACCTGCGCCCTCCTTGGTACGAACCAGGAAGATGCCGATGAGCGACAGGAAGATACCTACGGCAGCGATAATCATCGGAGCGATGACAGCCTTCAGCTGCATATCGCCATTCATGGCAAACGCCGTAGCGCCTAAGGCAGCCGTCGACAGGATAGAGCCGCAATAGCTCTCGTAGAGGTCGGCACCCATACCGGCCACGTCACCTACGTTGTCACCCACGTTGTCGGCAATGGTAGCGGGATTGCGGGGATCGTCCTCAGGAATATCCTGCTCTACCTTACCTACCAGGTCGGCGCCTACGTCAGCAGCCTTGGTATAGATACCACCACCGACACGGGCAAACAGGGCCTGCGTCGAAGCGCCCATACCGAAGGTCAGCATCGTGGTGGTGATGGTGATGAGCGCCATCTGGTCGCCGTGATAGACAAAGGAGAGAGCGAAGAACCAGCCGGCGATGTCGAGCAGTCCGAGTCCGACAACGGTGAGTCCCATCACGGCGCCCGAACGGAAGGCAATCTTCAGTCCGAGGTTCAGACCCTGACGGGCACCGTTGGCCGTACGGCCGCTGGCATAGGTAGCGGTCTTCATACCGAAGAAACCAGCCAATCCGCTGAAGAAACCGCCTGTCAGGAAGGCTACGGGCACCCACGGATTCTGCACGTGGAGCACATAGGCCATGAAGGCGAAAATGACGGCGAGCACCACAAAGACGATGGCGACCACCTTGTACTGTTGTTTCAGATAGGCCATTGCGCCGCGGCGTACGTGACCAGCAATCTCTCTCATTCTCGGCGTACCTTCGTCTTCGCCCATCATCTGACGGAAGAAAAACCACGCCATGCTTAGTGCAACCACCGATGCGATGGGCACAAGCCAAAAAGCTACAGGAATATTCATTGACATATTTAGTTTTGGGTTACTTTCTCCGTGCAAAATTACGGAATTAATTCCAATTAACAAAATATTTTGGAGATTTTTCTACCAAGGCTACTTACTCCCCAAAGATTTTCTGGAGGCGATTATGCAAAGCCTTACCACGAAGGGCACGGTCCGTAATTTTGCCCTGCGGGTCAATTAGGATATTATCGGGGATTGCATCGACCTTATATACAGTAGCAGCGGCACACTCGAAGCCCTTCAAGTCTGAGAGCTGCAACCAGGGCATCTTGATTTGAGCGACAGCCTTCACCCATGCATCCTTTTTATTATCGAATGAGATACCAATCACTTCAAAGCCTTTGGCGTGATACTTGTTGTAGGCCTCCAACACGTTGGGCATCTCTGCACGGCAGGGACCACACCACGAAGCCCAGAAGTCGACGAGCACATACTTACCCTCGCCTACGAGTTCGCTGATCTTGTGCATCTTACCATCGGGGTCAGCCATCTCCATATCGGTATACTGCTGGCCGACGAAAGCAGCCTTCGGACTTCCCTTGGGCATCAGCATTTCAGCAATTTCATCTTTGGCCTTCTTCAGGTAGGGGTGATTAACAAAGAACGCCTTCTCATTCACCAACTTATCATAGGCCTCGATTCCATTGTCAAGGAAGTACAGTTCTGCAAAGTACACAGGGATGAGCGTGTTGTTCTCATTCTTGAAAACCTTTTCAGCCACAGCACTCATTCCCGCAACCATTTTGTTGTAATCTCCCATGAGTTCTTCCTGCTTCTCCTTCATCTCATCCTCAGTCATATTGGCAGTCTTCGCCCTAAACGCCTTGATGCAGTCGTCTGCCTCAATATCATATTTCGTCAGGCGTTCATTCTGCGGAGAGCCTGTCAGCGTACTGTCGTTGACATTGATTGCCACGGGTGTACCGTCATTGAAGAACACGGTTTTCCATTCCTTTCCCTTCACATTGATACTCATCAGAGCATCCTTGTCGGCCGTGCCGCTGAATGTGAACTTGCCATTAGAAACTTCCGTACTGTCGATTTTCTGTTCCGTCAGCATATCTGTCAGATAAATCTTCTTACCATCTTGAGCGTATGTTCCGCTGACGGAATACTTCACCTGCTGTGCCATTGTGGGCAGAGCTACAACTGCGAGAGCTGCAAATAAAAAACTTTTCTTCATATTGTTGAACTGTTTATCTTCTCAGGTGCAAAGGTACAACTTTTTTCGGAAAATACTTCGTGGTTACAAGCTTTTTTCGTAACTTTGCACCAAAATAACTAATGACACTACACATTTTCAATCCGGAACACGACATTGCGCTGGCCTCGGGACTGTCGAACTTCACCGCCCCGCATGCCGGACGACAGTTGCGTCACGACCTGGGATTCCTACCAGCCATTTGGGCGAAGGAGGGCGATGCCATACTGGTCGACGACGTCGAACAGGCACAGCGGGCGTGGAAAAAAATGAGTCATCGGATTGCTACCCTCCTTGGGGGCGAGAGTTTAGTCCGACTAAACCCCGGGTTTACTCCGACCAAACCCCGGGTTTACTCCGACCAAACTCCGAGCATAGAGCCGTGGGGGTGGAACAGCGCCCTACGAGCACAACTTATACGATTAGGTATCAACGAGTTACAGCTCCCAACCCCGCCAGAATTAGACACCATACGCAGATTGTCTCACCGACATACGGCAGCCACCCTTTTGCCCAAGCTTCGGACGGAGGGAACAATAGGCGAAATGTTCGAATGTCAGACAGCTGGGCAAGTAGAAGAACTGCTGGCCAAATACGGTCAACTGGTGATGAAAGCCCCATGGTCGTCGAGTGGTCGTGGCTTGCGCTTTCTATCTGTCGAACGTACGCCCTTCGAACAACAGGCAGGCTGGTTTCGCAACATCGTGGACGCACAGGGATGTGTTATGGTGGAACCATATTACAATAAGGTGAAGGACTTCGGCATGGAGTTCTTCTCCGACGGAAAAGGCAACGTCAGCTATCTCGGACTATCGCTCTTCCATACGGCCAATGGTGCTTATACAGGTAACATACTGGCTACAGAAGCAACAAAGCGTGAGATGATAAACCACTATATACCAACGGATTTACTTGACATCGTTCAGGAAAAGATTTGTCAAGAGACCGGTTTGTTGTTCAATGGGAAATACTGCGGTCCCTTTGGTATTGACATGATGGTTGTCCACCCATCACCCTTCGTCCTCCACCCCTGTGTAGAAATCAACCTGCGTCGTACAATGGGACACGTGGCTATTGCATTGGCACCCAAAGACGACGATGTGCGTTGTGTGATGCGAATAACCTATTCCGACAAAAACTACAGACTAACCATAAGCCGCTTATGAAGCATACAGTCCTCATATCATTATTGATTCCTCTTTTCATCAGTCAAGCTGCGGCGCAGACATACCCATCTCAGGTATGGTCGCCGGATAATGGTGACGGCACTTATACAAATCCCGTCATTAATGCCGACTACTCCGACCCCGACGTCTGTGTAGGATCCTCAGGAGAAGACTATTATATGACGGCCTCGTCGTTCCAATGCGTCCCGGGACTGCCCATCCTCCATTCCCGCGACCTCGTGAACTGGGAAATCATCAACTATGCCCTGAAGGACCGGCTCTACGAGGGTGACAGTTGTCTGATACGCCACTTCAGCATCCCGCAGCACGGCAACGGCGTGTGGGCACCCTCTATCCGATACCATCAGGGCGAATACTACATCTACTGGGGCGACCCCGATTTTGGTGTCTACATGGTAAAGACCAAGGACCCGGCGGGCCAATGGTCACAGCCGCTTTGCGTCATCCGTGGGCAGGGATATATCGACACAACCCCGCTCTGGGACGACGACGGTCGCTGTTATCTGGTCAACGCCTGGGCCAACTCCCGCGCCAAGTTCGCTTCGGTGCTCACCGTCCGTGAACTGTCGGCCGACGGTACACGAGCCATCGGCCAGCCTGTCATCGTGTTCGACGGCAACGGCACCGAGAACCGCACCTGCGAAGGTCCGAAGTTCTACAAGCGTGACGGATGGTACTGGATTCTCTGTCCTGCCGGCGGCGTGCCCACAGGCTTCCAGTTGGCCATGCGCAGCAAGTCGCCCTACGGTCCCTACGAGCACAAGGTAGTCTTGGCACAGGGCAAGACCGACATCAACGGCCCGCATCAAGGTGGATGGGTACACACAAAGTACGGTGAAGACTGGTTCCTGCACTTCCAAGACAAGGAGGCTTACGGCCGCGTCGTCCATCTGCAGCCCGTCGATTGGTCGTCTGGCTGGCCGATTATGGGTAAGAACGGTGAGCCGGTCACGACCTACCAAAAACCGAGGTGCGAGGTACGAGGTACGAGGTACGAAAATACCTCGGAGGCTCAAAGTAATCTCGAACCTCGTCCCTCGTACCTCGCACCTCGAAACACCCCGCTCTTCGTCAGCGATGTCTCCGACGAGTTCAACACCCCCGCCATCGGCCTTCAATGGCAATGGCAGGCCAACTACGACGAGAAATATGGTGTGCCTACCGCCTTTGGCACATTCCGTCTCTATACCTATAAATTAAAGGAGGACTGGAAGAACCTGTGGCTCGTACCCAACATGCTGCTGCAAAAGACGCCTGCTGACCAGTTTACAGTTACCACCAAAATACGCTTCACTTCGAAGGCCGACGGACAGTTCGGCGGTCTCATCATGATGGGACTCGACTATTCGGCATTGGTGGTGCGCCGCACGGGACAATGGTTCCAACTGGTGCAGATGACCTGCAAAGCTGCCGATAAGGGCAACGCCCAGACAGAGCGCGTCCTGGCCACTATGAAACCCACGGCTGTAGACAAGACAGACTACAAGCCCGGCATCCACGAAGACATCTACCTGCGCATGAATGTCAGCAAAGGTGGAATTGTACGCTTCGCCTACGGCACCGACGGTAAGAAGTTCAACACCTGTGGCGACACGTTCAAGATGAAAGAGGGCAAATGGATAGGTGCCAAGTTCGGATACATAAGTGCCGAGACCGATGCCAAGGCTGATCGCGGATGGGTGGATGCCGACTGGATAAGAATCACCAACAACTAAACACTCGTATGAAATCATTACTATTATCCTTACTAACGTTAATGAGTAGCGCGTCAATGGCCCAGTCGTGGCCGACGCCGACGCAAGAGGCGAAGCCCGGCACCCGCTGGTGGTGGCTCGGCTCGGCAGTCGATAAGGAGAACCTGAAATGGAACCTGCAGCAATATGCGAATCACGGCATCGGAGCGGTAGAGATTACGCCAATCTATGGTGTGCAAGGCAATCAGGCGAACAACATTCCTTATCTGTCAGACAAATGGATGGAGATGCTGCGCTACACCCAGGAACAATGCCGCGAGAACGGCATCGAACTGGATATGGCCACCGGCACCGGTTGGCCCTTCGGTGGCCCGTGGGTACCGTTGGAGGAGAGCGCCTGCAAGGTGGTATTCGTAGATACAGCCTTTGTTGGCAAGAAAATAGAGAACCTGCCGCTGACCGTCGCTGAGAAAGACCAGAAGTACTCACGACTGTCGAAGGTGATGGCTTATGGCTTAGGCAAAGCCATAGACGTAACGCCATTTGTCAATAACGGACAACTGACATGGAAAGCCCCTAAAGGTACGAAGAAACGCGACGAATGGCGCATCATCGCCGTCTACATCCGCTACGGCGTGATGAAAGTGAAGCGGGCTGCCCCTGGCGGCGAGGGCTTGGTCATCGACCACTTCGACCGTAAAGCCGTTGCCAATTATCTGCGCCACATCGAAGAAGCCTTCGAGCGCACCAACACCCCCTACCCTCACACCTTCTTCAACGACTCCTACGAAGTGGCAGATGCTACGTGGACTCCCACACTCTTCGAGGAGTTTGAGCGTCGTCGTGGTTATAAGCTGGAGGAACACCTGCCAGAGTTGCTCAACGGTATGCGTATGTACGAAATGTTCAAAGAAGAAAAAGCTCGTCGTGGTCCGGATGATCTGTCAACCTTCGAGGTTCATATAGGGAAAAAGGAACTTGTCGATTACCGCGAGACCCTCGGTGACCTATTGTTAGAAAATTTTACCGAGCAATGGACGGCGTGGGCACACAAGCATGGTGCCATCACCCGCAACCAAGCACACGGTTCCCCAGCTAACCTCATCGACTGCTACGCCACCGTCGACATTCCTGAGATTGAGGGCTTCGGACTCTCCGACTTTGGCATCAAGGGACTGCGCACCGACCCCGGCAAGACGCGCAAGAACGACTCGGACTACTCGATGTTCAAATATGCCCCGTCGGCTGCCCACGTCTGCGGCAAGCCCTATACCAGCAGCGAGACCTTCACGTGGCTCACCGAGCATTTCCGCACCTCGCTGTCGCAGCTGAAGCCAGACCTCGACTTGATGTTCTGCGCCGGCGTCAACCACATGTTCTTCCACGGTACCTGCTACTCGCCGAAAGATGATGAATGGCCGGGCTGGAAGTTCTACGCCTCTATCGACATGTCGCCCACGAACAGCATCTGGCGCGACGCCCCTTACTTTATGCAGTACGTTGAGCGTTGCCAGTCGTTCCTGCAATGGGGCCAGCCCGATAACGACTTCCTCGTACTGCTGCCCATTCGCGATGCTTGGCAGAAGAACCCCGGCAAACTGCTGATGCAGTTCTCCATTCATGCGATGGGCCAGCTGATGCCTGAATTCCGCCAGACCATCCTCGACATCGACCGTGCCGGCTTCGACTGCGACTACATCTCCGAGCGTCTGCTGATGGGGGTCACCTATAAAGGCGGTATGTTGGAAACCGCTGCCGGCACCCGCTACCGCGGCCTCATCATCCCCGGCTCAGGCCAGATGCCCGAAACTGTGAAAGCCCATATCGAGGAGCTGAAAGCCCAGGGCGCCCGCATCTTCTACAACATCGATGCCGCCCAACTGCGCACCGCCGCCCGTCCCGAACCCATCAAGACGAAGTGTGGCCTGAAGGCCATCCGTCGCAGCAACTCGACGGGGCATCACTACTTCATCGCCAACCTGACCCCCAATGACATTCAGGCCGTCGAGCCGTTAGCCGTTACGTTCAAGGATGCCATGTGGTTCAATCCACTAAACGGAGAAATGAAACGGGCAGCATTCGACAGTAAGGGGGTCAGCATTAACCTGCGCAGCGGTGAATCGATGATTCTACAGACGTATGACGAGCCCCTGACGGATAACCCCATGCCAACCGCCGCGTTATATAAAATGGCTGATTCAATCGACATTGTCGGACCGTGGACCCTCTCGTTTATGGAAGAATCGCCCCAAGTAGACAGATCTTTTAAGTTGGACAAGCTACAGTCATGGGAGAGCCTGAACGACTCAACGAAGGTAACGATGGGAACAGGCGTATATGCTACCAAATTCCGCCTGCCTAAAAACTTCAACCTGAAAGACAACTGGATGATTGACCTCGGCGATGTCCGCGAGTCAGCTCGCGTCTACATCAATGGGAAATTCATCGGTTGTGCATGGAGCGTACCTTACATTCTCGACTGCCAGCAGGCACTAAAGGTGGGCGACAATGAACTACGCATAGAAGTGACCAACCTGCCAGCCAACCGCATTGCTGACCTCGACCGTCGCGGTATTAAGTGGCGCAAGATGGAGGAAATCAACGTCGTTGACATTAACTATAGGAAAACCACCTACGACCAATGGGAACCCGTCCCCAGCGGTCTGAACTCAACAGTAAGATTAGTAAGGGCTATCTTAGTAGAAAAAGATTAGAACAAACGGTTCCAATCATCGCGCAAGTCTGTCATCTTACGAAACAGCATATCGGCTCCCCTGTCTGTCAACACTTCGTCAGGCAGGGGACCTGTATTGACGGCAATGGTGAACGCCTTGGCGGCAACGCCGGCGCTGACACCTAACGGTGCATTCTCGACGACGATTGTCTGCCAAGGATGGGTACCCGCTTTCTCCATCCCCATCAGGTAAGGGTCGGCATTGGGCTTGCCCCGCTTGACATCGTAGGCCGTCACGATATGCGCCTCGTCCAAGTAACGCCCGAAGTCGGTCAGCAGACGGTTGATGAGCGGACGCTGACCGCTACCGGTCACTACACCAATACGCAGCCCCTGACGGTCAATCAGTTCCATCAGTTCCTGAATACCCGGCATCAACCGTGCTTCACCCATCAGATGGAACAGTCGTGTTTTCTCGTCATACATCTCCTGAGCCTGTTCCAGCGTAATCTCCTCACCCTTTTGACGGAGCACCATCTGGCGGATGGTGTCAATACCCCGTGCCCCTTCTGTGGCATAGGCGTCGGCCTCGGTCATGTGGATGCCGAACGTTGCCATCGACTGTTGCCAGGCAATAGCGTGATGGGGCATGGAGTCGTAGAGTACGCCGTCCATGTCAAAGAGCACGGCTTTGGGCTCAAACTGCTCAAAGCCGTGCTTTATGAGGTATTGTTTTATGGGGCCAATGGGACTCATGGGATTTGTGGGACTCATGAGTTTTTATGCCTCAGCGGCCAGACGCTCCTGGATGGTCTTGCTCTCAGCTTCGTAGCCAGGCTTGTTGAGCAGAGCGAACATATTCTTCTTGTAAGCTTCGACACCGGGCTGGTTGAAGGGGTTCACGCCGAGCACGTTGCCGCTGATGCCGCAACCAATCTCGAAGAAGTAGATGAGCTGTCCGATGTAGTATTCGTTGAGTTCA
>Ga0310696_10004232_pt1 | contig 17656 bp, 3 predicted proteins | sample AusTroGonzalo_MG_4_FD_203885 | JGI IMG/M metagenome (GOLD analysis project Ga0310696, IMG submission 203885) | Bovine rumen microbial communities from tropical cattle in Woodstock, Queensland, Australia - Gonzalo_02 (v2) (version 2) | ecosystem: Host-associated > Mammals > Digestive system >...
GCGCCTTTAAGCCAAATGGGTGGTAGAAATAATTTTGTCCATTATAATTATCTAAAGCAGACATTCAATCAACCTCCGTAATTACCTGGGTCTAATAATCCATAAGTCTCGACAGACTCTGTGCTGCCGCCACCCTCTGTGCCAGAACCAGCGTATTCTGTAAATGTATCAATGCAGTTAAGAACATATTCATTACCTGCCATTGGTATTTTATTATTAAAATCAATTCTAAGTTTATTGTGATTATCTTCATCAATTAATAGGTAACCATTAATCATTGCACCAAGTAACATAGTTGGATGTTCGTCAAGATATGCTTTAACTCTCATTGTCTGTCCGCCAACTGTAACATTTTTCTCTTGAATTGCTCTAAGATTACTTGCATCAGGGAAATAAAGGAAATTGCCACTATCTCTTAATGAACCTTTTATTTCATTAATTTGGTGGTTGTGACGAATTAACTTAACACCAGAGACAGCACTTGCAATTGCATCAACAAGTGATTGAGCAGTTTCGGGGTCTCGAATGTTATTGAAGTTAATGTACATCTTACCATCTTCAATTGAAATATCTGCCGTTCTTCTATCAATAGAGATTTGGTCTGGAATATTACTGCTATCTCTTAAGTCATTACCATTAACGTCTTTTAATGAACCGCCCATATATAATGAACCATTCTTCTTTATTGAGAAGATGTTTCTGACGGGATTGTTCTCACTGTTCATAGCACAGCAGAATAATCTTTCATGTTCACTCTGAGCAATATTCTTTTTCCAAGCTATCTTGTTATTGATATAAAGTCCAACTTTTCCTGCTGTTGTCTCGCCTTGTTCTTCAATAAGAGTTTCTGTCTTATAAAGTATATTTGCAGAATTTTCTTCAAAATAAACTCTTGAAAAATGTGTTGGCAATATTGTTGCTTCAACTGTCTCGATATAAATGTCTATTTCTTTAAAACTAATAGGAGAATTTTTATAAATTGCATGAGTTCCTTGTTTTGAAATTGGACAATATTTAATCTGCTCGAAAACTGGAGGAATATATACTGATGTTCCCTTTTTAAACAAAGTAGATGAAGAAACGTTTGTTGAAATTTCCTGTCCACCAAAATCATATGCAATTGAAATACTAACTCTTGTTGAATTAACTATATCAGTATAAAGTGTGGTTGTGTCATCATTTTCAAAATGATAAGTAATATCTGAATTAACTGCCCCAATCATTTTAACCGTATATGTATCTCCATCTTGCTCAACAATGAGTGGCTCATCGTCCCAGTCATGAGAATCAGTAACTATACCCATTATATAGTTATAAGCAACATCATTTGCAATATCTTCAAATGTTGTACCTTGTGCTACTACATAGTGCTGAGTAAAGTCAATTGAAGCTATTCCAGTAAGTGGTTCATTTAATACTGGACAATTGACAAGCTGATATTCATAAGAATCATTATACTTATATTTGCTTTCTGAACCTGTTGTACTATTTACATCATTAGTAACGTGCATTTCACCAACAAGGCTAAGTCTTGCTGTCATATTCTGCTCATCATCAACATCATCAACTGAAGGAACGTTTGTTGAGAAAATTGTCTGTCCAGAGTTATTGTAAAGATAGAAACCGATGTTCTTGCCTTGAGTTGTCTCAGTTGACATCTTGCCGCCATCCTCACCACCGATTACACCATTAAAGGCGTAACCTGCTCTAAGACGTATTCTACCTTTTTCTGCGATTGATAAACCAAAACGGTTAAACTGTGTATAGTCGTCGAATGTGATATTACCAGTTGCTTCCTTCGGATTTCTGAAAGCATTAATACCGCTCTTATCCCACAAGAAGTATAAGTAGTTATTATCAACAATTCTTATCTTACCTGCGTCAATTGAACCCGCATTGATGAAGTCTGCATTGATACCGCCAGGTCCTACACCCATCTTCCAGCTTTGTCCACCATTGTTTGAGAATACCATACCCTGTCCATTGAGTTTGTATTTATTGTTGTGGTTATTGAGGTCACTACCAGACTGACCAGTGTTATCAATTGAAATGTTTGTTTCGTCTGTATTAAGAAGTGTTAAGTCATTTTGGTCAAGTGCGCCTTGTAAGCTGTCCTGTTTAATGCTCTGATTTGAAGTGAAGTTAGAAGAACGCTTATAGATGTTCTCATTAAATGTTAAACTCTGAACTGCGCCAGTTATCTGCTGGAATAAGTCTTCAAACTGAGTTGTATAGTTCTGAACCTGAATACTGTCATTTGTTGGAACATCAAGGTCTTCAGTAATACCTGAGATAATAACCTTTAGTCTATTTGGAAGTCCTGTCTTAGGATTGCGTCCGAACATTCCTTCGTCTTCAACATATGTTGTATCAGCTATATTAAACTCGTAGTCCTCATAGCCAGGTATAAGGTATATGTCAATTACATTGATTGAATAGTTTGTCTTAGGAAGAGCACCTTGTGCCGCAGCGTTAACTGCACCGAAATAATAAGCATTATCTGAAAGATAATTGCTATTACTCCAAGTTCCTTCCTTTAAGTATGGTTCATACTTCTTGAAGAAAGCTGAACTTAAATCGCTTATCTGTTTCAATAAACGAGCCTGTTGCTTCTTCCATTCAGATATTTGTAAGAACTCTCTGTTGAATTGTCCTAACATACCTAAACTGTAAGTATGCTGTTTAATCCAGCTACTCTCCTTCATCCAGCTAATATCCTTCTCGTCAAAGAATGATGCCGCGGCACCTCTATCGCCGGGTTGTGGAGTTAAATTATCTTCGTCTGCAATATCTAAATACTCATTAGTAACTGGGTCAAAGAAAGTTTCATAGATAAGATTGTCTAAGATATAAAGCTGTTGATTGTACTTTGTAATGTAGTTTTGGTAAGTTTGGTTTTCATCATTAAGCTTCTGTATCTCGTTATAATCTAAATTACCATGAGCATTAACTTTTGCTCTGTATTTATCAATGTATCCTTTAATTTTATAAAGCTCTTGTTGTGCCGCTTCAATACCATTCAAGTTAACCTGAATATTAGCATTGAGTTCGTTAAATGAAGAGGTTTGAAGATTAATAATTGCATTGGAAAGTTTATCGTATTCTGTATTAAGGTGACCTAACTTCTTTAAGTAACCCATGTCATTTTGACCTGCACCGTATAAGTCAGCCTCAACCTTATCTTTATCAAGTATACCCTTAACTATATAATAGTCAAAGTTAATGATAAAACTATCTTTTGAAGGGTTATCTTCTGCTGTCTTAATAGAACACAAACCAGTTTTTGAAAGTGAGCTATCAACATCTTCAACATAAAGCTTAGTAATGATTTGGTCACTGTTAAGTGTTCTGCTTATGTTTGACAAGTTCTGTTGGTATCTGAAACCGAGTTTATTCTCTATTCCTTTTTCAGTAATGTAGAATAACTTCTTATCAGTTGCCTTACCATTTTCCTTATGGTCAATCCAATACATCGGATACATCTCAAAAGTCTTACCAAGTTCTTGTGTAAGATTGAAACGATTTGACTTCTCTCCATTAAGAGTTCTTATCTTACGACAGTGTTTCTCAGTCTGGAAGAGATATGGACAATAGCCATACTTTTGGTAAAGACAGATGTGCTCACCCTCGTATGAACAGTCGCCCTCGTCACTGGCAGCACCAGAATTGTAGTGAGGACATTTGTTAAGGTCAATGTATTTTGTAGCTATCTCTAAATCGTCATCAGTGAATTGAGCTGCACTAAATGGAAGTTCGTTATGAGCAAAGTTTCCGCTTTGGAATGCAATAATGTCGCCGTGGTCATCGAGAAGTTCCTTCTGAGCAAATGTATCAGCAATTGCGGCAGAAGAACTGCGCTGTCCATTTTCATAACTTGATTGATAAGCAGCGACTTGCTGAATGAAGTAATGTCTATATTCAAATGTATCACCAGGCATTACATCTTCTTCAAAGATAACCTGTGAATGAACTTCATTAGAAGTCATTTTATTGCTAACTCTTACTCCAATGCCATCATTCTTAAGAACTGAGTCAAATAAATCTCTACCACTATAACGATATGCAGGAGTTATTTCATCAGTAGCATCAAACTGGTCAATACCCTTTGTATAAGCTTCAAAAAGTTCACAATCAAAGATATAATATTCCTTAGCATTTAATGCCTGAGTAATAGCGAAGTAAGGGTTCTTTATATTCTCAGTTGGCTTTATGAAAATATAGCCCTCTGTATAGCAGATGTTTATTTCTTCATCTTGTAAGCCAATTTCATCTTTTCCGTTAATTGTTATGTATTGTGATTTGTTAAGTGCGGGTACAATATCAGTAACAGGAATAGTAATGACATCATCTATTTCATAATCTCCTTGTGTTAAAACTCTACCTTCACCAATTCTAATATAGAAGTCATTAAGACTTGGAAGCTCTGCAAGTTCATCATTTACATTGCAAGATAAACCAATCTTCAATCCGAGACAGTAAATCTTATCGCAAGTTATTTCTTTTTCTTGTCCAGTTATACCAAAGTTAATTATTGTGTTGTATGGATTGAATGGGCCACCGTCGGGCGGCATATTGTTATCAACTGCATTGCAACATGGGAATACTCGAAGTATAGTATCAAGTGGAGCAGTCATGTAGTCTTTCTTTTGTTCAGACTCCCAACTCTCAACTCTAAACTGGAGGTTATTGTAGAATGAAGCATCAGCTCCATTATATACCATTTGTGCCTCCCAACCAGTTGCAGACTTGAACTTATTACCGTTCTGAATAAGATTTCTTGCGAGCTGCGGCACAACCTGACGTGTCTCTATTTTTGAGCAAACACGATAGTTAATGTCGTCTTCTGTATCTTTCCAAAGACCATCTGGATTTACATAAAGTCCTTCATAATCCTTGTAATCGTTGTTGTAAACTGTTACATACTGATTTATTTCATCAGTAATATTAACTTCTGTTCTGTCGCTAATTGAAATCTTTTTACCATAGACAACATCCTCATTACCAATCTTATCAAGATAGCCCTCATAGAACGCAGCTTTATTACCAAGTGCCGCCTCCTCATATGTAAGAGAACCTACATGATGTCGGAAATCCTTTCCGCCATCTTTATTGGCAGGATATTGCTGATAGTAGTAATTAGAATTAACATTCTTATTCCATTCTTCAACAGTCATTACATATGTGTAATCTTTATTAACTATAAGACCAGCTTCGTCAACTTCAATCTTCGCTCCTTTTGGAATTGCGATAAACTGAATTAAAGCTGTCGGGTCTACAGATAAAGGTGCTACCGCATATGATTTATCATCATAGTATTGAACCTCTTCCGTTGCCGCTATTACTGTGCCGCCCTCTGATGTGGTCTTGTAGCAAAATTGAAGCTGTGAATATGGAACATAAATGTATCCGTCATTTGGTATATTGTCTATGCTTTCACTAAGCAATGGCATAGAACCATCTTGTGCATCCCAGAAGTATCCTCCCTTTCCATTACGTGCTGCTGCAAGGTCATCACCAAGTTCAAGAGGTCTTTTCTTATGGTTAAAAGCATTGATAATCTGTTCACCATTTCTTGGAGAGTCAATTACATAGTTTAGTTTATGTCCAACTAAATTTAGGAATAAGTCTTTACCTACTGGAATCTTAAAGAGTTTTTCTTCTAAGTATTCTGTAAAGTCACCCCAGTTATGTTCTGGCGCATACTCCCAAATACTATCTTCAAGGATTTCAACAGTAAATGTTCCAACTTCTTCAACATTGTTATAAAGTTCTGTATCAAAGATAATACCATAGCCATTTCTTGAAAGTTCATCAATGAAAGCATCTTTACAAGTATAAGTTTTCATGTAAGAGTTTAAATGTTTTGCTTCTGATACATTTTTGATATAAAATTCATACCAATTTCCTTTATAATGAAGCTTGATTTTTCTTTCATTGAATAAACTGTCGATGAACTCATTTTCCACAAATTCTCCTGATAAACTATCAAAATATTTATCGGGCATTTGGAAAGTAAGAGTATGAGTTCCGTTAAGCTTAGTTTCGAGTTTTATACCAGTGGCGCGCCCAAGATAGGACATATCATGGGCGCCGATTATATATTCTTTCTTTTCTATTTTTTGACCGTTATCCCCAAGTGTCTCAGACCAGACACTCAATTCGTATTTTCTTTTACGAATCACCTTTATCACCTCTTAATAGAATAATGGTACATATTTAATAGTAATCTGATTAAGTAAGTCCATATATCCCCAGTATAATGGAGGGAAGTTTGCCCACATATAGTTGCTTGCCTCCCACCACCAATCTTCGATAGTAGAAGTAATTTTTCCCTCACTATTAGTATGTAGAATATTCCAGTAAGAAGCTAAAAGTTTTAAGAACCCGTATTCCGCATCTTCATTCTTCTTACGAATAAGTGAATAGTGGAGGTTATGGTTTTTAATTGCAGGATTTAGAGTATTGGCTTCTTGATTGAAGTCTCCATAGGTATCTTCATCTTCGCCATACCAACGTCTGAATTGACCATAGGTTTCTAATTCCTCATTTGTTAAATTAGCCCATACTGGATAATGTCCGTTGTTGAGTCTATCTAAAATAGACTGAGGGCAATTAGCAGCTAAGTAATCTCTCATTGCCATATAATAGATAGTGTAAAACTCTTCTCTCTTATCGTGGTCAGTCTCTCCCCATTTGAAAGGCTTAGCGTCCTCCCAAAGTTTACCGCCCCATCTGTTCTCATCAACTACAGGGTCAATTGAGATTAGTGACCATCCAGGCGGTATCTTAAACCATTGTCCTTCTTCTATTGCCTCATTGTAGATATTCTTAGAAGGTTTGAAGTCATAGAAGTTGTTTTTCTTCTCTATGTTATCCTGTAACCAAGGTTTATTATTTTTCCACTCTGGCTCATTTATATTATACAACATTCTTTTCTCAGAGTCAAGGAATAGACTTTTAACGTCTTTATCTTCGTCTGCGAAAAGTTCTTCGCTGTTAATTTCGAGGTAATCCTCAGTGATATAAATTGGAAGTCTTGAAAGGTTAAAATCTACGTTTCCATATTCTCTACCGAACTCCTCTTCCCATTCTTTATTTACCTTAATATATTCAGGAGGACAACCAAAATAAGTTTCTGTAAGGTCTGCTACAAATTGCTTACGTGCCGCCTCATCATTAGGATATTCATATTCTCCATACTTAGCAAGAATTGCATCTTTTAATGTCTGCCAATATACTTCATATCTTTCAGCATCATTGATACAATTGTCATACATTTCTTGGTAGCGATTAGCCATATCAATACCAACTCTCCATTCCTGCTCAGAAATGAGTCCAAGTTGGAATGATTGCCAATAGAAGAGTTTAATGTATTCTGCAAGCTTTTCTTTTGGAATGGGTTCTACTATATAACAGTGCTTAGGATGTGCATTTTTAAGATTACGATAAGCTACACCGCCCTTTCCGTCTGGTTCAAGGATTTTAAAATATCTGTTGCCGTATTTAAAGTTTCTATCCTCTGTCTTGTCCACAGTTTCCATACCAGTATAATCAACTGCTTCTTCAAGACTGAGACGCTGAACATTGTAACGACTAATTCTAAAATCATATGCACCGTCATTGCCACGGAAGTGCTTACGGAGATTATCAAGCTTAATCTCAAAGTCAATTGCAATATCGCCAGGGTTATATACAAGTATGCGAGAACCAATTAAGCCTTGTTCATTATTTAAGCCAGTTTCCATATTAATGAAATTAACTTTATTGTACTGTGGTAAGAAAATAAGCTCTCTATCATAGTCCAATGTAGGACTAACCAAAAGCTTTGCTGTATCTTGCCACTCAGGAATATTCTTCCAGTATCCACGAACATCAATAAGGAGTTTTGCTCCATTAGGAGATTCTGATGTCATGCAATCTTGCGGCATAATAGGAGACTCGTTTGAAGGAGGTTCTTTAAAGTAAAGCTCTCCCCACTGTGTTTGTTCTATTGTTGGGTAGCCACCCTTCCAAGGAGTATTCATATTTGGACGTACATTGTAGTGGTCCTTAATGAGGCCCGGAAGTATTTTAGGTCTGCGCTTTTCATAAGGGTTTTCATTTATACTATTGAAGATAATGTCCTCTGGTAACATACACTTATAATAGTCTGCCGCCCTTACAACATATTTATTAAACCCAAAAGCATAAGGGAAGTAACAAATGAATTGAAGTGTTCCCTCACCTTTATAAACTCTTTTACCATTAGCGTCAGTAAAACAAACGTGTCTAAAGTCAGGTTTGCTCTTTATCTTAGCTTTGAATGTCTTAAAAGGCATTTCATCAAAAACTAAATCTTGAAGCTTATCAGTAGCAAAGAGTTGGGAGATTTGTCTAAAGTTATCCTCTGACACATTATTGAAAGCCACATTGACTGTAAACTCTCTTGTGTTAAAGGTTTGTCCGAAATAATACTTACCGTCTCCGCCTGGAATGTTTGAAGAATAATCACTTGGAGAAGGTAAAACATTTTTATCATAACGATTATTTTGACTTACTACAACTAAGTTAAGGTCTGAAGAATGGACGTTGCCAAATCTAAATCCCTCGAAGTCAACTAATTTCGCCATTATCTCACCTCATCAAATAGGCTATATGGGGATAATTGCTTATCCCCATAACCTTTAGTCATTTAAGATTACTGTTCCGCCGTCCTGCTGAACTGCCTCAACGAACTTTTGTTTAAGAAGTTCAGTAAGCTTAACTTCGTCAATAGGTTCTCCATTATTATCAACATCAATATTGAATTGGAATATTGTACCATTGCGCTTATTCTGCTCGATATTATCACGTTCTGTCTGTCTAAGATTTCTTTCTTGCATGCTTTCCTGAAGAAGTCCCTGCCAACGGTCATTTGGTGTATATGAAGCGTCTGGATTTCTACGTAAGAACTCTTGCATTTCTGGTATTTGAAGTGTACCATCATGATTTGCGTCATATGTATTCTTAGTCCAGCCCATCTTTGAAACGCCATGAGCACTGAGATATTTCTGCATCCATTCTTGTCTCTGTTGAGTATCTGTTTTTGTTTTTAATTGGTTACCTGTCATATCATTAGCGCTTACTTGTAAGTTATATGCATTGGTCTTTCGTTCAGGCTGTGAACTCTCATAGATTTGTTTCAATCTATTAATGTCATCTGTATGGTCTGCTGTACTGTTCTTATTTGCTTTTTCTTGTGCATCTTGTACTGCCTTTTGCGCTGCGATAATTGAATCAGAAGCTTTCTGAATTGTTTGATTAAGCAATCTCTCAGCTTCAGTTTCAATTGGAGTAGAATATGTATCAAGTGCTCTATTTATACTGTCATTTGTCGGAAGAATTGAGTCGATTAAATCTGAAGATAGGATAGCTTGTGCCGCGTCAGCATTTCGATAATTCTGTTGCCACTGATTAATTGCCTGTTCAAGTTTATTGTCTGACATTGACTCAATATCAGCATTGTTATTAAACATCCAACCAATCATATCATCGACATTCTGCCATGAGGAGATTATGCCGACTGCTTCCTTCATTATCTCAGCGTCTGACTTGAGGTCTTCAAGCAATGCAATCTTTTCTTCATTAGCTTCCTTCTGTTCATCATAATTTTCCTTCATAAGTTCAAGCATATCATCAATTGTTTCATCTAACAAGTTCTGTCTATCTTCTTCAATTTCCTTATTAAGTTCTGCGACTTCCTTTTGATTTGCTCCAGAAGTATCTCTCATCATCAATGATAATTTCTTTTCCTTAGTAGCAAGTTCATTTTCAGCGTTCTCTCTATCTCTTAAATCTCTTTCCTTATTAATAGCTTCTTCAAGTGCCTTTAAGTATTCATCATTGAGTTCTGCGAGTGCGTCATACTTTTCCTTTGCGGCATCTATTTCTTGTTGATATTTGTCCTTAAGAACCTTAATAACTTCGTCTTCCAAAGAAATCATATTTGAAAGCGCTTTATCACGCATATCCTCGATTTCCTTAGTTAACTTCTCTTCCTCTTCAACATTCTTGTCCATCTCGTCCATCCACTTATTAATTTGTGTAATGGAGTCTTCAACGTAATCACTAATATTGTCAGGAAGCATTGCTTCATTAAGAGCGTTATAATCTATCATCCAACGACCAGTTAAATCATCAATGTGGAAGAAGTCTTCAACATTTGTTGAAATCATACGGTTGGGGTCAAGGTCATTTAATTTCTCTAATTCAGAAGTCAATCCATCTATTAAGCTTTCTGCATAACTGTCAATTGCGTCACCAAGAATAATATTCTGTGCCGCTCTTGCACTTGCTGCCGCCTGAGCGTTCTTAGTATACTGGTCAAGCAATTCTGTTGGGTCTTCACCCTCTCGCAATGACTCAAGTGCTGATTTAGCTTTATTAGCTTCACTTGTAAGTTTACTAAGTGCAGTAGTGTAGTTATAGAACATATCAGTCTTGTTCTTGTGGTATTCGTCGCCATAGAGAGCCTCATTTAAAGCCTTAATCTTCTTTTCAAGGTCTTCCATAGCCTTTTCAGTTTCTTCAATTTCTTTCTTATACTTTTCAAGTGCTTCGTCATACTTATTGAAGAAATCTTTCATTTGAGCTTCGCTTAAGTTATCTATATCCTTAAGGTCTTGCTCTAATAGCTCTACTGCCGCTGCGACTTCGGTACGCTGTGTGCCAATTGACTCTTTAAGAGCCAGAAGCTTCTCTTTGTAAGCTTCTTTATCAGCACCACTTGCTGTGAAATCTAATGAAGCAGTAAAGTCATATTTATCTGAGTCAAGCTCTTCACCATTATACTCCTTTACTAAAGAAACAATCTTTTCCCAGTTTTTAAGTATTGGCTCTAAGCTGTTATTGATGTCTGCATTAAGTGTTAATGTATCTGCTCCAGCATCGAAGGCTTCGATTTGAGCATCAATTAAAGCTTCTTGATTTGCGAGTTCGGCATCTTCTAATTTAAGCTCATCAATCTTCTGCTGTATCTTTTGTTTCTGTAATCCGACCTCTTCTGCATAAAGCATCTTAAGAGCTTCTTCATCAGCAATTATTGTACCATTCTCGTCGATTGATACATAATCACTAATTGATTTGCCCATGTCTTCCATGTCTTTCTTTAACTTCATGTAGTTATCAAGACTAACCTCTCCCTTAGCAACCTGTTCTGCCATAACTGAAACAAAGTCACCAGTTGCTTTATACATAGCATCAGAAGTTTCCTTCATCTTTTCAAGCCATGCTGAAGCCTCTGCAAGTGTATCAACAACCAGGTCAAGTCTTCCGCCCTCTTCGGCGGCACTAAGTAATGCTTCGATAAGAGTTGAACCACATTCGTAGCCAGCCTCTCTCATGGCTTCAACCTGTTCCTTTACCCACTTTTCTCTGTTTGTAGTAGAATCAATTTTACTAAAGTCAATTTGGAAATATGCAGCCCAATCGTCTGGGTCAATCTTAGCATCTCTAAGTATATTTTCAACATTGTCGAAATATACCTTAGCCATATCGGCATTATCTATTTCATCATAAGCCTTTTGTAAAGCTTTCTGTAATGTCTGTGCCTGCGCCGCACTCCAATCCTTATACTCACTTGGCTTAAGATTTAAGAATTTAGTTATACCCTCTTCGCCTTCAAAAGCTGCTTTAAAAGCATCTTTATATACTTGAGCAAGCTGTTCAGCTACTTTTCTTTCTTCTGTACCATCGAAAAGATTTATGAAATCTTCTAACTGAGACTGTGAATAAGTTCCACCATTTGCTTGGAAGTCGTCAATCTTTTCTCTCTCATATGTATCAAGACCATCAACAACTTCTTTTGCATTTTCGAGGATTTTATCTGCATCTTTAAGATTAAGACCTTCAAGATAATACTGATAGATTTGCTCTTGTCCAGTTTTATCTTTTCTTAAACTTTCATAATCTCCGAGATTCTTACCTGCGGCTTCCATTCCGCGAAGTATTGCATCCTTAACTTCCTCGTCGTTTATATCGCTCCATGCGGCGAAATTATCTCCAGTAAATGCCTTATCAGAAGAATCTAAATTACGTTCCTCAACGCCACCGAATAAACGATTTGCCAAATAACCACGTTTATATTCATTAACATCTCTTTCGCCTTTTTCATACATACTTTCAGCTTTTGAGATGAATGAAGCAACGGCTTCACTTACATCGTAATTATCCTTAACAGCAAGTGCTGTTGCAGCCTGAGTTTGTTTCTTTGCAAGTTCTTCTGCTGATTCATGCTCTTTTTCTGCATTTGCTATTTTAGTTTTATAGTATTCTTCTAATTTTTCAGTAACTAAATTGTCGTTCTTTGCCAGGTCTTGCATAAGTTTTTCAGCACTTAGACTATCTGTAACACCGAGAGCTTCAAGAATATCTTCAACCTTAAAATATGCGCCCTGTTCATTAGCAGTCTTTACCCATGATGTCGCCATATTTTTAATGTCGTCATATGTAGTATATCCTGCTTCTCTCCAAGCATTAGCAACCTCTCCAAATCCAGAAAGATTACTTAAACCTTTGATAGCATCTAAATTATTAGAAAGACCGCCCATCTCTGTGCTATTACGCTTCTGTGTTGTTTTTTCAATACCAACTTTTTCACCGAGATAAGACTTACCAGCTATAATCGCAGACTCTTTTTGTTTCTGTAATATTGCATCCCATAAATCTCTTTGAACAGTTAACTGACCAGTTATCTCATCATAAGATGTAACTATCTCAGGAAACTCTTCTCTAACTTGGTCTACGACTTCTTTATATTTTTCCTGTTCTTCTGTTGTCTTAACAAGCTTACTACTTAATTCATCGTAATCCTTCATAAGCTTTTCAAGACTATCAGCAGACTCCTTTTTACTTTGATAATCTTTCTTAGCTTCTTCAGCTCTTTCCTGCATCTCTTTAATAGATGCATCCATTTCGCTTAATTGAGTTTCAAGAGTTTTCTTCTCTCTTGTCGCAATTCCGATAAGAGCCATAATACCAGTTGTTGCTGCTGTAATTAATAATGTAATACCAGCTGTAGCTGCAGCCATAGCAGCTGCGCTCCATTCTGCGGTTGCAGTCGCGCCAGCTTTAATAGCAGTAAATAAAGCAGTAAAGGCTTTTAATACTTGTGGTATCATTATGGCTAAGCCGGACATCCATGCACTTTGTGCCGCCTTAAATGGGTCTTTTGTTATAAGCATAGTAGATATTGCTGCGGTAATTGTTGTACCTAAAGCACTACCAACTGCTTGTGCTCTCTGTTGTGCGGCTTCATCTCTCTGCAAATTAACTTTTGCTTCGACATAGCCGTTTAATAACTTCTGTTCTTGAGGAGTTAATGATGAATAGTCCATGCTACCAATTTTGATAACATTGCCATTGCCGTCTTTAACTACATCCTTCATGCTCCAGCCAGACTCATCAAGCTTTTTAACATGGTCTGCACCAAGAGAAGTTGTTGCTAACTTTCTTTTTGCTTCTTCAAGCTGTTGCTCAAAATAAGCTGTATCTATTTTAACTTTTATTCCAAAACTATTCTTATCAGTCTTTGCGAACAAATCGCTAATACTCTTTCTCAAAGCAGGGATTTCCTGTTTCAAACCTGTCATAGTCTTAGAGAATATTGACTTAAGGACAAGTGCCGCAGAAGTAAATGTTGCAATTAACTTAGCTGGCTTCTTGCTTAAATCATTTATAACATTTACAAAGTCAGTTGCTTTATCAACTATACCCTTAAAGAAATCTGCCTTTGTAAAGTCAATTCTTAATTTCTCCCAAGCTGTCTTAAGAGACTGAATTTTGAACTGAAGACTTTCTGCGTTCTTAGCGAACTGCTCGTTAGCACGACCTTCAGAATCTGCTGTAATATCAATCAATTCAGCAACACGGTCGTAGTTCTCCATCATAGCGATGAAACGTGACTGCTGACGTGAACCAGCGGCAATAGTAGCAATATAACGCTGACTATTTCTATCAAGAGTGTCCCACTTAGAACTCAATTCAAGGAATACATCATCAAGGTTTCTGAATTGTCCAGTAGCATCCTTAATAGATACACCAACAGATTTCAAAGCCTTATCAACCTTGTTATAATCAAGGTCTTCAAATTCTGACTCTGTTGTACCTACAACATTATTTTTTAATTCTGTGAAACGTGCGATAATTGTCTTCATCGCAGTACCGATATTCTCAGGAGCTTCCTGAGTTGTTTCAATCATCTGAGTAAGGAAGGCAGCAGTTGTTTCAAATGCCATACCTGCGTTATTAGCGATTGAAGCAGTCTTACTCATAGCGTAAGCAATACCGTTAACATCTGCAGCAGCGTGCGCAGCAAGTTCTGAGTAAACGTCTGTTACGTGCGCGCCCTGGTCCATTTCCATATGGAAACCACGAAGAGCGGCTGTCATCTGAGATGTAGCTTTTTCGAAGTCAAGACCTGCAAGTGTTGCAAGTTTCATGGTTTCTGTTGTAAGCTCCATAACCTCAGCGTCTTTCAAACCCTGTTGATAGAACAAAGCAGATGCTTTAATAGCAGACTCTGTTGACTGACCAAGGCTTTGTGCTAAGTCAGCATACTCGCGGTATCTTTCCCACAAACCGCTAACTGTTTTTTCAGTTACCATAGCGATTGAAGCGAAAGCCTTATCTATATTCTTCGCATCTTCAAGAGTGCTCTGAAGAACTCTCTTTACTTGATAAAAAGCATTACCAAGTGAGAAAATATATGTAATTCTGTTTCTTAAATTGTCGAAAGACTGGTTCATCTTTTCGTTAGCATCTACAGCTGCCGCTGTAGCAGATGTACTTGTCTTCCATGCTTCTGTTTCTTTATTAATGTTACTATTTAATGTACTAATTGAAGAACTAAGATTTGCATTATTTGTACGAAGTGCGGCCTCTGCATTAGCCTGGTTCTGCTCAGCTGTTGTTGCCGCATGAACAGCATTTGTAGTCTGATTGTACTGCCCCTGCATCTGTTGCATTGTAGCAAGCATATGAGTACGTTCTGACTGTAACTGAGACAATATAGCCTGCTGATTTTGAAGTTCTTTATTAGCTCTTGCTAAATCAGCACTATTTACCTGTCCGCCATAGAAAGCATGAGCATTATTCTTAATAGTCTGCTCTGGTGCTGTACTCTTTGCAGTAACGCCAATCATCTTAAGCATATCATTAAATTCTTTAGCCGCCTGAGTAGCGTCATTACTTGTTCTAATAATAGCTTCATATTGATTGTTTATATAGCTAAGCTGAGTTGAGTTAATATTAAATCCAGTACTGTCATCCTTAAACTGATTTGCTCTGAAACCAGAAGGAGCAAGCTGAGGTTTAAGATTTGCTACATTAGCCTGAGCAGTAGCAACTTCCTGCTGTTGTGCCGCGATAAGGGCATCATACTCAGTTTTTATATCCTTAATAACGTCCTTATACTCTCTACCAGCCTTAGCAGCTTCACGGATATTTCTTACAACATCCTTACCTTCATCACTTTGAATATTACCTTTAACACTTGTAGTAAAATCAGTATTAAATGACTTTGTAAGTTCTGCCGCCTTAGACTTCAAATCAGTTATTTGTCTAACAACATTCTTCAATGAAGCTTCTAAATGGTCAGCATTAATATTCTTCATGGTTTCGCCAATCTTACGAGCCTCCTCATCAAGGCGGTCCATTTGATTGCTGAAATTCTTCATCTCTTTGTTAGAGGCGAATCCCTTATTAATTTGTGCTTGAAGGGTTGTTCCTAACTCTTCAATCTTAGCAATTTCTTTATCCAAATTACCAAGCATAGGAGACTTACCAGTTTTGGCAAGTTCAGAACGCATTTGCTTTATCGCATTTAAAATTTCAGTAACATTGAACGTACCTTTAAAGTCCACTCTCTGTTCTGCCATTTAATTCACCTCTTACCGTAAAATTTCATTTAACTTTTGTATTGAAAGGGAGAAGTTAACTCCTTTAAATACTGCATCGTTCAGCATCCTTTTACCGACTTCTGCACCGACTTGTACCAGATTATCTGGGTACTTGTCATCTCCCGAAGATAAACCAGTATCTTCTATTGACTCTAATTTTCTCTCTCTAAATTGTTTATTATATGTATATGTATAGTTTTCAGTAAATCCGCTAAGTTCTTTTGCATAAGTTAATTTTCCTATTGAATTTAAGAAATCTACACTTTGATTTTTAGCACATTTTGCTATCAATTGATTTAAACAATTTAGCGCAGAGAACAAGAATACTGAAACTGGAATTAAGTAGTTCTTTCTAAAGATAAAGAACAAGTTACCATAATCAAGATTACCATTCTTAATCTGCTGTAACTGTGCGTCACTTTTAATCATCTCTTGTACTTTAGAACCAAGCAAATGGAATATAGCTTGATTTAAGAAAAATTGTATCATAAGAATAATTGTTTCATTGCTCATTGTATTAAGTGGAGCTTGTGTTGTTTTCTCCCCTTTCGTTCCTGGAACAGTTTCCAGGCCGGCACGGGATAGGAACGCACGGTTTAAGATAAAGAACTCGAATAATTGCTCCTCATATTTATCAGTAAATATCTGTCTTGCAAATGTCTCCACTTTAATATTGGCTTGAAGATGTATTGCATCGTAATCTCTTGTTGAGAAGCTGTTTTTCGCTTGTATATCATAAACTCTTCCGCTTTTTCCAACAACTTGAAGGTCAGCTTTAATCTGCTGTCCTTTTTCATTTCTTTCTTGACCAGTTACTTTTGCTATTGTTTCATTTATCTTTTTCGTATTTAATTTCTTTAAATTAAATAGATTATTTGTATTAATAGATAAAGCTATCGCTTGCTCAAGAATTAAACCATTTAATCGAGCATCTCTAACTTCAAAATCTATTAAGTTAGTATCATTACCATGTTTTAAAACCTCTTTTAATGCAGGCTTTAATTCTTTCATAAAAACTTGTCTAATAGCTTCTGATTGAACTTGACTTATTTTAACGCCCCTACCTCTTAATTTATCTATTAAAACTTCAAACATAGTTTCTGATACTTCATTAAGAGTAAAGACATTTCCTGCAATTTCTCTTTTTAAGCTATTACGCAATTTCTTTAAGTTGTCTTTATTATGTACAACTGAAGCAAATACGCCTTTATCTTTTCCCATTGTATTCAGAAATTCTTTTAATAATCTCTGTTGAACCTGAGTCAAAGTATCTGCTCCTCTATCTCTATTTCCCTTTGTTGAGAAGAGTATATCTACACCAGATAGAGCATTGAAAGTTCCATTTTGAAGTGCTTTAGTAAGAGATTTAACTGCCGCGCTGTCAAGATTTCTACCAGCTACATCATTGAAGAAATCTGTAGCAATTTTTTCAACTTCCATATTAATAGTAGTATTTGCTTTTAGTCTTTTATATACTTCCTGTTGATATTCTATAGAAACCATTATATCAGTGATTTCGCCAGTTCTATCTTTAATGTTGGCGCCGCCATTAGCATTACCCATTAAATATTTTTTCTCGAACTCTCTTGCACCTGAAAGGTCAATCAATAACCCTTCATCTTTAATGTCTACTCTATCTCTACCTAACAATCCCATATCTTCATAAAATTGATTTGTTCTATCAGTAATTGCTTTTACACTTAACATTAATTGATTTCGTACATCAACTAATTTGTCCAAAG
>Ga0310696_10004233_pt1 | contig 17656 bp, 8 predicted proteins | sample AusTroGonzalo_MG_4_FD_203885 | JGI IMG/M metagenome (GOLD analysis project Ga0310696, IMG submission 203885) | Bovine rumen microbial communities from tropical cattle in Woodstock, Queensland, Australia - Gonzalo_02 (v2) (version 2) | ecosystem: Host-associated > Mammals > Digestive system >...
GACCAGCAACAAGTACTATGTCCAGGCCATCACGCCGATGGACAGCGCCGCGAAGCTGGGCCTCCTCACGCCCAAGGGCGAGGAAGTGCTCGCGAAGCTCAAGGCCGGCTATGCCGATGCGTACAACCGTGACGGCGACCTGACCGCCCTCGGCGGCCGCCAGCACCGGGAGATCGCCCACCGGATGTACGACCGTTTTCCGGAGCTGCTTTCCCAGCCCCTGCAGGTCGATGCCCGGGCATCGACCTCCCGGCGCGTGATGATCAGCATGTTCAACTTCTGCTGGGAGCTCCAGGGCCTCAATCCCGACCTGGAGATCCGGATGGACGCGAGCGAGCACGACATGCCGTTCGTGGTGTCGGACAGCCGCGTGAAACCGGAGGTCACGGAGGAGGCGGAAGTCATCCACCGGAAGTTCAGCGCCTACCGGGACGACGCCTACAGCAAGCCCTTCCGCCTGATGAAGGTCCTGTTTACGGATGTCCGGAAGGTGGAAGGCTTCGTGGACGGCCCCGACCTAATGAAGAGCCTCTACAACGTGGCGCAGGATTTCCAGAACGTGCCGGAACTGGGCCTTTCCATGACGGACATCTTCACGAAGGAGGAACTGTTCCGGATTTTCACGGGTTCCAGCGCCGGTTGGCTCCGGCAGACGGGCCTCATCCCGGGCTCTACGCCCATGTACCTGCAGAAAAAGGCCGTCCGTGACAGCATCGAGAGCATTGCTGACCGCGTAATCCGGGATGGCAAGCCCGCGCTGACGCTCCGTTTCAGCCACGACAGCTCCGTCCTTCCGCTGGCCTACCTGCTCGGCCTGAAGGAAACGCTGGGCGGCAAGCCCGACACGAAGGACCTGTACAAGTCCATCTCCATCGACAAGGTTATCCCGATGGCGGCGAACATCCAGATTATCTTCTACCGGAAAGCGGTCCCTGAGCCTGCCGAAGGGCCGGGCTCCGACGATATCCTGGTGAAATTCCTCCTGAACGAAAACGAAACTTCCATCCCTGTGAAGACAGATGTCGCTCCCTATTACCATTGGTCTGACGTCAAGCGCTTCTGGGAAGGACACCCCGCAACAACACGATAAACTGATACGACTATGGACGACAAGATGACCCGTCGCGAGGCCCTTCGGGGTATGTTCCTCGCCGGAATGGGGCTCGCTTTCTGCGGCCCGCTGCTGTGTGACACCGCCCGGGCGGCCAACCGCCCCGGTGCCCCCGCCGGCCTGCCCGGCCCCTGGAAAGAGGCGCCGGACGGCACCAAGATCGACACGAGGACCTGGAGCAAGATGGGGGAGACCCTGGGCATGCTGGGCCTCGGCTGCATGCGCCTGCCCACGCTGGGCGGCGGTGGCGGCGGCTTCGGCCGCAACGCGCCCCTGGACCAGGAAGCCGTCAATGCGATGGTCGACTACGCCATCGCCCACGGCGTGAACTATTTCGACACCGCGCCGGCCTACGGTGAATCCGAAAAGGTGACAGGCAAGGCGCTGGCCCGCCATCCGCGCGAGTCTTTCAAGATCGCGACCAAGATTTCCAACATGAACGGCCGGGCCACGCTCGAGGCGGGCCAGCAGATGTTCGAGACCTCCTTGAAGAATCTCCATGTGGACTACATTGACTTCCTCCTGCTGCATAACCTGCAGAATATGAGAGGTTTCGAAACCCGCTTCAAGAACAACGGCCTGTTCGACTGGCTCCTGGAGCAGAAGGCGAAGGGCCGGATCCGCCACATCGGCTTCTCCTTCCACGGGACCAATGACGACCTTCCCGGCCTGGTGGACCTCTACGACTGGGATTTCGTGCAGATCCAGCTCAATTATGTCGACTGGAAGGAAATGTCCCGCGGCTGGGGCGGCTCCTCGGGCACGACCAGCGCAGAATACCTGTACAAGTACCTGGAAAGCAAGGGCATCCCTGCCCTGGTGATGGAACCTGTCAAGGGCGGACAGCTCGCGAACGTGGACGGCAACATCGCCGCCGTGCTGAAAGAGCGCCATCCCGACCTGACCCCCGCCGCGAACGCCCTCACTTTCGTGGGTTCGCTGCCCGGCGTGATGGTCACGCTCAGCGGCATGTCCAACATGGAGCAGCTCAAGGAGAATGTCTCCCTGTTCACGGGCTTCAAGCCGTTCGATGAGAAGGAGCACGACTTCATGCTCACGGTCGCGGACCTGCTCAAGTCCAAGGGGCAGATTCCCTGCACGGCCTGCGCCTACTGCATGCCTTGCCCGGCGGGCGTGGACATTCCCGGAAACTTCAAGATCTTCAACAGCGCCAGCGACGCGCTCCTGTCCCCGAATACCGCCGACAAGGATGTCATCGGGAAACGCCAGGCGTTCCTGAAAGCGTACAAGGCACAGGAGGAAGGCGTCCGCGCCGATGCCTGTATCGGCTGCAACGCCTGCCTGCGCAAATGCCCGCAGCACATCAGCATTCCGCAGCACATGCAGCGGATCCGCGAACTGGCCGCCAATATCTAGCTATTTCCCCATCACGAACAAGAGCTCCGCTCCGCCGCGAATATCCTCGTAGCGGAGCGTTGTTCCTTTCAGTTTGGCCCCGTTGAGGTACACCGCCTTGACATGGACATTCTGCGGCGTCCAGTTTTTCGTGCGGACCTTCAGGGTCCCGCCGTCGGAAAGGCGGACGGTGACGCCGGGGAGGCAGGGGGAACCCAGTTCGTACTCGTTGCTGCCGGGGCACAGGGGATAGAAACCCAGACAGTTGAAGATATACCAGGCACTCATCTGGCCGCAGTCGTCGTTGCCGCTCAGGGAGTCGGGCTTGTTGCCGTAGAAGTGGTCGGCGACGTAGCGGACCCATTTCTGGCAGTCTTCCGGCTTGCCCAGCTTGTTGTACAGGTACAGCACGTGGTGGCAGGGCTCGTTGCCGTGCCAGTAGCCGCCGATGCGGCCCCAGATGTCGTGCGCGCCCGGGATGTCGTCGCTCATCTCGATCGTGAACATATGGTCCAGCCGGTCGCGGAGGAATTTCTTCCCGGCGATGTCCATGTAATCCTCGAAGGCGTGCGGCACCGTCCATGTGTACTGCATCGTGAAGCCTTCGGTGATGTCGCCCCAGCCATTGTCGGAACCGGGGCCTTCGTAGGCGATGTCCGAGAAGGGAGTCCGCCAGTTGCCCCGGGAATCCCGTCCGCGCATGTATTTGGTTTCGGGGTCGATCAGGTTGCGGTAGTTCCGGCTCCTCGCGAGGAAGAAGGCGTAGTCCTCCTCGTGGCCCAGCAGCTTGGCGGCCTGGGCGATGCACCAGTCGTCATACGCGTATTCCAGCGTCTTGGACACGGATTCCATTTCCTTGTCGAAAGGGACGTAGCCCAGGGTCGTGTATTCCGGCAGACAGTCGTAGTTGGGGTTGGTCGCCGTCGTCTTCATCGCCTGGAAGGCCCGCTCATAGTCGAAGCCCTGGACGCCTTTCATCATCATGTCGGCCAGCACAGAGACGGCGTGGTAGCCGATCATGCACCAGGTTTCGCCGCCGTAGAACGACCAGATGGGCAGCATGTGCTCCGTGCTCTTGTCGTAGTGCTCCAGCATGGAGTTCGCGAGGTCCGCCTGCAGGGGCTTGTTCACGAGGTTCAGCAGGGGATGGAAGGCGCGGTAGGTGTCCCAGAGGGAGAAGGTGGTATAGTTCGTGAACCCCTCGGCCGTGCCGATGGTCCCGTCATGCCGGAGGAAGCGCCCGTCGATGTCCTGGAACAGGAACGGATGCAAGGCAGTGCGGTACACGCTTGTATAGAAGGTCTCCTTAGCCTCCTCGGTGCAGGAAGGGTCCAGTTCGTAGCGCGAGAGTTCCGCTTCCCAAAGAGCGACCGCATCGGCGCGGACCCTGTCAAAGTCCTTTCCGTCGATTTCCGTGAGGTTCTTCAGGGCACCGTCGATGCCCGTGGCCGAGACGGCCACATGGACATTGACCTGCTCGCCGGCGGTGGTCGGGAACTTCACGCAGGCCCGGAGCCCGGTGCCCCAGGCTTCCTTGGAACTGCGGAAGCGGCTGGTGTTGTAGATGACCGGTTTTCCGTCCTGGAGGATCAGGAAATCCTTGATCGGCCGGTCGAACCGGGCGGCGAAATGCACATGCCGGTCGGGATTCCAGCCCTTGACCGTCTTGCTTCCCACGATCGTGTAGTCATCCAGCAGCCGGACCGAGGACCAGACGCACTTGAAGCGCAGGGTATGGTCCAGGTCGATCATCACGAAGGAGGAGTCGCAGGCGGGATATGTGAACCGGAACACGCCGCTGCGCGACGCCGCGGTCATCTCCGCCCGGGTGCCGTAGTCGCTCAGTTCCACGGTGTAGTACCCCGGACTGGCCGATTCGGTGCTGTGGCTGAAGCGGGACCGGTAGCCTGAATCCGGGTCCTCGTCGGTCCCGGGGGCCGCTTTCACGGTCCCGGTCCCGGGGACGAACAGGAAGTCGCCGAGGTCCGGGATGCCCGTGCCGCTCAGGTGTGTGAGGCTGAAACCCATGATCGTGGGTTTCGTGTACTTGTAACCCGCAGCGACGTCGTAGTCGTAATCATCCGTGTCGGGGCTGATCTGAATGCCTCCGAAGGGCACCTGCGCTCCGGGATACACATTTCCGAAGCCGGCGGTTCCGACGAAAGGGTTGACATGGCGTACCAGATTCTGCGCCAGGGCGTTGACACACAGGCAGGCCGCCGCCGCGGCCAGGAGAAGGGACTTTTTGTTCATAGGACCAATGTACGAAAAAAGCTACCGCTCCTCGACGCGTTGGAACCCATCGCTGCCGAGGAGCAGGTTTTTTGTATCCCCTGCGATGCGGGCGAAAAGGGTGTCCACGGGGTAGCGGGTAAGACTGTTGCAATGCGAGCAGCCCGGCAGGGCGAGCAAGGCACCGCCGGCGCCGGCCAGGTAGAACCGGTCTTGAGGCGCATCGTAGCTGAGGGAAACGGGAGCGGCGGTGAAAAGGCAAGGCACTCCCTGCTCCGTATAGTCCAGCAAGCGTTCGCTCCAGACGGTTCCACGGGCGGAAGTGAAGGCGGCGGGGGTGCCGTCCGGGCCGATGCCTGCCACCATCACGCTGCCGCCGCCGGCCGCCACGGCGTGGAAATCCATCAACGGATAATAGCCCGCGTACTGGGTGTTGAAATCGAATACGGTCCAGGCGGTGTCGCTGGTCCGATGGGCAATCTCCCCGGCGTCCGTAACGGCCCAGAGGGTGTTCCTATCTGCGGCCAAGGCGCGGAGACGGCCCTTCACGGGCAGTGTTTCACGAGACACGACCGTTCCGCCCGCATTCATCATGGAGAGTTTCCGCCCATCGGCATCCAGGGCATACAGCCGTCCGCCACAGGACGCCAAGGCCGTCAGAGGGCGCTCCAGCGGTCGCTTCCGCAGGATGTTTCCCGTTGCATCCAGCCAGGCGAGATAGTCTCCGGCGGCGAGAAAACCGCAGTCATCGGTCGCAACCCCGGTACGCAAATCCTGTCCGCGGGCCGTCAGGCAGCCTACGGACAGGAAAAGCGTCAGGAGCAGGAGCCGGGCCGTCATTACTTCCGGCCGCGGCTGACCAGTTTGAAGTCGGAGAAGGAGGCCTTGAGCGGCTCGGCCTGCGGCATGGGCACGCCACCTCTCCGGGCGCCACCGACGCCGCGCATCATCATGGGCATCTCCCCTTCGCAGGCGATGACACCTACCTGGACGTCCTTCAAGACGGCCTGGGCGGTACCCATCTGCACGAATTTCTTACCGTCCACGGAGTACCAGGCGGTATAGCAGTCGCCCTCCTTTTCCAGGCGCAGCCAGAGGACGTTGTCCGCGCCCACGATGCCGTCCAGGGGCAGGGTCGCGACGCTCTTCTGCTGGCCGTTCTCCTCCACCATCAGCTGCAGCTGGCCCGGGGAAGGCGCGGCGCCGGGCTCGGCCGGACGGCGGAAGTTGAAGGTGGCCGTACGGACGAATTTCACGAAGTTGTCGTCACACTGGTAGGCCACGAGGCCCGCGTTCTGGGCCGGCGGGGCCGGGGCGCAGACCATCTTCGTCTCGACGGTCCAGTCGGAATTGGCGCTCTGGAGCAGGATGTTGGTCACGGAATTGCCGCCCAGGGCGATGTCGCCCTTGCCGGCGGTCAGCACGAGACCGTTCGCGCTGGAGAGCATCCACGCGGTGGGATCCTCCCGGACCCAATGCCAGGCATCGTTCAAGGTACCCTTGCGGAAGGTGTCGGAGGCACCCTTCGTGCCGAAGTTCACCGTCACCTGGCGGCTGTCGCCGGTCTGGCCGTCGTGGAGGGTCACCACGGCCGTGCCGGGCACGGCGTCCGCCTGCTTCACGGTCACGTCGATGGCCGGATTGGCCGCCACGGCCTCCACCACAGGGGCCTTGCCGGGCTTGAGCAGATAGCTCAGGGAGGCGGCGTCACCGAGTTTGACGGCCTTGCCGCCGACCTTCAGGCTGGCGAGCCCGAGGTCCGGCATCACCTTCACGGCGAAGGTATCCTCCTTAGTGCATCCGTCGATGGTGACGGTGCAGGTCACGGTAGCGACGCCCATCGACACGGCCTTCACCGTGCCGTCCGGGGCGACGGTGGCCACGGCCGGGTTGTTGCTCGTCCACACGGCCTTCGCGCCGTCGTAGAAGCTGTCGTCGTTCATGCAGGCGGAGAAGGAGGCCTGCGCCGTCTGTCCGATGCGCAGCACGGAGGCGTCGCAGCTGGCCCAGACGGTCTTGAGGGTGCGCTTCAGGCTGCCGGACATCGTCGCGGTCACGCTGCCGCGGATATCCTGCGAGGAGGAACCGAACTCGAACACGTACCGGCCCGGATCGTAGGTCATCCGGTCGGCCTTCATATCCCAGAACCAGAGGTCCGCGCAGTTGACGTCGATGCGGACGGTACGGGTCTGTCCGCGCGGGATGGTCACCCGCTGGAAGCCCTTGAGCCGCTTCGCCGGACGCTCCAGCGCGGCCGGGCTGTCCGGGGTGCGGACATAGATCTGCACCACCTCGTCGCCGCTGACGTCACCGGTGTTGGTCACGTCCACGCTCAGCGTCACCTTGTCGTTCGGGGTGATGGCGTTCTTGCTGATGCGGAAGTTGCTGTACGCGAAGGTCGTGTAGCTCAGGCCGTAGCCGAAAGGATAGGACACTTCCTGGTTGAAATACCACAGGGTGCGGCCCTGGTTGCCGGAGCTGCGGCGGAGGTTGTAGTCGGTGATGGCCGGCAGGTCCTTCACGGTCTTGAACCAGGTGGCGTTCAACTTGCCGCCCGGGGAGACTTCGCCGAAGAGCAGGCGCGGGATGGCCTCGCCCTGGGCCTGGCCGTTGTAGCCCGTCCAGAGGATGCCCCCGATGCTCGGGAGGTGACGGAACTCTTCCACCTCCACGCAGCCGAGCGTCTGCATCACCACGATCGTGCGCGGGTTGACGGCCGCCACGGCCTGGATGAGCTTGAGCTGGTTTCCGGGCAGCAGGAGGGTCAACCGGTCGGCCTCCTCGGTCGCCGTGTTCTCGTCGGTGCCGACGAACACGATGGCGACGTCCGCGTCCCGGGCCGTCTGGAGCGTTGCCTCGTCGATCGGCGCATCCTGCGGGGCCTTGTACACGAGATAGACGGTCTGCGGACCGTTGTAACCGAGTTTCAGGGCGCTGGTCTTCATGGGCATGCTGGCGCCGTAGACGCCGCCCACCCGGGCACCGGAAGCTTTCGTGGCCTCGATCCGGCCGATGAGGTTGCCGTCCGGGCCGCCCACGCGGATTTCCACGATGCCACCCTCGGTGGGAATGTTCAGGCCGACGGTGATGTTCTCGATATTGGTGATGTCCACGTTCTCATAGGCGGTCCAGGAGCCGTCGTCAATGGAACGGACCTGCTCCTCCTCGCCCATGCCGGAGCCGACCGTGATGCCGTCGGCGCAGGATGTGTACTTGGTGGCGTCGTAGCGGGTGGTGGAGCCGTCAGTCTTCTCGATTTCGAAGTAAGCGATGTACAGCAGGTTGCTCTTGCTCTTGATGTCGCCGCCTACGGCCAGGCGCACGTCGACGTCATAGCCCTTGGCCTTCAGCCAGGCCTGGATGCCGGCGTAGGGAGAGATCATCGCGGAGGCCTCCGGACGGCCGGAATACGGTCCCAGTTCCACGTCGTCGGCCTGCGGGCCGATGAGCGCGATGCTCTTCAGCGCCTTCGGGTCCAGCGGGAGGGCCTTGCCTTCGTTCTTCAAGAGGACCGGGGTCTTTACGGCCAGTTCGGCCGCGAGGGCGCGGTTCGCCGCCGAGCTCACGCGGGACGGTTCGAACTTGGAGTACGGCACCATTTGGTCGGGATCGAACTCGCCGGTGCGCATCCGGATGGTGAACATGTTGATGAGGGCGCGGTCGATCAGGGCCATCGGCAGGATGCCCTGCTCATAGGCACTGATGGCGAAGCGCTGGTAGATGCTTCCGCAGTCGGAGTCCACGCCGGCGGCCAGGCCGTACGCCGTCGCCAGCTCGCGGGTCTCGGCGTAATAGTGTCCGTCGTAGATGTCCTGGATGGCGGCGCAGTCGCCGGTCACGTAGCCCTTCATGCCGTAGGTCCGGCGGGCCAGGGTGTCCAGGTAGAAGGCGCTGGCGGAAGTCGGGACATGGTTGACGGCATTGTAGGAGGACATGATCGACGGCAGCTTCTCGTCCTCGATCAGGCGCTTGTAGGGATACAGGTAGAACTCGCGCATGTCGCGGCTGTCCATGTTGGAACTGGACACGTGGCGGTCGAACTCGCTGTTGTTGGCGAAATAGTGCTTCGCCGTAGGGACGGCCTTCAGGTATTTGGGGTCGGAGCCCATGAGGCCGCGGACGAAACCGCGGGCGATCTCCGCGGCCAGGAACGGATCCTCGCCGTACGACTCGCCGGTACGGCCCCAGCGGGGGTCGCGGACCGGCTCCACGACGGGCGACCAGAAGGTCAGGCCCTTCGTGCCGGTGGCGTAGATGGCGCGCGCCTCGTCGGCGATGGCGAAGGCCATCCGCTCGGCGACGGCCGGATCCCAGCTGGATCCGATGGCGACACTGTTGGGGAAGGAAGACGGCCCGAGAATGCCCACGGAGGGGTTCGCGCCGGAGAGCACGCCATGCAGCGCTTCGCTCCAGACATTGTAGTTCTTGAGGCCGAGCCGGGGCACGGCGGCCATGTTGTTGCCCAGCAGGCTCTGCTTCTCTTCGAGCGTGAGGCGGGACACCAGGTCCGTCGCGCGCTCCTCGAAGGAGTAAGCCGTGTTGAGGTAGATGGGAAGCTGGCTGTCCTGGGCCAGCGCGGAAGCGGCGGCGGCCAGCGCCAGCGTCCCGGTGAGGAAAAGCGTTCGGATACAGTTCATAAGCGGTCCAAGTCTTTGACAATCTCAAAGATACGATTTTTCGCCGGAAGATGTACACCTTTCGCCCGACTTGCGTATATTTGTTATCCATAAACTGCCGTGATGAAAAAGATCCTGCTATCCGTCCTCACCGTCCTGGCGCTCGTCTCCTGCGTCCGGGAAGGGATTCCAGAGGAAACCCCTTTGCGCTCTTACGACATCACCGCCGTGAAGTCCTATGGTTCCTTGGAGGAACTGTTGAATGAAACCGGATATTCCATGATGGGGTTCGGCTTCTTGCTGTCTTTCTACTTCCCCGACTACAACAAGCCCGTCAGCGCCATCAGCTATACCTACCTTTCCGAGGACCCGCAAGGGAAGCCGGTGGAATTGTCCGCCCTCCTCTACATCCCCGATGCCGCCTTGAATGGCACCAAGGCCCTGACCGGCATCTCCTTGACCAGCCACGGCACCATCGCCTCCAATTCCGAGTGTCCCACGATGAAAGCCCAGTTCGAAGGAGTCCTGGCCTGGAGGAACTATGCCATCGTGATGCCCGACTACTACGGCTTCGGCGCCAGCGCGGACCGTCCCCAGGCCTTTTTGGACCCGAAAACCACGGCACGCGGCAACATCGACGCCTATTTGGCTGCCCGCCAGCTGCTGGAAGACCGGAATGTCGTCCTCCCGTCAAGGCTGTTCAGCTTCGGCTACTCGCAGGGCGGGTTCAATTCCATGGCCAACCTCAAGTATGTCTCCGAGCATCCCGAACTCCATATCAGTTTTGAGAAAGTGATGTGCGGCGGCAGCCCCTTCGACTTGGAGCTGACTTGGAACGCCTACACCGGCGGGACCTTCCGCAACGCCATCGCGTTCGTCCCCCTGAGCGTGGTCAGCATCAACGAGACGCAGCATCTGGGAATCCCTTATGACAACCTCTTCAAGGGGGAATTGCTCCACAACTGGAGGAATTGGATCCTGTCCAAGGAGTACACCCTTACGGCCATTAACGGACTGCTCGGCACCCGCGACCTGGCGGAAGTCCTGAATGACGATTTCATGGCGGGGCGGGGCGATGCCCATGCCCGCGTCCTGGCGGCCTGCCGGCGCTGTTCGCTGACGTCCGGATGGGCCCCGCCTTCCGGGACGAAGATCATCCTGTATCACTCGAACCAGGATGATACGGTCCCCTATGCCAATCTCACGGCCATGAAAGCCTTCCTGGACGTGGCCGCTCCCGGTAGTTATACCGCCGCTGACGGGAACCACGGCGGGCATACCGACGCAGTCTTCCATTTCATCTTGAACCTGATTCCCGAATGGTGACGGACCTCTCCGGGTATGAAAAAACCGCGCACAAGACGCTGTCCTGCACGCGGGGAAAGAGGGTGTCAACCGCGGTTACTTCATGAAGAAGCGGTTGTAGAGTCCCAGGAAGCCGGCTCCGTGGCGGGCTTCGTCGCGGGCCATCTCGTGGATCGTGTCGTGGATGGCGTCGTAGCCGAGGGCCTTCGCTTTCTTGGCAATTTCGAGCTTGCCTTCGCAGGCGCCGGCCTCCGCCTCATAGCGCTTCTTGAGGTTCGTCTTGGTGTCCCAGACGACTTCGCCGAGGAGTTCGGCAATGCGGGCGGCGTGGTCCGCTTCCTCGAAGGCGTAGCGCTTGAAAGCGTCGGCGACTTCCGGGTAGCCCTCGCGTTCGGCCTGGCGGCTCATCGCGAGGTACATGCCCACTTCCGAGCATTCGCCCTTGAAGTGGTCCTGCAGGCCGGCCCAGACCTCCGGGTCGCAGCCCTTGGCGACGCCAAGCTCATGCTCGCAGGCCCACATGGGCTTGCCGGCCTCTTCCTTGATTTCGACGAACTTTTCGGCCTTCGCGTGGCAGATCGGGCACTCTGCGGGCGGGTTTTCACCTTCGTAGACGTAACCGCAGACGAGACATCTGAATTTCTTTTTCATGGTTGGGTATCCTTTTAGTGTTGTTTGGAATTATTCTATTTACAAAGGTAAGAATATTCCGTGTCATTTGCAACAGCGTCTGAAAAGATGTAACTTTGAAAAGATTTCACCCCCTTGTGCAATATTTTGGCAGAAAGGGAGTATTTCTTTGCAGTATGATACCATTCCTCAAACAGGTCGCGGCCCATTATCTCGCGACGGATATCGAAGGGACCTGCTTCGTTTTCCCGAACCGGCGGTCGGCCGTGTTCTTCCGGAAGTACCTCGGCGACCTCCTGCGGGAGGGCGGCGCGGACCGGCCCATGCTGGCGCCCCAGTCCCTGACCATCAACGATTTCTTCTACAAGGTCCAGGGCGGTGAGGTGACCGACCGCATCCGCCTGCTGCTGGAACTGTACGAATCCTACAGGGCGGTATACCCGAAGGCCGAGCCCCTGGACGAGTTCGTCTTCTGGGGCGAGGTGATCCTCGCGGACTTCGGCGACGTGGACAAGTTCCTCGTGGACGCGGAGGATCTGTTCACCGACGTGGCGGATTTCAAGGATATCCAGGACGACTACAGCCACCTGTCGGAAGTCCAGCGGGAGGCCATCCTGCATTTCGTGGACCATTTCCGCGACCGGAACGGCCGGCTGACCGTCCGTCTGGATACGGACGACGCCACCGTGAAGGCCCGTTTCCTCCAGGTCTGGAACATCCTCTTTCCGCTTTATAAGGACTTCCGCGGGCGCCTCCGGGCGAAGGGAATGGCCTATGAGGGGATGGTGTACCGCGACCTGGCCGAACGCCTGAAAGGAGGCGAGTCCGTCGCCGACGTCCTGTCGGCCGTGTTCCCGAACGCGCAGCGGTTCGTGTTCGTGGGCCTGAACGCCCTGAACGAGTGCGAGAAGACGGTCCTGCGCCGCCTCCGCGACGCCGGTCTGGCGGAGTTCTGCTGGGATTTCGTCTCCGATGCCGTACGGGACCCCCGGAACAAGTCGTCCGTCTTCATGCGGGAGAATGTCCGGGATTTCCCGAATGCGTTCGCGGTGGATCCGGAAGGCCTCGGAAAGCCCTCCTTCCATGTCGTGAACGTGCCTTCCTCCGTGGGACAGGCGAAGCTCGCCCCCGAGATCCTGGCCCGCTGCGATACCGGGGATCCGGTGGAAACGGCTTTCATCCTGCCCGACGAGAATCTCCTGATGCCCCTGCTGAACTCCATCCCGCCGGAGCATGCCCACATCAATGTGACGATGGGGTGCCCGCTCACGGGCGGTGCCGTCTATTCCCTCGTGTCGGCCGTCGCCCTGATGCAGCAGCGCCTGCGGGAAAAGGCCGGCAGCTGGCACTTTTACCACCGCGAGGTCCGGTCCATCTTTTCCAACAGCCTGTTCCGCGCCGTCCTGACTCCGGAGGAGGAGTCCGTGGTCCAGGCCGTCAAGCGGGATGCCAAATATTACATCCCGCAGGCGGACCTGCAGGGCGGGCCGCTGCTGGACCTCGTGTTCCGACCGGTCATCACCCGGCCCAAGGAGGCCTCCGCCGACCAGAACCGCGAACTGGTCCGCTATCTCTCCGAGCTCGTCAGCTATGTGGGCTGGAAACTCCGCGGGGTTGAGGAGATGCTCCTGGAACTGGATTTCGCGAAGCGGTGCATGCAGTCGCTGAACCTGCTCGGGGACATCGGCCTGGACGTCCTGCCGGCCACCTGGCTGCGCCTGCTGGACGAACTCCTGTCCGGCGAGGCCGTCCCGTTCCGGGGGGAACCGTTGAAGGGCCTGCAGGTGATGGGGCCGCTGGAAACGCGCGCGCTGGATTTCCGGAATGTCATCCTGTTCTCCGCGAACGAGGGTACGTTCCCGCGCCGGAGCGCCAGCGCTTCCTTCGTCCCGCCGGAGCTCCGGAAAGGATTCGGCCTGCCCACCTTCGAATACCAGGACAGCGTATGGGCCTACTATTTCTACCGGATGATCCAGCGCGCGGAGCACGTGTGGCTGGTGTCCGACAGCCGTACCGAAGGCCTCAAGACCGGCGAGGAGAGTCGGTACATCAAGCAACTGGAATATCACTACCGCGTTCCGCTGGAACGCTTCGTCGCAACGTCCCGCATGGAGCTGGCGCCCGAAGCGGACATCATTCCCAAGACGCAGGAGGATATCGACCTGATCCGGAACGGGGAGCATTCCGCCTCGTCCCTCCAGAGTTACCTGTCTTGTCCGGCCAAGTTCTACTATTCCTTCATCAAGCGCCTGACCACCGAGGAAGAGGTGCTGGAGGCGATGGACGCCGGCGCCCTGGGGACCGTGTATCACGGCACCATGCAGGCGCTGTACCAGCCTTATGTCCACCGATGCCTGACCGTGGCGGACATCGACGGGATGCTGAAGGACCGGAAAGCCATCAAGGCCCTGGTCCGGGAAACGATCATCGACAAGATGCGTACGGTCGATGTCACCGGCCGCGACCTCGTCGTGGAGGAAGTCATTGTCGAGTACGTCCTCCGGACGCTCCGGCACGACCGGGACCTTCTGGTCCAGTCCGGGTCGAAGGGGTTTGACATCCTGTGCCTGGAAGGGCGGATGACGGGAACGTTCGAAGGATACCGGATCAAGGGCTTCGCGGACCGCATCGACAGCTACCTCGGCGGGGAAGCCCGCATCGTGGACTACAAGACGGGCAAGGTGGAACAGGAAGATATCGACATCACCGACGACAATGCCGCTGACGTGGTGGAGAAACTCTTCGGGCCTACGAACGACGGCCGGCCGAAGATTGCCCTCCAACTGTTCCTCTACGGCCTCCTGGCGCAGGAGCAGGACGGTCTCCGCGGCCGTCCCGTCGTGAATTCCATCTACTCGGTCTCCCGCCTGTTCACGGAGCCGCTCGAGGACCGTCCGGCCAGTGCGGAGTTCGCCCGCCTGACGCGTGAGCGCCTCAAGGACCTTCTTGCGGAGATGACGGACCCTGCCGTGCCCTTCCGCCGGACGGAAGAACGGAAGACCTGCGAATATTGTGACTTCAAAATGATTTGCGGACGATGATCACCATCCTGAAAGCTTCGGCCGGTTCGGGGAAGACCTACAACCTGGCCCGTGAATACATCCGCCTGCTCCTCACGAAGAAGGACTCGCAGGCCTATCGCCATATCCTGGCCGTGACCTTTACGAACAAGGCCACCGACGAGATGAAGCGCCGCATCCTGGACGAACTGTTCGTCCTCGCCACGGATCCGCAGGAGTCGCCTTATTTCAAGGATTTCGTCCCGGCGGTGTTCAAGACGGCGGAAGCCCTGCAGAAACGGGCTTCCGGGCAGTTGGGCGGCATCCTGCACGACTATTCCTCCTTTGCGGTGTCCACCATCGACAAATTCTTCCAGCAGACGCTGCGGGCCTTCTCCCGCGAGATCGGCCAGTTCGCCTCGTACCAGGTGGAACTGGACAAGGCGGCGCTTGTGGAAGAGAGCGTGGACCGCATCCTGGACGGCCTTACGGAGGATGACCGGGGGCTGCTCGGCTGGCTCACCGAGAACGTGAAAGCCGGCCTGGAAAGCGGCAACCGCTTCAACCTGGAGCCTCCGCTCAAGGAGATGGCCGTGAACCTCAAGTCCACGGACCACGCGGAAGCCGTCCACCGCTACGGCATCGACGAAGACACCGCCTATGCGAAGGACCATCTGAAAGAAATCCAGAAAGGCTGCGCCGCCCTGGCCGATGCCTTCGTGAAGGATGTCCGCGCCGCCGCGAAAGCGGTTCTGGACGTGCTGGCCGCGCACGGCGTGGACCCGGCAGACAGCAACCGCGGCTTCCTGAAAGCCTTGTACGGCTTCCGGGACCTGGGCATGCACGACGCCGTCGTCGCGCCCACGGACTCGTTCCTGGACAAGGCCTCCGATTCCTCGAAGTGGTTCGCGAAAACCAAGGACAAGTACCGCGTGGAACTGGAAGGCAGCCTGGAAGGGCCGCTCAACGCGTTCTGCGCCCTGTTCGGGGATCGCTACCGCCAGTACCGGACGGCCTGCCTCATCGGCGGCCAGGCCTATACGCTGGGCATCGCCGCCGAACTGCGGAAGGCCTTCGACGAGGTGCAGAAAGAGAAGAATGTCCTCTCCATCGACGACTCCAACACCATCCTGAAAGGCATCATCGACGGGTCCGACGCGCCCTTCGTGTATGAGAAGCTGGGAGTCCGCTTCGAGGACTTCCTCCTGGATGAGTTCCAGGACACGTCCACGGTGCAGTGGGAGAACTTCCGGCCGCTCTTGCTGAACAGCGAGGCCGGCGGGTTCGACAACCTCGTGGTGGGCGACGTGAAACAGTCCATCTACCGCTGGCGCGGTTCCGACTGGCGCCTGCTGGATTCCGGGGTACGGGCGGATTTCCGCCTGGGGGAGGAATCCGAGCAGGTGCTGGACGGGAACTACCGTACCTGCAAGGCCATCGTGGATTTCAACAACACGTTCTTCCCGTACGCGGCGGAGCAGTTGGACGGCCTCCTGGGCGGGGATGAGATCCGCCGGATCTACCATGACGTGGCGCAGCAGGTGTGCTTCAAGGATCCGGCCGAGGGCTCCGTCGATATCCGGTTCCTGGAGGACTACGATGCGGAGATGGACGAGATCGTCGCCTCGGTCCGGAGCGTAGTCGATGCCGGCGGGAAGTATGGTGATGTCGCCATCCTCGTCCGGGGCAACCAGGAAGGTTCCGAAATCGCCGCCCGGCTCGTGTCCGAAGGGATTCCGGTCGTGTCCGACGACTCACTGTTTGTGAAGTCTTCCGTGACCGTCCGGCGGCTCGTTTCCCAGCTCTCCCTTGTGGACGCGCCCGATTCGGAGGAGCACGCCTCCGTGGCCGGCTTCCTGGCCCGCTCCATGGACATCCGGATTCCCGACCACTACCATTCGCTCACGGACCTCGCGGAATCGCTCCTGCGTGACTTGCGGGACGCCGATCCGGAAACCTTCGAGGCGGAAGTTCCCTATGTCCAGTCCTTCATGGACCATCTCCTGGACTGGTCCGCCGCCCACGGGAATGACCTGTCGGCCTTCCTTCGAGAGTGGGCGGACGCCGATCCCAAGATCGCATCGCCGGAGACCGGTTCTGCCGTCCGTGTGATGACGGTCCACAAGTCCAAGGGCCTGGAGTTCCCTTACGTGATCTTCCCGTTCGCGGAAAAGGTCACCCTGTTCAAGGGCTCGTCGTACTGGTGCCGTCCGGAGGTGGACGGGACGCCGCTCGAGGCATTTGTCGACGGCGTCTATCATGTGGAACTGAGCGGTTCCAGCGAAAGCACGCTGTTCGCGGAGGATTACCACCGCGAGCGGAAGCTCCAGTACATCGACAACATCAATGTCTTCTACGTGGCCCTGACACGGGCGAAGTATGGCCTGAAGGTCATCGCGAAGGTGCCGCCGGGAAAGGTGCTCGATTCCGTGCGGAACGGTCAGGCCGCCGACTGGAAGAACCTCTCGCAGATCCTGTACGGCTTCGTCGGAACGCTGGATTACCACGCCGGGAAGCTGTATGACTTCGGCGCGATGGAACGGAAGGCGGGGCGCGCCCTGCCGCTTCCGACGGGCTATCCCTCCTTCGCGTCCGGCGTCAGCGGCCGCCTGCAGTTCAGCCGTGACGCGGCCGACTACTTCGGCCCGGACGGCCTCGTGGGCCCGGATGCGTCCAACCGCCTCCGTGGCCTCGTCCTGCACGACATCCTCGCCTCCGTCACGGTGCCCGGCGACCTGCCCCGCGCCGTGGACCGCGCCGTCGCCTCCGGCGAGCTTCCGCAGGGCGACCGCGACCGCACGCTGGCCTTCCTGGAGGCGGAAATCGCCTCCGTGGCCGACCGCGGCTGGTTCGCGGAAACCGGCGTGGAGGTGCTGAACGAGGCACCCCTGCTGGGCGCGGACGGCGCTGAGGTCCGTCCGGACCGTGTCGTCCTCCGGCCCGACGGCTCGGCCGCCGTCCTTGACTACAAGTTCGGCCAGCCCGAGAAGAAGTACGTGGACCAGGTCCGCGGCTACATGGACCTGTACAGGGCGCTGGGACACAGTCCCGTGACGGGTACCCTCTGGTACATCCGCGAGAACGGGGAGGACGAATTCGTGGAGGTATAAGTTTCTTTGTGTGCGGTTTTTTGATTATCTTTGCGTGTTATACGAAAAGTCTGAGAAGAATGGAAGCGAACGAGAACACCATCAAACTGTACTATAATACCGAAGTCGAGAAGCTGGCCATGCCCGAGTATGGGCGGAACGTGCTGAAAATGGTCGAGATCATGAAGGGCATCGAGGACCGCGCGAAACGGTCGGAGCAGGCCCGCGCCATCGTGAAGGTGATGGAGACGCTGAACCCGCAGGTGCACCAGCAGGAGAACTTCGAGCAGAAGCTCTGGGACCATCTGTACATGATCG
>Ga0310696_10004234_pt1 | contig 17651 bp, 23 predicted proteins | sample AusTroGonzalo_MG_4_FD_203885 | JGI IMG/M metagenome (GOLD analysis project Ga0310696, IMG submission 203885) | Bovine rumen microbial communities from tropical cattle in Woodstock, Queensland, Australia - Gonzalo_02 (v2) (version 2) | ecosystem: Host-associated > Mammals > Digestive system >...
AAAGTCGAACTGATAGGATCAGCAAATCCATCACTACAGACGAAACTAAGACAAGGCCCGAACCAGTGGCAAACTTGGTCACAGTTTCTTTATAGGGTGTCAACAATACTAGATATTAATAACACGGCATTTATTGTCCCGGTATTCGACGAACGGATGATAATAACGGGCCTTTACCCGGTGTTGCCACATCGTTGTTCTTTAATGGAATACGATAACGAGTTGTGGTTGCGTTATCAGTTCAGTCACGGCGAGATCGCAGCGGTTGAGTTCCGCAAATGTGCCGTACTGACAAAACACCAGTATAAGAGTGATTTCTTCGGTGATCCGAACACGGCCATCGATGACACAATGAAGCTGATTCATATTCAGAATCAGGGCATAGAAGAGGCCGTTAAAAATACAAGCACGTTCCGTTTTATGGCTCAGCTTGCAAACTTTGCAAAGCCGGAAGATTTAGCGAAAGAGCGTAAACGGTTCACCCGGGAAAATCTCGCGACTGATTCAGAAGCGGGAGGGTTCTTATTGTTCCCGAACACTTATAAGGACATCAAGCAGATTGATGTTAAACCGTACACGGTCGATCCTGACCAGATGAAAGCAATCCGGGAAAACGTTTACAACTATTTCGGTGTAAATGAGGAAGTGCTTCAGAACAAAGCTTATGGCGATTCATGGTCGGCATTCTATGAGGGTGCAATTGAGCCGTTCGCGATCCAGTTCTCAGAAGCAACAACAAAGGCGTTGTTCTCAGAGCGAGAGAGGGCACAAGGGTCACAACTTATGCTGACAGCAAACCGGCTTCAGTATATGAGTAACAGCGATAAGTTAAATGTCTCGAGTCAGTTACTAGACCGGGGCATTTTTAGTATCAATGATGTTCGCGAAATATGGAACCTCCCGCCGGTCGAAAACGGAGACCAGCGTGTTATCAGGGGTGAATATTATTCAGCGGATGAAAAACTGACACCAACGGAGGACACAAACGATGGCAGTCAAGAGTGAAAGAGAATACAGAGACATGACTATGGAAATCAGGACAGCCGAAAATGAAGAGGCTCCTGAAGAACGAAAAGTAGTCAAGGGATACGCCAGCACATTCAATGAACCATACACATTGTATGAGGATGATAGCTGGCGTTTTAACGAGGTCGTGGATGCTAGGGCATTCGATAAAACTGATATGTCAGATGTCATCATGCAGTACGACCATGAAGGAAGGGTATTTGCGAGGATATCCAATAACACACTGACAGTTACCCCAGATGAAAGAGGGTTGCTGATAGAAGCGGATCTCGGTGGTACCGAGCTGGGACGCCAGCTTTTCGAGGAGATTCGCGGTGGTTACACGAATAAGATGTCGTTTGGTTTCACAGTTGATGGCGAGGACTATCTCGACACAAAGGATGTCGATGGCAAAGCTCTCACGGTGAGAACAATCACATCGGTTCGTAAACTTTATGACGTTTCTGCTGTTTCATTACCAGCCAATGACGCTACATCAATCAGCGTTAGAAGTCTGACCGACGGAGAGATCGAGAGGATTCAAGCGGAGCGACTTGAAGCTGAAAAGCTGGAACTCAGACGTAAAAAGTTAATGCTCGAGATTGATTTAAATGGAGGACGTTAAATGTCTAAAGAAGAAATCATGGTACTCGATGCAGAGCAGATCGAAGCGCGCAAGGCCGAACTGAAGGCAGAACTTGCAACGGCCGAAACGAACGAGGCGATGGATGCTATCAAAGCAGAGAACGACCTCCTCGAAGAGCGCATGGCTCAGATCAAGCTCGAGATCGAGCAGAGAAAAGCTGACATGGCTGCTGTCATTAAGGGTCAGGGCGATGTCGTAGAAGAAGTTAAGGACGAAAGGAAAGTCACAACAATGGAAGTAAGAAACACACCTGAGTACATCAACGCATACGCTGAGTACATCAAGAACGGAAACGACAAAGAGTGCAGATCACTTCTTACTGAAAACGTTTCTGGCACAGTAGCGGTTCCTGAGTTTGTTTATGACATAGTAAAGACCGCATGGGAAAAAGAAGGAATCATGTCGCTCGTTCGCAAGAGCTACCTGAGAGGGAACCTGAAGGTTCAGTTTGAAATCAGCGGTGGAGAGGCTACAGTTCACACTGAGGGTGGTGAGGCCGTTTCGGAGGAGGCACTTGTTCTCGGAATCGTTACGCTTGTACCACAGAGCATCAAGAAGTGGATTGCTATCTCTGACGAAGTTTACGACCTCAGAGGCGAAGAGTTCCTGAGATACATCTATGATGAACTGGCATACAGAATCGCAAAGAAGGCTGCCGATACACTCGTTGCAAAGATCGAGGCTTGCGGAACAGTATCGACAACAACTTGCCCGAGAGTTCCAAAACTGACAGCAGCTTCACCGGCTGTTGGAACTGTTGCTGCTGCTATGGCTATGCTGAGTGATGAGGCTGCAAATCCAGTAGTTATTATGAATAAGGCTACATGGGGTGCTTTCAAGGCTGCTGAGTACGCTGCAAGCTACGCAATCGATCCGTTTGAGGGTCTCCCAGTAGTATTTAATAACACGATCAAATCATCCGCTGCTGCAACGACCGGCGAAACTTATGCTATCGTTGGTGACCTCGGACATGGCGCACTCGCTAACTTCCCGAACGGTGAAGGAATCGACTTCAAGTTCGACGAACTCAGCAAGAAGAAAGAAGATCTGATCGAAGTTCTTGGCCGTGAATATGTAGCACTCGGAGTTGTTGCTGCTGACGCATTCGTTAAGATCGTTAAGTAGTTCGATTATCAGAAATTTAGGAGGTGACTGATATGAGAAAGATTCTGATTGCGGTGCCGTGTATGGATCAGCTACCGGCACAGTTTGCACAGTCATTGGCGTGGTTAACATCATATGGGGTCGACGATGCTAAAATATCAATTTGTTTTAACGTCGGTTCCTTGATTTATTCAAGTCGTGACCAGCTTGCAAAAAGGGCGTTGCTCGATGAGGCTGATCTCGTTATGTGGTTTGATTCGGATATGACATTTAACCCGGACACGCTAAAAAGAATGCTCAAACTGATTGACGAAGGTCATGACATGGTGACGGGCATTTACTACAGACGGACACCACCGTTTTCGGCCGTAGCGTTTAAGACTATGGAACTTAACGAAGAGGGCACCGGGTTTGATTGGACGGAATTTGACGAAATACCAGAAGGACTATTTGAGGTTGGTGCTTGCGGTTTCGGGTGCGTCCTGATGAAAACAGAAATATTTGTGGCCGTATTCAGCAAGTTCGGTCAGATGTTCACACCGATCGCGAATTGTGGCGAGGATATAGCGTTTTGCTGGAGAGCGAGACAGTGCGGTTATAAGATAATTGCTGATCCGTCGATTGGCCTCGGCCATGTAGGACACACGATCATCACAAAGGAATTTTTCAATAATTATCAGTTAACACTAAAAGCAAAAGAGGGGCGGGGCGAATAACCCCGCTTCTGTTGTGAGGTTTTATTATGGCATTACTGGACAAGGTAAAAGATGCTCTAAGGGTTAAGAGCGACGCGCTGAATAGTGAAATAAGTGATCTTATTGAAGAGGCTCAGGCTGATTTAGGAATTGCCGGTGTTACTTGGGAAACGCTTGAAACTGACCACGCTGTTGTGGCTGCAATCAAGACATATTGCAAGTTGCATTTTGGTGTCCCAGATGAAGCCGACTTCTTTAAGAAGGCTTATGACGAACAAAAGGCCCAGCTTGCAACTAATACGGGGCACACCGATTGGTTGGAGGGGTAACGATGTATGACTCTATTGCAACACTAAAGGCATACGGGACTTTATTTTATGACGAATACGGCAACGAGGTTCAAGGTGACATTGAAACGACCGTATTTGTTCAGCCTCGAGGCGTATACAATGCGGAGTTCTACAATGCAGCCCAGACGGGTCTGCATCCGTCTATAATGTTCGTGCTGACGAATAAAGCGGATTACAACGGTGAGCGTCTCATTGAATGGGAGGGCAAGTCATACAACGTAATACGCACCGACTGGACAGCGCAAAGGGACAAAATCAGCCTTATTTGTGAGGAGCGTGTTCATAATGGCTAATACTGGAAGTGTAGCGGCTCAAATGACCGAGCTGTTAGATGAAGTCAATAAGGACATCGAGAAATCGGCAAAGACTAATATCCAGACGGTCGCTAAAGAATCGGTACAAAAGTTAAAAAATACTTCTCCGGTCAAAACGGGTTCTTATGCAAAAGGATGGGGTGTTAAACGAGAAGGGGACATGGATGTTATCGTTCACAACCGAACCGATTATCAACTTACACATTTGCTAGAGAACGGACACGTTATAAGAAACAAAAAGGGCACATACGGTCGTACTCGCGGCATTAAGCATATTGCACCCGTCGAAGAGTGGGCTATTGATGAATTGCCTCGAAGAATAATTGAGGATATACCATGAGCATTTATTCAGTACTACAAAACACCGGCCTCCCGTGTGCTTATTCGCACTTCAAGACTGGTCAGACTCCACCGTACATTGTGTACATTGGAAACGGGCAGAACGTCATGGAGGCAGATAACACACACTATTGGAAACGGAATCAGTATCAGGTCGAATATTACTTCACAGCGAAAAATGAATCAAACGAAGCCAGCATAGAGGATGCACTTCTCAGTGCTGGCTATTTATATGAAAAATCCGAAGATGTCTTTATAGAAGATCAAGGCGTTTTCGTGATTTATTATTCAGTTTAAGGAGAACGAGAATGGCAAACAAAGTTGAATTTGGTATCTCGAACCTCTATGTCGGAACCTATACAGTAGGCACAACCGGGACTGTTACAATGGGCACACCTTACCATCAGGCGGGGGCCATATCATTCAGCCCGGAAGAGCAGAGTGAGGCTAACAACTTCTATGCAGATAACGTGATTTACTATAGCGGTTACACTGGTGGCACATTCGAGGGCGATCTCGAAGTAGCGAAGTTCGATGACACGTTTAAGACGCAGTTCCTCGGATACATTCAGAAGGCATCCGATGGTGGTCTGGCTGTCGTAAAGAACGCAACTAAGCCTAAAGTGTTCATCGCATTTCAGGTCGAAGGCGATCAGGAAAGCCGCAGATGTATCATGTATAATTGCTCACTTGGAGGCATTACTCGCGAGTACAACACGACGGAGGACACAATTGAGCCGGCAACAGAGACAATCGCTGTTACAGTAGCGGGAGACAATAAAACGGGTATCTCGATGGTATCTTATAATCAGACCTCTTCTGGTTATAGCACTCTCTTTACAAATCCACCGGCACCAACGACCACATAAAGTCGAAGCGGGGCGGGGCTGTTGTAGTCTCGCCCTTTTTTCATAGGAGGTGAAAACATGGAAAAAACTATAAAGATCGGAAAACAAGAAGTTCGGCTATCAAACAATTTTAGCTGGGCGATGATATATAGGGATCAGTTCGGCCACGATATTTTGGTGACATTAACACCAATGATGGCAGCAGCACTTGACGTTGTATCGGGTTTGCTAAGTGAAGTGAGTGTCGATGGCAAAATCGAAAGGGCTGCATTATTCAAGGCCCTTGATGGTGATAAGTTCCTCGATGCCGTGATCCATCTGGGCGGGTTTGAGTCTGTTGACATTGTGAATATTGCATGGGCGATGGCAAAAGCAGCGGATGATGATGTTCCAGACCCGAGAACATGGATAAAAAGCTTTGAAGTGTTCCCACTCGATAGCATAGTACCCGAACTATTTTCAATGGCATTAAAAGGGTTGGTATCCTCAAAAAACTTGAAACGGCTGAAAGACCTCGTAAAACAGATAGAGGTAATTCAGCCGGAATCGACATCGATACAATCATCCTCGCCGGACTCGAACGAGGATTAACTCTGGAAGATATAAAGAAGATGCAAGTCGGACAAGTCGTTGACTTTTGTATCGCCTATAACGAACGTCAGAAGGCAGCGGAGAAGGCTCAAAAACGGGCTGAGAAGCAAGGAACAAAGCGCAAGGCAACACAGAACGACATCAATGCGTTTTTCGGTTAGAGGGCAAATAAATGGCTGGAAACATTAAGGGCATAACAATTGAATTTCGTGGTGATACCACTAAACTCGACAAGGCTCTTCGGGAAATCAAGAATAGCACAAAGGACATTGACAAAGAACTAAAAAACGTTGACAGAGCGTTAAAGTTCAACCCTAAAAACATCGATTTGTGGAGACAGAAACAAGAACTCCTGAGACAGCGCATTTCGCAAACAGAAACAAATCTGAAGGATTTGAAAAGCGCACAAGCACAAATGGATGCTAAAGGGGTCGACAAAAACTCGGAGGAATACAGAAGGCTTCAGCGTGAAATCATCGAGACCGAAAGCAAGCTGAAGCACTTCGAGGGCGAACTCAGAAAAATCGGGAATGTCAATCTCAGAGCTGCATCGGAACAGTTCAAAGATATTGGTGATAAGCTTACATCGGCCGGTCGTGCGATGAGTGGTCTTTCTACGGCTGCTGCTGCTGTTACGGCTGCGATCGGTGCAGTCACGGCAAAATCGGCAAGCTGGGCAGATGACATAAACACTATGTCGAAGAAATACAGTATCGGCACAAAAGAACTGCAATTATATAGTGCCGCCGCTGAACTCGTTGACGTTGATGTTGAGACAATAGCAAAATCACATATCAAACTAGAAAAACAAATGGCATCGGCTGCAAAGGGCACCGGGGCAAGTGCTGATGCATTTTCAAAGCTGGGCATTTCGGTCACTAATGCGGATGGATCGCTTAAAAGCGGGGACGCAGTATGGCAAGAAACAATTAAAGCTCTCGGATCTATGGAAAACGAGACCGAACGCGATGCAATTGCTATGCAGTTAATGGGCAAGTCGGCTGCTGAACTGAACCCGTTAATTGAGGACGGTGGCAAAACATATGCAGAATTTGCCAATACGCTTGACAAGTACGACCTCGAATTTATAGACCAAAAAACGCTGGATCAGGCCAATGCTTTTAATGACTCAATAGACACAATTAAGTCGATTGGAATGGTCGCATTTCAGCAGCTCGGGACACAACTTGCGGCGTATCTTGCACCGGCGATGGAACGTGTTGTGGATGTTGTTGGTAGGCTTGCTAACTGGTTCTCGAACTTGTCTCCGAGAACTCAGGCCCTTATCGCATCTATAGCGGGCATTGTTGCAGTTGTGGCTCCGTTGTTAATCGGTCTGGGTAAGGTCTCGTTTGCTATTAGTTCGATCATGTCCCTTATGGCAACACTTGGGCCGGCAATTGGTGGTATTGTTGCAACGCTCGGGCCGGTTATTCTTATAATCGGTGCTGTCGTGGCAGCGGGTGTTTTGCTTTATCAGAACTGGGATTTAATAAAAGCTAAAGCAATTGCATTTAAAGATACTGTGATGGCTACATTCAATGCTTTTAAGGCAAATGTTATAGCTACATTCAACAGTATAAGGGATGCAATTGTTACACCAATACAGACCGCTATAAACAAAGTAAAAGCGATAATAGACAAAATTAAAGGCTGGTTCCCGATCAAGGTCGGTAACATCTTCAGCGGAATCAAATTACCGCACTTCAAGATCGAGGGCAAACTTTCAATCAATCCACCGAGCGTCCCGAAACTGTCAATCGATTGGTACAAAACTGGAGGCATTTTCAATAGCCCGACGATCGCGGGAATTGGTGAGGCCGGGCCGGAGGCTGTCGTTCCACTTGATACGCTATGGAAAAAACTTGATAACATAGCAGAGGCTTCAAGTGGTGGTGGTGTAGTTATCAATATAAACGGATACAACAAAGATGCTCGTATTCTCGCAGAAGAAATAAAACGAATACTGATAAAAGAAACAAATAATAGGAGGCTGGCATGGCAATAGCACCGACCGGGGACATCTTTAAGGGCTTTGAGTTCGACGGTGAATCCTCGAAAGATTATGGGGTATATATAACCGGCAAAGCTGTTTATAATGCACCAACACGCGACGTGGAAATGGTCTCAATTCCGGGCAGAAGTGGACAGTTTGCACTCGACAAAGGCCGTTTCGAGAATATTGAGGTTACATATCCAGCCGGGATCTTTGCGGATGATGAAGCAAATTTTGCTGAAGCTATTTCCGATTTTAGAAATTATATGTGCTCACGAAAAGGCTATGTCCGTTTATCGGACGATTATAATCCTAACGAATACAGAATGGCTTTTTATAAAAGTGGGCTTGATGTTTCACCGGCTCAGTTGAAAGCTGGGGAATTTAATATTACTTTCGACTGCAAGCCTCAGAGGTGGCTGACAAGTGGCGAGGAAGCAATAACGGTAGCGGACGGTGACACGCTCACGAATCCTACTTTATTCGAAAGTAGTCCGCTATTAGAAGTCGAAGGCTATGGAACCATAGGATTCAATGGATATGCTATAGAGATCGATGATGTTCAAATCGGTGATGTGGTCTTGATGAATGCAGGGGCCTCTTCGGCACATTTCCCGGTGGGGACTTATGAGAGCTTTAATGGGAATGAGGCTTTTTTAAATGAGGGCGACACTATAACAGTCCCCGGCATAACTGTAACTGTTGTCGAAACAGTAAAGCCTGCAGTAACAATTCAATCAGTAGCGCGCGAATCTTTACAAGATTTAGCTGAAGCGACAGTTAGAACCTCAACAAGCAAAACAATAGAGGTCGTGCTTAAATCGCTGCCAATAGAATTTGAATATGGAACTGCGGAAACATCCACTGTCGGTGAAGCGAGTTTCACATGGACTTTATATGACACCTCAACTACTGGCACTTGGACTTGGACTGAACAAACATGCACTGTTTATGCTGAATACGACGGAGATAAGACAATTACATTCTTTTCATCTGGGTTGAATTATCCCGTTAATGGCTGGTGGGGCGATAGCACAAAAAAGATAGAGTATCCGCAAGTAACTGGTTCTTCTTCGCAGGATCTGTCGCTCGGTCATATTTATATCGACTGTGATCTTGGAGAGGCATACAAAATTGAAAGCGGGGGTGCTATACCTCTCAATAGGTACATAGACCTCGGTTCTGACTTGCCAAAACTTGCAAGCGGTAACAATACAATATCTTACGATAATACAATAACAGAGCTGACTATAACTCCGAGGTGGTGGAAAATATGATTCCTATACTATACGACAGCAACGAGATAAACTTCGACTCAAACGGCCTTTGTAGATTGCGCGATTGTATATCTTGTGTCTGCTACGAAGAAAGGAATTCTATTTATGAAGTGGACTTCGAATATCCGATTGATGGCGCGAACTTTGACAAAATAAAACTCGGTCGTATTATTGGTGTTTCACATGCTGATAGTAAGGTTTCAAGGCCGATAAGATATAGAGGCCCGTTATCAGATGAGCAAGATGATATTTTGACAGATGAAGATGATATAGCCCTGACCGGTACGGGTACAAAGTATATTTCGGAATATGATATTCAGCCGTTCGACATTGTTTCATATAGCCGGCCGATTAACGGAGTAGTGACATTCCACGCGGTACACATCAGCTACAGACAGAGCAAGATGGTCACTTATGCGTCGGGAATATACAGTCTTGAAGATGCGTTTCAGGTTTTTAACGACACTTGTTATCCAAGTGATAACCCTTTCACATATTTCACAGATAAGGAGTCAACCGGATATGTCGCAGCATTTGACGGAACACCGAGAACCATCCGATCGCTTCTAGGTGGTACAGAGGGTTCAATACTTGACTCATACGGTGGTGAATTTGAATGGGATAAGTGGACGGTCAAACTGCATAAAGCGAGAGGCGAGCTGAGGGACTTCAGCATCCGCTACGGCGTAAACATGACACAGTTTCAGGATGATACCGACTATAGCGAAGCGTTCAATATGTGCGTTCCGTTTTGGAAGGATTCGAGTACTGATACCATTGTGAAGGGTGGTGCGGTCGGCTCCGGCCATAGCACTATAGGCGTCGGTGACAAATGCGTTCCGCTTGACCTGACAGACAAGTTCGAGATACGTCCAACGGTCGTACAACTCGAAGCTATGGCGTCATCAGTTCTGAACGAGAACCAGCCGTATTTGCCAAAGCAGACCATCAGCGTGGACTTCATTCGCTTGCAGGACGAAGCAGGCTTTGATCAGTTCGACAGTCTGCTTGAGTGCAAGCTATGTGATTCTGTCAAAGTAATATTCCCGGGATATGATATGTCGGCCTATTACAAGATAGTCAAAACGACATGGAACGTGCTACTCGACAGATACGAGTCAATGGAGCTTGGTAATCTGTCAACTACACTTGCGGAGGCTTTAGGCATTACTGATACCGGAGTTTCAAAAGACACAAGCGCATCCATTTCAAGTGACGTGCTTGAGTTCGGCAATTTCCGTGTTTGCGTAATGTCACAACTTGTTGGATATGGTGCATGGGCTGATTTTACATATCCGGCGGGAACGTTTAGTAATGTTTTGGGTGTGGTGCCATTCTGCAATCAGCTGGGTTTCGGAGGTACATCCAGCATAAGCATAACCAATGTATCAAGCAGTAAATGTACTGTTTATAACTATAATTCAGCGAGTGCGTCTATGCAGATAGGCATTCTCGCATTCGGAATAAAGTAGGGGGAACATATGCTTACTAATTTCTTTTGCTTTGCAATCGGAAATTTTATCGGAACGGTTTTAGCTTGCCTTGTAGTGGCGGGAAGGGATAAATAATGAATAATATCGAATTTTGGAAAGCTGCTGGAATCAGAGCATTTCGCACCTTTTTACAAGTCATTTTAGCGGTATGGACAGCGGGACAGCTTATAACTGAGGTCGATTGGCGATTTCTTCTCCTATCGGCCTTTTCTAGTGCTGTTTATTCGCTTTTAACATCGATTCTTGCCGGTCTCCCAGAGGTCGCACTGGCTGACACTTTGTATGATCTCGATAATGATCCAGACGATGATGAAGAAGATGACGAAGAGGGTGAGGAATAATGGCACTTCTGACAGAGGCTAAAAGAAAAGAATATTTCAAGTTTCTCGGACTCGGTGAATACAACAAAGCAAATATAAAGAAGTTCCAAAAAACAGCATTCCCAAAACTATCAAAAGAGTGGGACGGTGTTTACGGGACTAAAACTGATTATGCACTTAGGCACTGGAGAAACGTAAAGAAATTTACTAAAAATTTCTCACCAGAAGAGTTTAAGTGTGAATGTGGTGGCAAGTATTGCACCGGGTACCCTTCATGGATGAAGAAAGTAGAGCTGCAGAATCTTCAAAGTATTCGTTCTCACTACGGCAAACCAATGAAGATAACAAGTGGCCTCAGATGCAAGACGATGAACAACAAAAGCAAAGGTTCAATAAATACCAGCAAGCATCTTACCGGCTATGCAGCAGATTTTTATATGTCAGGTGTGACTGATACACTGGCACACAGAAAAAGCGCGATCAAGTATATAAAGACGCTCCCAAATCACGGTTACACATACGGCAACGGGTATAACTCAAACGGTGTCGCTATAAAAGCCGCCTATATGGGAAATGCACTCCACACAGACACTAATAAGCCTCCAGCAGCACCGAAGCCAGTCACACCACTCACAGCGACAGCGGCCCCGGTAACAGTTTCGACAGCAGCACAAAAGATCGTGGCGAATGCTGTTTCGTATTGCTGGCCTTATGGAACGGCTAAAAAGAAATATGCTTATTCTACCGGATCAGCAAAGTCAGCTTATAAAAAGGCCCTGAAAAAACACATGGGCAAAGAGGCTAAAGTTTCCAGATCCGATTGCGGTTATTTTGTAAATACTTGTGTAAGAGCTGCTGGGCTAGGCAAGTTTAAAGCACTCCCGGGCAAAGCTTCACAGAGTTACCCGAAACTACCTAGCACACTCAAAATTATCCACAAAGGTAAAGCAATCCCAAGCGGATTACTTCAACCGGGGGACATAATTCGTTATCGCAAGAACGGTAATAAACAACACACGATGATGTATTTCGGTGATGGCAAGATCGCAGAAGCAAACAGAAAAAACTGTTTCCCTCATATTTCAAAAGACACTAAGAAATACAACGCCAGCAAGGTTAAAAAATCATCGATTCAAGTAATAAGAGCGAAGTGAGGTGGCTATTATGGAAAATATAACACTCGGACAGATAGCGGCCGGCATAGCTCTAATAGTGGCACTTATTGTCGGATTTAAAAAGATCAACGATACGTTAAAGGAGTCATTAAGTAAAGTGTTCAACGAATTAATGCAGCCGTTTTCCGATAAGCTGGACAGAATAGAAAAAAGCGTAGCAAGCATCGACAAAGCAACGTGCAAGAATTTTTTAGTTAGATGCCTTGCAGATTTCGAGAAGGGTAATTTCATGTCAGAAATCGAGATCGAGCGATTTTGGGAACAATATAACCATTATACAAAAGAACTAAAAGAAAACTCGTTCATCGTTGAATGGACTGACCGACTCAAAAAGGAGGGCAAAATATAATGCAAATTCATGAATTAAATAATTTCACCGGCACCCTCGGATCTGGTGCATATCTTGCAATCGATAACGGAACCGACACGGGTAAAATATCCTCTCAGGGACTTCTGGCTGCAACAGAGGCAAGAATCGACAATATCATAGCGGGAGAGGCTCCGTCTGCTGAAGAAATCGTCGACGCTAGACTCGGTGCGGATGGGGTGGTGTATCCATCTTTAGGCGATGCTATTCGCGATCAATTTACTGACGTAAAGAGCGATTTAAGTGACACATTAGACCTTATAGGCACAGAGCTTTTAACGGGTAGTGTTGCTTGGGAAGTAGGAAGTTTAAATATTACAGATGGTGGAAATCTTGCAAGCACCACCCGTATCAGAACGGTTGATTATATAGATATAAGCAATTTAACGTCACTTACTTTTGATGTTGATACGGGGTATAAATATGTTGTCGATTGGTATGATAGCAATAAAAGTTTTAAAAAGGTAACGATTGCTACAACATGGCAAACCACAGACCAAACTGTAACTATTCCGAATGATGTGGCATACATGAGGTTGCTTATATCCGCAAATCCTGATGCTACTGCAAATGTCAGTTTTGCGGAACATTTAAGCTGTCGTGGCGAAAACCTGTTAATCGGGGATGTTAAGCATCTTATCGCCAATGAACCATCATATATGCAAGCAACAAACGTTCGCGTTATAGCAACGTCAATCCTTGCAGACATGAATGATGCCGAACCGAATAAGATATACAATATATCGAATATACTTCAAAGTATTTCTAATATTCCACCAGACTTGCCATCAACGACAATCAATGGAACGATGTGGGTTGTATGCGGAGAAGTGTCAGAAACGACAAACTGGAGAGTACAGTTTCTTGTAACGGCTGATGTCGACCCTATTATTTTCTACCGCAACAAATCAAGCAATACGTGGAAGGCTTGGAAAAAAATAGCAGTAGCAAGCCCGTCTGATGCTAATTTATTGTCGCTTGATTATTACAATGCAACAGCAGTTAATAAACTTGAAATCGGGAGCATACAAAACAAAACTATTTTAACATTTGGCGATAGCATTACGGCAGGAAGTGAGAATACAAGTTGGACATATCACTTTGCGTCCATGACGGGAAGCACAATAAACAATAAAGCTGTTGCAGGTGCGTCTTTTGGAGAAAGTCAAGCGGAATCATCAGTAAAATATATTAGCACACAGATTAATGGTGTAAGTGCTTCAGAATGGGAGAACGCAGACATTGTGATAGTTTCTGCAGGAACAAATGATGGGTTAATCAATACACCACATGATGAGTTAAAAGAAAAGGTGCAATCGGCTATTACGGCAATCAAAACAGCAACAAACGCGCCGATTGTATTTATTACTCCAATACGGAGAAATACGCCGAGCTATTCTGAAAACCTAAAACTCCCATTGATTGCAGGTATAATATCAAACGTTGCATTAATTAATGAATGTAATGTTATTTGTGGTTATACATTCCCAATTCCATCAGAAACCATAGATGAAATTACAAATATAACTCGTGATGGATTACATCCGAACGCAACGGGAGCGAATGTATATGCAAGGTCTGTAATAAATGCGCTTGTTTAGGCAAACAGTTAGATTAGAAAAAATTACTAACGTAAAGAATAAGCGATGTTAGAGGTGCGAAATGGAAATAAAGAAAAAAGACACTTGCTACAATTGCAAGCACTACAATTCCGACAATGATTTCTGCGACAAGCACAAAGAAGATTGTGAAGCGTGGAGAATGTGGGAGTACAAGTGCTGTGAGCAAAAGGACAAACCTAAAGAAGAACGAAACTTTAAATAACCATAATTGGGACGCTAACAGTTCTATTGTTGGAGTGCTTAATAATTTCAGAACCAAAATAAAAAATGTTGGTGCGCTATATGGTTTTCCTGTCATAGATTTCAGAGCAGAAATGCAAGTGAATGACAATAATTGGGCAACCTTTATGGACTCTGACGGGGTGCATTATAACACAAAAAAAGTGGGAATAAATAGAATTGCAGAGGTCGCAATTCCGCATGTATTTGACATTAAATACTTGTGATTAAAACGAGGCAAGATGCGAGGCACAATATGGACGAATATATAAAACTTGAGGACGCAATCAATGCAATGCAAAAATTATACGAAGAAGATATGGAACTGTTCTCCGTGAAAATTGCAGAAACATTCGATGCGGAAAGAGCGATTGAAGCATTAAAAAGTCTGACGAAAGCGAGACTTTAAATAGACCTTTAAACGAAACTAAAGAGGATTGCCCATGCTATCCACAAGTATAGGCTTTTCACCATTGACAAGGGCTTTCTTAAATTCAACAAGAGTATCTACAAACTCGCTGAAGCGATTATAAAATTCTTCATACGCTTCATCATAAGATGCTCCTTGACCGAATATTGCACTACTCGTCAAATCATACAACTTGTCATTATCAAGTTCGGCAAAACCAACAACATGAGAATAGCATTTATCCTTTTTATCATCGTTATATGTAAGTTTAATATTCATGTTTCACCATCCTTTCATATATATAATTATATCATGGATTGATGGGTGGTAACACTAATTAAAGTAGACCTTTAAATCAGTACCCAAACTAAAAAAGTGTTGCACAAAACAACACCGATGATTTATAATCCAGCCACAAGAAGTTAAAAAGAGTCATACCCCGACTCAGCAAAGTACAAAAGGGTATGACTCGCCCGAAGGCGTGTTTATTTTATCACGCCTCGTTTACATCTGTAAAGGAGGTACTTTTTATGGCAGATTGTAAAGCACAATTAATCTCTGATGTTACTGAGGCCCTTGTTGGCCAGATCAAGCAGAGAGATATTGAGACCGTTTCTGATGAAATGGTTATCGCTCTCAGGGACTATGAGGTGACTAAGCGTGTCACAGAATTAGCCAAATATGACGGTGCAAACGAAATGATACTGAAACGCTATAAAGCGTGTTTGGTTATTGCCGGCCGTTCAGAGAAAACTGTGGCACAATATGAACGCACCGCAAAAAAGCTTTTTATAGCATTGCAGAAAAACTACACGGATATGACCGTTTCGGATCTGCGCTACTTTCTTGCTTATGAAAAGAGTAGGGGAGTTTCTAACAGGACACTTGAAAATACGCGAGTGCAAATATCCGCTTTTTTCACATGGCTATTGGATGAAGAACTAATTGGTAAAAACCCTTGCCGGTCGATTGCACCAATCAAATACACAAAAGAGGTAAAGCTGCCATTCTCAGCAGTAGAAATTGATGCTATCCGTTCGGCCTGTAAGAATAAAAAAGAGCGGGCAATAGTGGAATTTCTGCTGGCATCGGGTGTCCGAGTGTCGGAACTATGCTCTATCCGTATTGGTGATATTAATTTTGACACGCTTGCTGTTATAGTCAAAGAGGGCAAGGGTGCAAAACAGCGGACGGTATATATCAATGACTTAGCCAGCAAACACCTTGTTGAGTATCTGACATCACGGGACATAAACGGAGACTATCTGTTTTACAACAAGAAAAAAGAACCACTGAACGCCGGTGGGGTTCGGTTTCTTCTGAAAGAGATCGAGACGCGGACAGGAATATCTAACATCCATCCGCACCGGTTCCGCAGGACGTTCGCGACCGGGCTGGCCAATAGGGGAATGGAGATACAAGAAATTGGCAAACTTTTAGGACACGCAAACTTAAACACAACACTAACTTATGTTTATTCGAGCGAGGAGAAGATCAGAACTTCTTATTTGAAGTACACAGCGTAGGTCGCTCGCGGGGTGGGCGACAGTTTTCACCTCCTTCATAACGATAAACGCAGAAGAAAACCGGGGCAGAAATGTCCCGGTTCTTTTGCGTTGTGGGGCATTTATTTTCGTTTTGAGCGGGTTTATCCGCATAGACGATGAATCATATATATGGAGCAAATCCGAGCGTATAAGTGCAAAATATGGGGTTAGATAAATGTTTATAAATCTTTAGCAAGTGTATTGCAATAATCTGCGGAAGTGTTATAATTGCATCAGGAACTCTTCCCTAAATTATGATTTTCTTCATTAAAATCTAAATCGGAATAGTTGAGGATATATTAAGAGAGTTCCAATCAACGGAACTCTCTTTTTTATTTATATCGGAGGCAAATGAAATGAAAAGCATAACAATACCGCAAGTAGAGTGCATCGAGGGCAAGACCCGTCAGGAGGCGGTCATGCTGTTCAACAGAAGAATGGAACAGCTTGCCAGCGTCAACCCTGAGTGGGAGCGCGAGGGCGATATATTTTGGATCACCTACAACAAATTACTTGAAGAGCCGGAGAACATCGTTGAGGAGCACGAGATGAAAGGCGAATACCGCTATTGTGAGGACTGTCCGTTCTGTGACAGGGTAGTCGATATTTACGGCAACATAGACACAAAGGTCAAATGGGGAAAATGTATGAAGTACGGCATGGTCAGCGTCAATCTCAATAAGAGGGTGTGCGCTGCGTACTGGGAGAACGAGGAAAGGAGGTAAAGATGCGAAAGAACGAAAGAGTTTATGTAGAAATGGCGAAAGCGGGCATCAATCAGTCGAAGCTGGGCGAGATACTTGAAAAAGACCCGCCGACGATCTCAAGACTTTTGAATGAGGTCGAGTGGTCGAGGCGCGAGCAGGACGATGTTATCAAGAAGATCAGAGATTATGCGGCAAGCGTGAGCGCATAAACAGAATAGGAGGGAAAAATGAAATACAGAGTGAAAATCAAAGTCAGTTATTGCGAGACGTTCTTCAGCTTTGATGATGCTCTCGAGGCTTGTAACTTCATGTCAACAGCAGCAGAGCATCTGACCGACGACGGCGACAAGACAGAGATCAGTCTCAAGGTTATCACGGAGGAGGCATAGACATGAAAACAGTAATGGCATGGACAGCACTCGCGGCGGCATGGTTCGCGTTCGGCTTCATGGTAATGACAACAATTATGACAGCATAGGAGGTAAGTAATGGGAAAGCATGACAAAACAATCGAGGCGAGTTCGGAGGAGTTTCTGAACAACCGCATCAAGGATCTCGAAAGCAGGCTCGAGTTCGCAAACGAGACAATCAGAAAACTGCAGGAACAGTGCGGGCGCATGAGCAAGT
>Ga0310696_10004236_pt1 | contig 17650 bp, 14 predicted proteins | sample AusTroGonzalo_MG_4_FD_203885 | JGI IMG/M metagenome (GOLD analysis project Ga0310696, IMG submission 203885) | Bovine rumen microbial communities from tropical cattle in Woodstock, Queensland, Australia - Gonzalo_02 (v2) (version 2) | ecosystem: Host-associated > Mammals > Digestive system >...
GTGTGGGTGTGACCTTCAACGAAAAGTGGTTCGACAAGTGGAGAATCGATTAAGAAGTGATGAGTGATAAGTGATGAGTAACAGATTGTTTAAATCTATTTTGCGCATGATGATGCCGTTGGCACTCATCACTTATCATTTATCACTTATCACTACTTTTTCTTCCTGCAGCGAGGCACAGGAGCATATTGCTGCTGCTGTCAACCCTGAGGATTCGGCATCGGTAATGACTACTTACGGCGTGAATACGCTCATTACCGACTCCGGCGTCATCAAATACCGCATCGTCACAGAACGTTGGGATGTGAACACCGCCCGTATTCCTTCGCGATGGGAGTTTATGAAGGGCATTTTCTTCGAACAGTTCGACGAACAATTCCACATGCAGGCCTACATTCAGGCCGACACAGCGTGGTACTACGATCAGATACGCCTATGGAAGCTGCGCGGCAGGGTGAGCATCCGCAATGTCAAGGGTCTCATCTACACCAGCGAGGAGCTCTACTGGGACGGTGTGAAGCACGAGTTCTACAGCACAGTCTTCTCACGTGTCGTCACCCCTGAACGCACAATGGAAGGCACCTATTTCCGCAGCGACGAGAAGATGGAGCACTACATTGTGAGCAATAGTGTAGGCTCGTTTATGGCTGCAGATATGGAAGGCGAGCAGGAACAGCCCGCCAACAACAACGAGGGCGACGAGGACAACGAACCGCTGCGCCCAGCACCCGAGAAGCACCGCAGATATTAATTGAGGTGAGAGGTGAGAAATTAGATAAAGGCATATTATGACAGCATTGATAATAGGCATTGTGGTTGCAATGGTGTTCTCCGCGTTCTTCTCGGGCATGGAGATAGCCTTCGTGTCGAGCAATCGCCTCTTGGCTGAGGTGGCACGCGAGAAGAACGGGCTGAGCCAACGGGCCATCGATCTGTTCTACCGTCATCCCAGCAACTTCCTCTCTACGATGCTTGTGGGCAACAATATCGCGCTGGTTATCTATGGTATTCTCTTTGCACGTATCTTCGACCAGACACTTTTCAGTGGACTCGACGACGCTGGACGCGTCACAGCCGACACATTGCTTTCCACACTTATCGTGCTCTTCACGGGTGAGTTTCTGCCGAAGACCATCTTCAAGGCCAACCCCAACGCCATGCTCACATTCTTCGCATTGCCTGCTGCAGCGTGCTATTTCGTGCTGTGGCCCATCTCGCGCTTTGCCACGCTGCTGTCAAAGGGCCTGCTGCGGCTGGTGGGCATCAGGATGGACAAGGACAGCGACGACAAGGAGTTTACCAAGGTAGACCTCGACTATCTGGTGCAGAGCAGTATCGACAATGCTCGCAACGACGATGAGATAGAGGAAGAGGTGAAAATCTTCCAGAATGCACTCGATTTCTCCGACACCAAGGTGCGCGACTGCATGGTGCCTCGCACAGAGATTGATGCGGTAGAAGACACGGCCACCATCGAGCAGCTTAAACAGGTGTTTATCGAGTCGGGCCATTCCAAAATACTTGTTTTCCATGAGGACATAGACCACATCATCGGCTATATCCACTCCTCCGATATGTTCACCGTCAAGGATCAGCAATGCGTCGACTTGGTACGCGAGATTTCGTTTGTGCCCGAGACCATGCTGGCTTCGAAGCTGATGAAGCTGCTGATGCAGCAGAAACGCTCGCTGGCTGTGGTTGTCGACGAGTTTGGAGGCACCAGCGGACTGGTGTCGCTTGAGGATATCATGGAAGAGATTACAGGCGACATCGAGGACGAGCACGATTCCACCAACTACGTGGCCAAGCGCCTTGACAACGGCGAGTACATGCTGTCGGCCCGACTGGAGATTGAAAAGGTGAACGAGCTATTCGACATCGGCCTGCCTGAAAGCGATGACTACATGACCGTTGGTGGCTTCATCCTACATGAGTATCAGAGCTTTCCGAAACTCAACGAAGTGGTGTGCATTGGGCGTTTTGAATTCAAAATAATCAAAAATACAGCCACGAAAATAGAGCTCGTGAAACTAAAAGTGAATGAAAATGACATTTTTTCATAAAAAGATGCCGTTGTTTCACGCAAAATTTGTAATTTTGCAGGCTGAATTTGGAAAATCGAAAAAATAAAAGAAATAAAAACAAAAAAACAGACAAATTAAATGGCAGCAATTGGAAAAATCAGAAGCTGGGGTCCTTGGCTGGTGGGTATCATCGGCCTGGCTCTGTTCGGCTTCATTGCAACTGACTTTACAAGACAGTGCGAGACCTCGAGCAATCAGGCTCGCCAGCAAGTAGGAAAAGTATTGGGCGAAAAGCTTTCTATCCAAGACCTTCAGCAGCGCTCGGAAGAGTACAAGGCCTTGTTTGGAAAAGACGTTAACGAGGAAATGGTCCGCAACCTGGTTTGGGATGACTTCGTGAAGAACACCGTATTGGAGGAAGAGTGCGCAAAGCTCGGCCTCGGTGTTACCGACGAAGAGATCAAAGCCGTGCTGGCTATGCCCAATCATCCCGCCTTGCCCCGTCAGTTCATGCCGCAGGAATTCTTTAATCAGGCTGGTGAGTTCGACCACAACTACGTCGCCCAGGCCTACGCAAGCATGAAACAGCAGGATCCTGAACGCTTTAGGGACTTCGATGCCTACTGGAACATGATTGAGAAGATGCTGCGTCAGAATCTGCTTCGCGAGAAGTATCTGACCCTGCTTCAGTCCTGCATGCTCAGCAACGAATACTCAGCCAAGGTGACCTTCGAAGGTGGCAACACCCTGAAGGACGTGACCGTGGTTGCTTTCCCCTACGCCTCCATCAACGACAACGAGGTGCAGGTGAGCGAGGCCGACTTGAAGGCCAAGTACGAGGAGATGAAAGAGCAGTTCAAGTGGAACAAGGAGACTCGCGACATCAAGTACGTGGTTTGCAAGGTGCAGCCCTCTGATGCCGATATGGAGAACTTGACCAACAGCCTGCTGGAGGCAGCCGATCAGTTCAACAACGACAGTGCAAAGATTGAGACCGTCGTTGCCATGCATCGCTCCACCATCCCCTATCACGCTGACCGTCCCTACAACAAGAACGGCATCCGTGCCATCTCTGCAGCCCTGCTCGACAGTCTTGACAACATGAAGGACAGCACCGTTACCGCTCCCTTCCGTTACATGACCATGCGTGCCAACAAGCCTATCGAGAGTATGGCTATCGCTCGTCTGAACCGCCGCTATCAGGATGTTGACTCCATCCACTTCGAGTTCATCGCCCTTCCCGCCACCACCAACGATGTGGAGAAACGTGCCGACAGCATCATCAATGTCATCAACGCTGGCACTAATATTGACACCCTCGTGAACAAGATGAACCTCCAGAAGGGCGACATGTGGCTCAGCGCCGATGTCTATCAGGGCAGGACAAACATCGATGCCGAAACGAAGGCAATCCTCGCAGCTGTCCGTCCCGCCAAGGTCGACGAGCTGCAGCGCATCGCCATCACCAACGGTGTACTGATATTCAAGGTCACCGAGCGCAAGGTGAGCACCCTCTACGACGTAGCTATTATCAGCAACGAGATTCGTCCTTCCTCTGAGACTGAGGACAACACCTATAACAACTTCAGCGCATACGTGAGCTCCTGCTCCAACGCCACCGACCTGGAGAAGAAAGCCGCTCAGGCTGGCTTCGAGATCCTGGAGCAGAAGAACCTGCTCAGCGATGCCAGCACCATCGGCTCTCCCATGCCTCTCACCAACACTCGCGACGCCGTGAAATGGGCTTTCGCCAAGGCTGAGGAAGGTAGCATCTCTGAAATCTACCGCGATCCCGCCGAGGGCCGCTTCATGGTTGTTGGCGTGACGAAGATCAACCCCGTGGGCTATCTTGACATCAAGGGTGCAGAGCAGATTCTCCGTGCCGAGGTGATTAAGGATAAGAAGGCCGACATGCTTCTGAAGAAGCTGGCAGGTGTGACGACAGTGGAGCAGGCTGAGCAGAAGGGCGGCACATCGACGACCCTCAACAGCGTAGGTTTCCCTGCAACTCTTCCTGTACTGAATATGGGTGAGCCCGGTCTTGACGGTGCCATCGCCGCTACGGCCGTGGGACAGAACGCCAAAAAGCCTTTCAAGGGCGCCAATGGTGTCTACTTCTTCAAGGTTGACAGCTGTGAGACTGACTCTGCAAGAACCTTCGACCGTCGTGCTGTGGAGACCGACCTGATTCGCAATCATGTTTGGATCGTAACACCGACCAAGACCGACATCGCAGGAAATCCCCTGACTGACAGAAGCGGCCGTCCCATCCACCAGAATCCTTTCACCAGCTTCTGGGAGGTGCTCGCCGAAAAGGCAGGGCTGACAGACAACCGCTATCAGTTCTAAACGTTGACGAAGACGAAACGCTTCGCTACGGGAACGAAAAACAAAAGGCTGAGTTCACACGAGCTCAGCCTTTTTCGTTTATCTTTTCGTCCTCGTTTTTTGTTTTCGTTTATGTTTTCGTTTTCGTTTACGTTTTCGTTTTATATCTTCTTGGCACAATAGGGCTCGAGGGCGCAGCGGATGCAATGTGGCGAACGTGCCGTGCAGACATAGCGCCCATGCAGCAGGAGCCAGTGGTGGGCCTGTGGGATGTCGGCCTCAGGAATATATCTGACCAGCTGCTGCTCCACCTTCAGCGGCGTGTTCGCCGTCTTGGGCACCAGACCGAGGCGGTGGCTCACACGGAATACATGCGTGTCGACAGCCATCGCGGCACGCCCGAAGGCTACGGCCTGCATCACATTAGCCGTTTTGCGACCTACGCCAGGCAGCCGCAGTAGCGCATCCATATCGTTGGGCACCTCGCCGCTGTGCTGCTCCGTGATGATACGCGACAGCTCCACCAGATGGCGTGCCTTCGCATTGGGATAGCTCACGCTCTTCACATATTTATACACCTCGTCGGGCTCGGCAGCGCCCATCGTAGCGGCATCAGGGAAACGGCGGAACAGCTCAGGTGTCACCATATTTACACGCTTGTCCGTGCATTGTGCACTCAGCACTACAGCCACTAATAGCTGAAACTCACTCCCAAACTCCAGCTCAGTAGTCACCACAGGCATCTCTTGCCTGAAGTGATCCAGCACAAGGCGATATCTCTCTTCTCTTTTCATAACAGCCGCAAATTTACGCATTTTTTCTGAATCTTCGCAAAAAGAATCCGTTTAATTTGTTTAATTCGTGAGGAGGCTCCTGGGCAAAATGCGGAGGCTCCGCAGGAATTTTTGGAAGCTCCACAGGAATTTTTGGAGGCTCCGCAGCAAATTTTGGAGGCTCTTTTTCAGTCGGATTCGGAAATCCGTTTGATCTGAATAACCTCAAACGTTTGAAATAAACTGAAAGCCTCTTCTGATCTCACACTCTCTTTGCACAAATGTCTCAATCTTTTATGTTATTGCCTCATTCTGATGTTTTGTAATAAATTAACATGCGCTGTTGCTTTTGTTTGAAAGATTTTAACTAATTTCGCACTCAAAATACAGTTAACTCTAAGTTTTTAGCTAAAAACATGGAACAGAAAATGAACAGTGTGAAGCCCGCTGAGGGCAAACTGGGAATCCTCGTCGTCGGCAACGGCGCAGTGGCAACAACATTCATGACTGGTGTGCTGATGACTCGCAAGGGCCTCGGTAAGCCTGTTGGTTCAATGACCCAGTATGACAAAATCCGTATAGGAAAGGGAGCCGACAAGAAGTATCTCCCCTACAAGGACATCGTACCCATTGCCGACCTGAACGACATCGTATTCGGCTGCTGGGACGTCTATCCGCAGAATGCCTATCAGGCAGCTATGTATGCCGAGGTGCTGAAGGAGAAGGACATCGAGCCCGTTCGCGACGAATTGGAGAAGATTGTACCCATGAAGGCCGCTTTCGACAAGAACTATGCCAAGCGTCTTGACGGCGATAACGTGAAATGTTCAATGGTCAATGGTCAATGTCAAATGCCCACCCGATGGGAGATGGTGGAGATGCTGAAGAAGGATATCAGCGACTTCAAGCAGAAGAACGGCTGTGCACGCATCGTCGTGCTCTGGGCTGCCTCTACCGAGATCTATGTGCCCGTCGACGAGCAGGTGCACTACAAGCTCAGCGACCTCGAGGCTGCCATGAAGGCCGACGACCGCGAGCATATCGCTCCCTCGATGTGCTATGCCTACGCTGCCCTCACCGAGGGTGCTCCCTTCATCATGGGCGCTCCCAACACCACCGTCGATATCCCTGCTATGTGGGAGCTGGCAGAGAAGACGAAGATGCCCATCGCCGGCAAGGACTTCAAGACGGGCCAGACGCTGGTTAAGAGCGGCTTTGCACCCATCATCGGCACCCGCTGTCTGGGTCTGAGCGGCTGGTTCTCTACCAATATCCTGGGCAACCGCGACGGTCTGGTGCTCGACGAGCCCGCCAACTTCCGCACCAAGGAGGTTTCGAAACTTTCAACGCTGGAGACCATCCTCAAGCCCGATGTGCAGCCCGACCTCTACGGACACGGCAACGATGAGGACACGCAATATTACCACAAGGTGCGTATCAACTACTATCCTCCCCGCAACGACAACAAGGAGGGCTGGGACAACATCGACATTTTCGGTTGGCTGGGCTATCCCATGCAGATCAAGATTAACTTCCTCTGTCGCGACTCCATCCTTGCTGCTCCTTTGTGCCTTGACCTCTGTCTGCTGAGCGACCTCGCTGCCCGTGCCGGACGCTATGGTACACAGCGTTTCCTCAGCTTCTTCCTCAAGAGCCCGATGCACGACTACACCCAGGGCGAGGAAGCCGTCAACAACCTCTATCAGCAGTACACCATGCTGAAGAACGCCATCCGTGAGATGGGCGGCTACGAGGCCGACGAGGAAATCGACTAAAGAAGCTTTTTAGTTGTAAGTGTGCACGCTGGCACCTTGTGCAGAGGGCAGATAATTGATGCCCCACCAGCACATCTGCAGTAGAACGAAGGAAACGATAAGGAGCCAGAGAACAAGACGGGGTTGCTGCTTCGGCAAGCGACGGTAGTGTATATAAATAAGGTACGCGAACCAAGTGATGGCTGCCCACGTCTCCTTTGGATCCCACGACCAGTAGTGCCCCCACGCCTCCTTTGCCCAAAGGGCTCCAAAAAGCATGCCGACAGTCATCAAGGCGAGGCCTGCGTAGACGAAGGTGTCCAGAGTGGTGAGGGGTGAGGTGTGTGAGGTGGAAACTATCAGTCGATAGATAGCTATCAGCGTGACGATTCCGAAGAAGGAATAGGCAAACATGTAGACAATGACGTGGGGCGCAAACCACGGGCTCTGCAGGGCCGGCATCGGTGTGTCGGAATGCATGTGGGGCCAAAGGAGGAAAACGACCACGAAGGCGACGGCTAGAAGAATGGCGAATTTCCACCTGATCCTTATCATCAACATGCAGGCAGCGCCAGCCAGCATCATGTAGATGCCTGCATAGACCAGCGGCAGCCAAGGGTCGCGCACCAGCTCAAGAATCGAGAGCTGGCTCTTGGCGCCCATCTGCGTGTCGTAGCTATATTGATAAATCTTCCAGCCTTCCACCTCAACAGGATTGTTGACGTCGACGGTTGAGGTGAGAGGGGTGAGGTCAGAGGCGTGAGAAGAGGTGTGAGGGGTAATCAGCAGCTCTGACGCAAAGCGCTTGGGCGAGCCGTCGTCGTAGGTCTCAAATATAAACTGCTTCAGCTCGATGCTCATCGGCATCATGTGGACGAGGCCGTCCTGCGCCATTGCCCTGCTTTCTGGTACGCCGATCATCGTCATCATCTTCAGCCGCTGCATGTCGGCATTGCCCAGCGTAGCGCAGGTCATCGCAAGGAAGAGACCAAAGTGGAGGAGGATGGAGGGGACCTTGTGAAGGGTTGATGGTGGATGGTGGAGGGTTGATGGTTCTTCGACGAGCGAAGCGGCAGAGCCGAGCGGATGGTGGAAGGTGGAGAGTGAAAGGCGGAGATTCATCATTTGCTTCAATGTCGTAACGCCGAGGATTAAGGCGATATAGACGTAGACGAGCACGAAGGGCCAGAAGGTCAACATGTTGCTCAGCCAGGTGCCATCGGCTTGCTGCCGAGTGAGACCCATGACGACGGTCAGCAGGACGGTATACACTAATGCGGGAACCGCCGCGTGGTAGGTGCCGATAAATCGAAAGACCTGGCTTTTATTGCGCAGCAGGAATACACCAGCGATGATGGCCAGGAAAACCGCCATCACAATGCCGTTGACAGGCCACGCAAAAGCGTCCCACACTACAGGGCCGACGCTCAACTGCAGCATCAGGCCTGCAAGAATCAGCCCTCCTCCAATAAGAAAGCCTTCTTTCATTGTCCAGTATCTCGTCTCTGTGTTCATGCTCAAATATACTTTGCCGAATGGCGCCTGCAAAAGTACGAAAAAAAATTGAAAGAAGTTACACGCAGGGCAGAGAATCATAAAAATAAAAAAAAATGTGGGGAAGGTGTTGGATTTAGTCAATTTTTTTGTAATTTTGTACCCAAATTGTACATAAAAGAATGAAAAACATCCGTAACTTCTGCATCATCGCCCACATCGACCACGGTAAGAGTACCTTGGCCGACCGCCTTCTGGAACGTACGAAGACGATTCAGGTGACGGAGGGACAGATGCTCGACGATATGGATCTGGAACGCGAGCGCGGCATCACCATTAAGAGCCATGCCATCCAGATGGAGTACGAGCGTGACGGGCAGAAGTATATCCTGAATCTTATCGACACTCCGGGCCACGTAGACTTCAGCTATGAGGTGAGCCGCTCAATAGCCGCCTGCGAGGGTGCACTCTTAGTGGTGGACGCTACGCAGGGCGTGCAGGCGCAGACTATCTCCAATCTCTACATGGCCATCGACAATAATCTGGAAATCATCCCTGTCATCAACAAGATTGACATGCCGAGCGCGATGCCCGACGAGGTGGAGGACGAGATTGTAGACCTTATCGGCTGCGATCCTGAGGACATCATCCGTGCCAGCGGCAAGACCGGCGAGGGCGTTGACGACATCCTCAACGCCGTGGTCGACCGCATTCCGCATCCTGTGGGCGACGAGGAGGCTCCCTTGCAGGCGCTGATCTTCGACTCGGTGTTCAACTCTTTCCGCGGCATCATCGCCTACTTCAAGATCGTGAACGGCGTCATCCGCAAGGGCGACAAGGTGAAGTTCTTCAACACGGGCATGGAGTACGACGCCGACGAGGTGGGCGTGCTGAAGATGGACATGATTCCCCGTCAGGAGCTGCGCACAGGCGATGTGGGCTACATCATCAGCGGCATCAAGGACTCGAAGGAAGTGAAAGTGGGCGATACCATCACCCATGTGGCCAATCCGTGCGAAAAGGCCATCGAGGGCTTCCAGGAAGTGAAGCCGATGGTGTTTGCCGGCGTCTATCCCATCGATCCGACGGATTATGAGAACCTGCGTGCCTCGTTGGAGAAGCTGCAGCTGAACGATGCCTCGCTGACGTTCCAGCCGGAGTCGTCGGTGGCGCTGGGCTTCGGCTTCCGTTGCGGATTCCTCGGCCTGTTGCACATGGAGATTGTGCAGGAAAGACTGGACCGCGAGTTCGATATGGACGTCATTACCACCGTGCCCAACGTGTCGTATATGTGCTACACGAAGCAGGGCGAGGTGAAAGAGGTGCACAACCCCAGCGGCCTGCCCGACCAGACGCTCATCGACCACATCGAGGAGCCCTATATCCGCGCCTCGATTATCACCGCCTCGGCCTTCATCGGCCCCATCATGACGCTTTGCCTCGACAAACGCGGCGAGCTGATTGACCAGCAGTATGTCAGCGGCGGACGCATGGAGCTACACTTCATGCTGCCGCTGGGTGAGATCGTCATCGACTTCTACGACAAGCTGAAGAGCATTTCGAAGGGCTATGCATCGTTCGACTACCATGTGGACTGCTTCCGCCCGTCGAAGCTCGTCAAACTCGACATCTTGCTGAACGGTGAGCCCGTGGATGCCCTCTCCACATTGACGCATCAGGACAATGCCGTCACCTTCGGGCGCCGTATGTGCGAGAAGCTGAAGGAACTCATCCCACGCCAGCAGTTCGACATCGCCATCCAGGCGGCCATCGGTGCGAAGATTATTGCCCGCGAGACGGTGAAACAGGTGCGCAAGGATGTGCTGGCGAAATGCTATGGTGGCGACGTCACCCGTAAGCGTAAACTACTCGAGAAGCAGAAGCGCGGCAAGAAGCGCATGAAGCAGATCGGCAACGTGGAAGTGCCGCAGAAGGCCTTCCTCGCAGTATTGAAATTAGACTAATCTAAGCCTTAAAAAACCATAAGAAAAATGGCCAACCTAAGTTTAACTCCCCGTGACGTGGCTCGCGAACTGGCGCGCCGCTACAGTACCATGACTCATGACGAGCTGGATGTCCTTGAAAGCATCCTCATCCCACGTAAGTACGCCAAGAACGAGATTATCCTGCGTGAAGGCGAGACCTGCGAGAACATCTACTGGGTGGTGAAGGGTCTGGTACGCCAGTTCTATTACAAGAACAAGAAAGAGCTGACCGAATACATGGCTACCGAGAACAGCATTGTGATGTGCATCGAGAGCCTGTTCCTCGAAGAGCCCACACGTCTGCAGATACAGGCGCTGGAGCCTTCCATCATCTACTCGCTGCCGAAAGCCGAACTGGAGCAGGCCGCCATCAAGTGCATCAACATTCAGATGCTCTATCGCAAGATACTCGAAGAGTCGCTCATCATCAGTCAGCACCACGCCGACATGCTGCGATTCGAGACAGCCCAGGACCGCTACGCCAAGCTGGTGAAACGCTCGCCGCAACTGGTGCTGCGTGCCCCGCTGGTCTACATCGCCAGCTATTTGCAGATGACGCCCGAGACACTCTCACGCGTCCGTACGGCCGCCCTGCTCAACGGCTAAGGTATCCGTTTGCACACCCCCAGCTGCACTTTTTTCCTAAAAAGAGCGGGAAAAGTTTGCACGGTCGGGAAAAAAAGCGTACCTTTGCACGCTGAAACTATTATTATCAACATTTTTAAAGAACAATGAAACAAGGAATTCATCCAGAAAACTATCGCCCCGTCGTGTTTAAGGACATGTCCAACGGCGATATGTTCCTTACGAAGTCTACCGCAAAGACGAATGATACCGTAGAATTCGAAGGCGAAACTTACCCAGTGGTAAAAGTAGAAATCTCCAGCTCCTCTCACCCCTTCTATACAGGTAAGAGCAAGCTCGTCGACACGGCAGGACGCGTCGATAAGTTCATGAGCCGCTACGGTAAGGCTGCGAAGAAGTAAGATACTTTCAACACACACCACATGACTTAAAAAAGGTGCGTCCAAGGTAGTTGCATATGCCTTGAGCGCACCTTTTATCTTTTTCTAGAAACCCAACCATGAAACTGCTGACCTTCGGGCGACTGCTGCCCTTGGCGCTTCTTGCGCTGACCCTTGCATCGTGTCACGGCAGCGATGACGAGGACGACAACCAAAAGCCATCCGCCAATACCAACGTCAACGCCAACCCCACTGACAAGGAGCCGGCCCTGCAACGCCTGGAGTTTCCTCGCGTGAAGGGAGGCCGCAGCCTCGTGCTCATCCACACCACCAACGACTCGTACGGCATTAACTACAGCGTGGAGTGGGACTGCGACAAGAAGGCACAGCGTTGGTCGGCCTATCAGATGACTGCCGCCACGATGGTGCAGAAGACATCGCGCTATTACTCCAGCGACAACCAGTATCCCTTCGATCCGCTGCTACCCAATAATACCTATCTCACCCAGGACTGCTTCTGGAACAGCGGCTACGACCACGGACACATCTGCCCGTCGGCCGACAGACTCTATTCGGCCGAAGCCAACTACCAGACCTTCTTCCTCACCAACATGCAGCCGCAGTCGAAGGCCTTCAACGCATCGGAGAACAGTCCTTGGTATCGTTTGGAAAGTCAGGTGCGTAGTTGGGCCAAGAATGCAGGGACTGAGGTGCTCTATGTAGTGAAAGGTGGCACCATCGAGGACAATCAAGTCCTGACGAATAAGGATGGTAGCCTGCGACTTATTAAGGGCGAGATGCGTGTACCCCAGTATTTCTTTGTGGCGCTGCTGCTGAAGAATGCTCAGGGCTACAAGGCCGTGGGCTTCTGGATGGAGCACCGCGACAGCTATGTTAACTACGAGCCGCTCGGCAACTGGGCCGTCAACATTCGTGACTTGGAGGAGAAGACAGGCATCGACTTCTTCTGTAACCTGCCCGACGACGTGGAGAACAAGGTAGAGACGCTGCCCATCGAGAACGTGAAACGTGCATGGGGATTGTGACAATAACCGTTAAACAATATCCGTAGTAAACAATTAACAATAAACACTCAACAATAAACATAAAAACCAAACCAAAGAACAACAATGAAAACTGTTTATGATTTCACTGTCAAGGACAGAAAAGGCAAGGACGTGTCGCTGAAGGAGTATGCCAATGAGGTGTTGCTCATCGTGAACACGGCTACGAAGTGCGGTTTCACTCCGCAATACGAGGAACTGGAGCAGCTCTACGAGAAATACCGCTCGCAGGAGTTTGTCATCCTCGACTTCCCCTGCAACCAGTTCGGCCAGCAGGCTCCCGGAACCGACGAGAGCATCCATGAGTTCTGCAAGCTGAACTTCGGCACAGAATTCCCCCGCTTCAAGAAGGTGAAGGTGAACGGCCCCGACGCCGACCCGTTGTTCCTCTACCTGCAGGAACAGAAAGGTTTTGGAGGATGGGACATGGAGCACCCCATCGCCCACATCCTCGACGACATGCTGTCGAAGGAAGACCCCAATTATAAGGAGAAGAACGACATCAAGTGGAATTTCACCAAGTTCCTCGTCGACAAGAAAGGCATGGTTGTCGCCCGCTTCGAGCCCACTACCGCCACTTCCGAGATTGAAAAGCAAATTGAAGAATTGCTGAAGTAGGATGAAAAAGACAAAGTGTTTGATTATCGGCAGTGGGCCTGCGGGCTACACTGCCGCTATTTATGCCAGTCGTGCAAACCTGAATCCCATTGAATACTGTGGCCTGCAGCCTGGCGGCCAGCTGACGCAGACCACTGAGGTGGAGAATTTCCCTGGCTATCCTGAGGGTGTCGACGGCAATCAGATGATGATGGACTTGCGCCAGCAGGCTGAGCGTTTCGGCGTCGACATCCGTGACGGCGAGATCACAGAGGTGGATTTTTCCTCGCGTCCCTATCGTGCAAAGGATGATGCCGGCAATGAGATAGAGGCAGATACAGTCATCATCGCCACGGGTGCCTCAGCCAAATACTTAGGCCTGCCCGACGAGCAGAAATATATGGGTCAAGGCGTCTCGGCCTGTGCCACCTGCGACGGTTTCTTCTATCGCAAGAAGACCGTGGCCGTGGTGGGCGGCGGCGATACGGCCTGCGAGGATGCCCTCTATCTGAGCGGCCTCTGCAAGAAGGTCTACCTCATTGTGCGCAAGCCTTTCCTACGTGCCTCGAAGGTAATGCAGCAGCGGGTGATGGAGCGTGAGAACATTGAGATTCTCTTCGAGCACAATACCCTCGGCCTCTTCGGCGAGGACGGTGTGGAGGGTGCCCACTTGGTGAAGCGTAAGGGTGAGCCCGACGAGGAGCAAGTTGACATCGCCATCGACGGCTTCTTCCTCGCCATCGGCCATAAGCCCAACACCGACATCTTCAAGCAGTGGCTCGACACTGACGAGGTGGGCTATCTGAAGAAGATTGACGGTACGCCGCGCACCAAGCTGCCTGGCATCTTCGTGGCTGGCGACTGCGCCGACCCCGTCTACCGTCAAGCCATTACTGCCGCCGGTACTGGTTGTCAGGCGGCCATCGAAGCTGAACGATTCCTCTTGGAACAATAACCGTCGGTTATTGTTTTACTCTTCTCCCAGCAGGAGCTTGACTCTGTCTTGCAGGTCGCTGCTGCTGAGATTGCGGGCAATAATCTTGCCCTGCTTGTTAGTGATAATGTTTGCGGGAAGGGTGGCGATGCCGAGCTGTGCCAAGGCCGGTGACTGAAACATCAGGCTGTCGCTGACGTTGGGCCAGGTGACACTGTCGCGCTCCAGCACACCCTTGCCCTCTGAGGGGCTGGCGTCGATGCAGATGCTGAGCACCTTCAGTCGTTCAGGGTATTTCTTCTTCAGCTTGCTCAGCGTGCGCATGGGCTGTTGCGACTCGTAGCTCCATGTCGACCAAACCATGATGACGTTGACTTCAGCGCGCATCGTGGCATTGGTCACCGTGTCGCCTCCTGTGCTGATGGCCTGAAAGTCAGGCAGCATGCCGTCGGTGGTATAGGTCTTCAGCGCCTCGAGCTGTGTCAGCAGGCGTGCCACATGCTGATTCTGCGGCTGTTTCTCGCGCAGCTTCTCGCAGAGTGTGTAGGCCTTGGCGTAGTCGGGTGTGAAAGACTGTAGGAAAAATTTCTGAAGGAGGTAGAGGCTGACGGGTGAATCGGGATGCAGGCCGATGAATTTCTCGGCCTCGGCTTCAGCCTCTGGCGGCGTCATCTCATTGGTTTTCAGACGGAAGGCCGTCATCAGGTCGTTGTCGGGTGTCCCCTTAATCTCCGTATCACGCAGGTGTGATGCGTCGCCTTCCATCTTCACCTCGCCGCCCGGCGTAGCGAAGACGGGAATCTCGCTGTAGTTGGGAAAAATGATGGCCAGCGTGAGCGTGTCGGTAAGCTGCCGCTCATAGGTGAAGCGTCCGTCGTTGACGGCGATGGTATCCTTCTCGCCTGTGCTGACGTCGTAGATGTAGAACTCGCCCTGGTTCAGATTCTTGAACTGGGCCTCCAGCTTAAAACGGTCAGCCTGCTTGCTGCACGATGATGCAGCAAGCAGGATGAGAAAGAGTATGAGGTATTTGAATTTACTTCTGAACATTCTTCAGTTCGAGGTCCTTGGCGGCGTATGCGGCAAGTGACGGATCCTTGGCAACGGCAGTAGCCAGAGCCTGAGCGGCGGCGGTATTGTTGCCGGTACGGGCGTTGAGGATGGCCTTCAGATAGTCGGTGGTGGCGTCGGCATTGCGGACGTTGGCCAGCGTCTGAGCGGCAGCCTGATAGTTCTTGTTCAGGATCTGAGCCAGGGCGGCAGAGTTGGTAGGCAGCTTGCCGAAGTCCTGTTCGGCCTGTGCATAGAGGCCCTGTGCCAGGTGCAGGTTGCCCAGCACCTCGTTCAAACCGTTGGCATTCGTAGCCTTCGAGATGAGCTCCTCGGCATACTTCACCTCGCCCTGCTGCAGAGCAATCAGTCCCATGTTGGCGTTGGTCTCGGGCAGTGCCTTGTCAACAACATAGGCTTTCTCTAACCAGGCAGCTGCCTCGTTGTAATTGCCTTTTGCATACTCGATGAGTGCAACATTGTTGAATGCGCGGGCATCGTTCTTATAGAATTGTGCAGCCTTCTTGTAGGCGTTCTCGGCCTGATCCAGGTCGTCGCCGTAGAGGGTGGCGGCATAGAGCAGTTCCTCAACGCTGAGCTTCGAAGCATCGGCAGCCAGCTGGTCCTTGATCTGCTGGTCGTCGCGGCCCACCACGTCGTAGTTGATGGTCATGCGGGCACGGCGCAGCTGCGGCAGGATGCCGTCGGCCAGCTCGCGGAAGGCGCTGCTGATGTTCTTGATCTGCTGCTCACGCTCCTCGGGATCCTGATACATCGACAGGACACGCAGGATGACGTCCTTGTCCTGGATATTGGAGGCGCCGACCAGCTCCTGGAAGCCTTCCCAGTCCTCGGCGGTGTACTTCGTGTCGAGGGGAGCGTCGGTCTTGGCCTTCTTCATCTCCTGCTTCACATAGTTGGCAGCCACGTCCTGACGCTGTCCGGCCAGACGCTCGTTGATCTGATAGCCACCATCGGGCGATGCGTAGGCTGACACCTCAACGCCGTCAATTACCAATGTCTCCTGATTGGCGGCAATCTCGTTCAGCAGGCGCACAAACTCCTGCACGCTGTTGTTCTGCAGCTCCGAGCGGCGCAGGTTGGCCTGGCCGATGAGGAACTTCACGTTGGCCTCCTGCTTCTGGTTGATGATGCGCTGGAAACCGTCGAGGGCACGTGCAGGCTGAGCCGTGGCCAGCGTGCGCTTGTAGAGCTCGCTGGTGGCGATGACACCGTCGGCCACCTTCACCTCGGGCACCTTCACGTCCTTGTTGCCCACCTTGGCCTTGAAGGTGAGGAAGAGCTCGCTCTGTTCCATCTCGGGCTGATAGGCGAAAGTGCTCTTCATGGCATAGCGGCCACCCACGCGGTAGGAGATGGTCTGGTCGTTGCCGCGCACCTTCTCGCCCTGGAATGTGGCGGGCTGACCTTTCACGGTCTGCAGGCCGCTGGGAGTCTGGAAACGCAGCTCGGGCGTCACGGTGACGACGGCCTTCTTCTTCATATAGTTCTCAGGGAACACGCCGTTGATGGTGGCGGCCACCTGACTTGCCTGCGACTCTAAGGGATTAGGGGTCACGGTAAAGTTGTCTGCCGAGAGAGCGCCGAGCTTTCCCGAGCAGGATGACAGCAGCACGGCGGCTGCCGAAAGTGCGAACAGGATTGTCTTTTTCATTGCTGTTGGAAAATTATTTGTTTGAATGTCTATGCTTTCTTCGTTTGAGTCGTGCAAAGTTACACATTATTCTTATTACCACGCATCTGCAGCCTCGTTTTTTTGGTTTTATTAAGTATTTATGGCGTTTTCTTCGAGAAGAAACCGATGCGGTGGTTGCGGCCTTTGCGACCGAGTGAGCGCAGCTGGTAGACGCCGTCGGGCAGGGTAGAGATGTCGAGCATCTCGCTGTAGGGGAAGATGCCGACGGGCTGGCCGCTCAGGCTCTCCACGATGACGAAGTCGGCATCGAGCGTCTGTCCTTTGTCGGGCAGGGCGATGGGCCGTCCGTCGCTCATCGCAATGAGGCCGACGGCATATTCAGGCCCGGCATTGAGCAGCAGCTGGGCGGCAGGGCTCTCCTGGCCATAGCGGTCCATCGCCGTTACGGCGTAGTTCAGCCCTGTGGCAGGCACCACGAGCGATGTCTCCGTACGGCGCATGGCCACCAGGTTCTCAGCACGGCTGATGTCTACGGGATAGTCCTTCGAGGCATAGACGTTGTAGAGCAGATAGGGTGCTCCGCTGCGGTCTACGGCACCACTCCAGCTCAGCTGCTGCCCGTCTATCGAGAGCTGTGTGGGAGCTGTCGGCGCAGGCTTCCCCTCCCACGTCATCGGCGGGATGAGGGCCGGCGTGTCGTCGAAGCGTTTGCCCAGGTCATAGACGCCCTTCACGTTGTCGGTGAAGAATTTCGAGCGGAAATAGCAATGGCCCATGCCCAGCTGACGCACTACGCTCATCTGCCGCTCCACCATGTCCAGCGTCCATTTGCCTTCGCGCGGGTCGAGGAAGTAGATGCCCAGGCCGGGCACCACGGTGCGCCCGTAGCTGCGTTCCTGCCAGTCGATGGCGAAGGGATAGAAGTTGTCGCCCTGGAAATACATCATCGGATAGAGCTGGTCCATCAGCCCTGTGCGCAGCCATTCCTGAGCATCTTGGCACACGGCGGTGCGGGCGTTCCAGCC
>Ga0310696_10004238_pt1 | contig 17643 bp, 13 predicted proteins | sample AusTroGonzalo_MG_4_FD_203885 | JGI IMG/M metagenome (GOLD analysis project Ga0310696, IMG submission 203885) | Bovine rumen microbial communities from tropical cattle in Woodstock, Queensland, Australia - Gonzalo_02 (v2) (version 2) | ecosystem: Host-associated > Mammals > Digestive system >...
CTCGTGTCGCTCCCAAAGAATTCGCACGGATACCCGACTGAATCTCCTTCTGCGTTCTTTGCGTCAAAGGCCCTCATCGCCGCTTTCGCTTCATCCGAGCTCCCGCACGCCCTGCATCCAAGCCCCATGTGCGCCAGCATGTCCTTCACCACCGCATCAAACGGTATCATGTCCTTCTCCGGATCAAGCTTGGGATAGACGATGTCGCCGCTCTCCGCCATCACAGAGGCGAAAAGGCAAAGCTCGCCCGATTCAACGGGGCTCACGAAGAAGCGTCTGATCCCCAGAGGACAGCTCAGCGGCTGCCGTTTCGCGATGCGGTTCAGCCACCCTATCGGAAGCGACCCGTTCGAGAAGGCCACGTTCGCGAATCGCGCGGTCTTGATCGGCAACGTGTCCGAGTACGCCATGATGGTCTCTTCCATCAGCTTCTTGGTGGCGCCCATCACGTTCACCGGATTGGCCGCCTTGTCCGTGGACACGCAGAAAAAGGCCTCGGGGGGACTCTTCACCAGGTTGTCGAGCAGCTTCTTCGCCATGAACACGTTCGTCTCGCACATCGCCTCGATGGAGTGCACATCCCGCTCGGCGCGAACGTGCTTGCGGGCGGCGAAGTTCGCCACGATCTCAAAGGGGCCATGCGCGGCGAAGAATTTCTGGAAAAGCGGCGAACCAAGGTCGATGGGCTCCGTGACGTACTCCTCGGGGATGTTGAAGCCGTCTCCGGCACGCAGCTCGCGCGTCAGCTCTGTCAGCTGGTTCTCGTCTATGTCCACCACGTACATTGCAGAAGGCCTGAACATCCTTAGCGCGGCCTTCACGTAGTTGGAGCCGATCGTCCCCGCGCCGCCGACCACAAGCATTCGCCTGCCGTCTATTCGGCTGTGCATTTCATCTTCAAACTTCGCGAAGTCCGCGGCAAGCAGCGACTCCGCCCGCCTGGTCATGTACTTTCGCACAAAGCTCTCGATGTCGAAATCCATCATTTCATCGCCCCCATCTTCGGCAAGATCACTTCCCAGATCTTGACTGCGTATTTCGGCAGCAGCATCGGCCACCAGCATGCGTACCCATTGACGTGATTCGCCTTCACAATCTCCTCGTTCAACTTCTTTCTGGCCTCGACATTCCTTGTCGAGACGCCTCCAAGCCGCATTGCCGTGGTGCAGACCGGAACGTACTTGTAGGACATGCCATGTCTGCAGAAGAAACGCACGAGCAGCTCATAGTCCGCCGCAATGCGATACTCGTTTCTGCCGGGAACGTATCCCCCCCAATCGGCGAAACGCCCGCGCCTGATGAAGATCGCAGGATGCGGCGGCATGTAGCCCCAATGAAGCATCCACGGCCGCCAGAACCGGGCAAAGCAGACGCGCTGCGTCCTTCCGCCGACCTCCTTGACGAACCGGACGTTTCCGAAGACGCAGTCCAGTCGCCGCCCTCCGTCCACTTCTCCCGGATCCTCCTCAAACGCGCGAACGATCCGGGCAAGCACCCCGTCTCCATCGAGATAGTCGTCCGCATTCAGAATGCCGACGACATCTCCAGTCGCCATGCCGATGCCCTTGTTGACGGCGTCGTAAAGCCCGTCATCGGGCTCCGACACCCAGCGCATCCGCCCGGCGAACCTCTCCTCGTACTCTCTGATGATGTCCACCGTACCGTCCTCGCTGCCGCCGTCGACGACGATGTACTCGAAGTCGACGCCCTTCTGCGCGAGCACGCTGTCGAGCGCCGTGCGTATCACCGCGGCGCTCTGCCGGCAGGCTGTTATCAGAGAGACCTTCATCTGCGTCAGACCGCCGCCTGAGCCTTCATTATGGCGTCGAAGAGGTCGTCGTATTCCTCGAACGCCTGCACGTCGGGGTTCGCGGCCTTTATCTTCTCCGGCGAGCGGAAGAGGAAACCTGTCTTCGACGCGCGGATCATCTCAAGGTCGTTGTAGCTGTCGCCGGCGGCGATCGTGTCCACCCCGCCGCAGCTCTGGAGGCCGCGGACGGTGTCGAGCTTCGTGTGGGCGGAACGCATCTTGTAGCCGACCATGTAGCCGGCGGCGTCAGTCAGCACCTCATTGTGGAAGAGAGTCGGCCACCCGAGCTTGCGCATAAGCGGACGGGCGAAGACGCCGAAGGTGTCGGAGATTATCACGAGCTGCGCCGTTTCGCGCACTTTATCCAGAAACTCGCGGGCGCCGTCGAAGGGCTCGATGGAGTCGATGACGTCAATCACCTTGTCGAGCGTTAGATTGTGCTTCTTGAGAAGGTCAATGCGGTAGCGCATGAGCTTGTCGAAGTCCGGCTCGTCGCGGGTTGTGCGGCGGAACTCGGGGATGCCTACCTTGTCGGCAAATGTTATCCAGATTTCAGGCACGATTACGCCTTCCATGTCAAGACAGACTATTGTCATTTTGGATTCCTCTGTTTAGAGTTTGAAGTTTAGAGTTTAGAGTTTGGGTGTTGAATCTGGCGCTCATCTGAACGCCTTGTACCCCCAGTAGCCGAGCCATTCGTGGAAGAGGACCGAGTTTATCCAGAAGGAATCGGCCTTGGGGAAAAAGTCGAGGAGGCCAATGCCGCGGCCCGCGAAGTGTATGGTCGTCTCGAAGTCCGTTGCGCATGGCGTGACGTCAAGCGAAGGCGCATAGCGCTTGAACATGAGAAGAGAACGCTTCATGTGCCAGGCGGATGTGACGAGAAGCACCTTGCGCGGAACGGCGGGATCCTTCGCCGGAACACAGGAATTGACCGTCTGCTCCACGAACTTAGCGTTCTCCTCCGTGTTGCGCGCCAGATCCTCGAGACGTATGGACTCGCGCGGCACGCCGAGATCGAGAAGCAGCTGCGCGTCGCTTTCGGCGCAACCGCTCCCCGTAGGCACGACCATCTTCGCCTTGCCGGCCTTCCACGCGCGCGCGGCATGCCACACGCGGTCGGCGCCGGACCACATCTCGGCGTAGGGGCTCGCCTTCACGTTACTGCCCATGCCGCCGCCGAGTATGACTATGGCGTCGCATTCCGGCATCGTCTCAACTCGCGGGACTGGAATGCCATCCTGCGACCAGAACTCGCACTCGAGTGGAATACCTATCAGCCTCTGTACGAGAGGCGTTCCCCAGGCCCAGAGCCAGGCGAAATGAAGGCAGAGCACTGCAACGCCCATCCTGCGCGCCCATCTCCGCGATGCGCCTGCCATCACGAGAACCAGCCCCAGGACAAGCATGAAAAGGGCTATTCCAAGCGGGCTTACGGCCCATCCTGCGATCTTGTTCACCGTATACATGAAAAGACGATACGCTCCGCGCACGTGGGGTATGCAGCCGAATACCTCAAGTCAACGAGACATGGCGATTTTCCGCCCATAAAAGATGTCCGTATTTTACCATATTTGAGGCTTCTCGTGTCCACTAAAACATTGCCGACGACACGCGCCAGAGCGTGTCCGCAAGCACCGCCCCATCAAGTGAATCATTGAAGAAGCGATCATTTTCCGGAGAGCACGCCGACGGATGGAATGCGGTCCAGCACGGCGGCAAGACGCTCGCGCTTGAGACGCTCCTTCTCGGGCGAAGGCGAGAAGAGCGTCTGCTCGGAGTCTTCCGGCGCATCTACTATGTCCGTGACGCCAAACCCCACAAGGCGCACGATGCGACGCGCGGATTCTGGCCACTCGCGATCAAAGATCTCAAGCGCGAGGCGCCGGAACGAAATGTCGTCGCAGGCCGGCCATGGAAAGCGCGCCTGGCGGGTGATCGTGTTGAACGCGCCGTCGCGCAGCTTCAGCTTGGCCGTGCGCGCCCAGCGCGTCTCGCGCCGAAAACGCCGGGCGACTTCGGAGACGAGCTCCACGAGCGCGGCGCGCACCGCCGCGCGGTCCGTCTCGTCCTCGAGGAATGTATGTTCGCGCGATACGCTCTTCTCTGCCTCCCCTTCCCATGTCACAGGCGTGTCGTCGCGCCCGAACGCCTCGTCCACCAATCGCTCCGCGAGAGCAGAGCCGAGAATCCGCTCCAGAAAGCGCATGTCGGCCGTCTGCAGATCGCCGCACGTGCGGTAGCCGTATTTCGCAAGAGCCTCGCCCGTTTTCCTGCCCACGCCCCAGAGGATCTTGACGGGCCTCGGCGCGAGCCAGAGCGCTATCTCGTCGGGGTCGGACGGCATCTCGAAGAGTCCGTCCGGCTTGGCCTCCTCGCTCGCTATCTTCGCGAGAAGCCTGTTCGCCGCAAGCCCCACGGAGCACGTCAGCGAGCATTTCTCGCGCACCTCGGCGCGCAGCTTCTCGCCCAGAGCGCGCGCGGAGCCGAAGAGATGGATCGTTCCGGTGATGTCGAGGAACGCCTCGTCGACCGACACTCCCTCCACGAACGGCGAATAGTGGCCAAGTATCTCGAACACCTCGTCCGACACCTCCTGGTACACTTTCATCCTCGGAGTCACGAACACTCCGTGCGGACACCGCGCGTATGCCGTCCTCGACGGCATCGCCGAATGCACGCCGAACTTCCGGGCCTCGTAGGAGCAGGTGGACACCACGCCCCTCTCGTGCGGACCGGCCCCCACGATCACCGGCTTGCCCCGCCACTCAGGATGGTCCCGCTGCTCGACCGAGGCGAAGAACGCATCCATATCGACGTGCAGAACTCTCATCGCGCGGGAACCATGTTCAGTCCGTCGACGGCCCGGGCGTCTCCGCCTCCGGCTCCGCAGCGGCCTCCTCCTCGGCACGCGACACTTCCCCGAGAGTCTTCGTGCCCGAGAGCAGTGCCACCACCTGCCCCTGCACCTCCGCAAGATTGTCCAAGCGGATGCGCGGATCCAGCACCACGAACGACTCGCCCGTCTTGCGATGCTCGTAGACGCGGATTATCGTGTGGTCCTCCTGTTCCTTGGCGTCGCGTTCTACGAGTATCTTGGAGCGCTCCAGCATCACGGCGAGAACGTACACGACGTTCTTCATGGCCGGATCCTCCAGCGCGATGAGGCTACGCAGAAGCTCGTCGGCCGTCTCCTTCTTTAGCGGCTCCTTCTTGTCGGGCGGAGGCGGCGCAGAGTACACGCCCTCCCACTGGCTGAATGGCTGCCAGTCGCGCGGGGCGGCACGCCAGCATTCAGGATGACAGTCGAGGCGCTCGTAGCCGTCTGGGAGCTCCTTCAACACGGACACTACGGGGGATTTGTCGGCCAGGGGGCTGCCGCAGATGGTGCAGACGTGTCCGCGGCTCTTTATGTTCCATTCTTGTGCCATGGTGTAGATCGGATGTGTTGTTGATGCAGGTCAGAGTAAGCTGGAAGACGTCCTGGGCCGCTACCTGCGCCTGCGCCTTAGAGACGAGACGAAAGAGGATATGCGCGAGACGGCCACGCGGATCTGCTCGAAGGATGTCGCATAGCTCATTCGCACGAACCCCTCTCCAGAGGCGCCGAAGGCGGAGCCGGGGACGCATGCCACGCCGTAGCCGTCGAGAAGGCGCAGGCAGAACTCCTCGGACGAGAGACCGGTGGAGCGGATGTCGGGGAAAACGTAGAACGCGCCGCGCGGCAGAACTGTCTTGAGGCCCATTTCGTTCAGGGCTGGAACGAGATAGTCTCGACGGCGGGCATACTCGAGGCGCATGCGCGCGACGTCGGCGTCGCCGCGGTCCATGGCCTCTATGCCGGCCGCCTGGGCGAGGGTGGGCGCCGACATTATACCGTACTGGTGGATCTTCATCATCGTGTCGATCACATCGCGCGGACCACAGGCGTAGCCGAGGCGGTAACCCGTCATCGCCCAGCTCTTGGAGAATCCGTTCAGAAGCACCAGTCGCCCCTTCAAGGACGGGACGGGCGCGAAGCTGACTATCTCTCCCGTCCGGCGCCCAGTGCTGCCGTAGACGAGCTCGGCGTAGACTTCGTCCGCAAGAAGGAGCAAATCGTGCCTTACGACGAATCGGGCGATCGCATCGCGGTCGGCCCGCGTCAGCGTGGCGCCCGTGGGGTTGCAGGGGAAGTTGAGGAGCAGCGCCTTCGTCCTGGGCGTCACCTTCTCCTCGAGCGCCTTGACCGTCAGGCGGAAGGAATCCTCGGCGCGCGTCTCCGCGCACACCGGCACGCCGTGGGCGAGGCGGATCGTCGGGGCGTAGGAGACGAAGCAGGGCTCATGGTACAGTATCTCGTCCCCCGGCGAGGTGATGGCGCGGATGGCGAGGTCGATCGCCTCGGACACGCCGACAGTGACGAGCAGTTCGCGCCGCCAGTCGAACCGGGCGCCAAAGCGGCGCTCCACGTATCGGGCGATCGACTGGCGCAGGGCTGGCGTTCCCAGGTTGGACGTGTAGTGCGTCCCCCCTTCCTCAAGGCACGTCACAGCCGCGCGGGATATGTGCCAGGGCGTGTCGAAGTCTGGCTCGCCGACGCCGAGCGAGACCACGTCCTTGCGCTGGGCCACGATGTCGAAGAACTTGCGTATCCCCGACTTCGGCAGCTCCGCGACGTGCGGCGCTATGAAGCTCTTCCTCAACTGGGCAGAACCTCCTTTGTGCATCAGACCACCGGCAGGCGTCCGTCCCCGCCGAATTCGGCCAGGATGCCCTTCGACTTGTACGTCTTGAGCATGAAGTGCGTGGCTGTGGAAAGAACGCCGTCGATCGTCGAGAGCTCGGCGCTCACGAAGTGCGCGACGTCCTGGAGGGAGTCGCCGCCAACGAACACCAGAAGGTCGTACGCGCCACTCATGAGAAAGCACGCCTCGACCTCAGGGAACCTTGCGACGCGCTGGGCTATCTTGGCGAAGCCAGTGCCCTTCGCCGGAGTGATCTTCATCTCGATCACCGCCGTAACCTTGTCCTTTTTCCTCTTCATGGCCAGTTCCTCCTTGCTCTCCAGGCCGTCAGGCGCCGAAGAATGCCTCGTAAAGCGCGCGGACGGCGAGGACGCGGTCCGCGTCGCGTATGCAAATCATGAACGAGATCTCGCTCGCGCCCTGGCTCACCATGGAGATGTTTATGCCGTGGCTCGCGAGCGCCCCGATGGCCTTTGCGAGCATTCCCGCGCAGAATGCCATGCCCTCTCCAACGACCATCAGCACGGAGCAGCCGTGCGTGACGATGACGGAATCTGGCGCGAGCTCGCGCTTCACGCGCGCGACGACCTTCTTCTCCTGGGCCGGCGTGAACTTGTCGCCGCGCATCAAGACGGAGATGGAATCGACGCCGCTGGGGATATATTCGTACGCAAGCCCCTCCTCCTCAAGTATGGCGAGCACCTTGCGGGTGAAGCCGATCTCGCGGTTCATGAGGTACTTGTCGATGATGATGTTCGAGAAGCCCGCCGCGGCGGCGATGCCGGTGACGACGCCAGGGGTGACGCGCCGGCTCTGCTGGATCATCGTGCCCGGCTCCGAGGGGTGGTTCGTGTTGCGGACGTTGATCGGGATGCGGCCCTGGACGGCCGGGGCGATGGCTTCGTCGTTGAACACCCCGAACCCGGCGTAGGCGAGCTCGCGCATCTCGCGGTATGTCATGGTGCCGATGCCGGCGGAGACCTCCGGGACGATGCGGGGATCCACGGGGAAGACGCTGTCGACGTCGGTGAAGTTCTCGTATACGTCCGCACGCACGGCGGCGGCGAGGATGGAGCCAGTGATGTCGCTGCCCCCGCGCGGGAACGTCGCGACCGTGCCGTCCTTGCGGTAGCCGAAGAAGCCGGGATACACGACTATGCCGTCGAAGTCGGAGAACGCGCGCGCAAGGCGCCTGTACGACTCGTCCACGAGCGTCGCGTTGCCGCTCTCGCCCTCGAGGAGCATTCCCGTCTCCCTGGGGCTCGCGTAGCGCGCCTTGACGCCGCGGGCGTTGAAGGCCACGGCGGCAAGCTTCGCGGAGTTGTCCTCGCCTGCCGCCTTGAGAGTGTCCATGAACACGCCTTCGTCGGACATCGGGGTGGCGAGCCGAGAGCGGAGGTCTTCGCCTATCTCTGCCACGATCTCGTCGCCCAGCGAGAGCTCCTTCGCGATCGAGGCGTAGCGCGAGAGGACGGCGCCGTAGAGAGGCTTGACGTCGGCCTTCTCCAAAGCCGCCTGCGCGAGGGCGATGAGCATGTCGGTCACCTTCGTGTCGTCCTTGCTTCTCTTGCCGGGCGCGGAGACAACCACTATGCGGCGCGCGGGATCCGCGAGCACTATGTCTATGACCTTCGTCAACTGTTTTGCGTCAGCCAGCGAGCTGCCGCCGAATTTGCAGACTTTCATCTTGTATGCCTTATGTGAGACGGAAAACGCGCATATTATACCAAAACGGCACCCGTTCGCCAAATGAACGTTGCACCAGGAGCTTCAAGGGGGCTCTCCGCCAAGTTTCTGCTTTCAATCGCTTTACCGGCGCGACTGGCCTGCATTGGCGACGAAAAGTTCGTCGTCGACCAGAAGCGGGCTTTCGGGCCAGGGGGTGCGGAAGTAGGTGAGGGTATTGTCCTCGTCCGGAAACTCGGTGAGAAGGGCCTCGGGATCGGAGGGGCGGATGCCGCGGTCGTAATCGCGGACGTTGGCGCGCGTGGCTATGGCGGTGCCGGCGAAGGCGGCGCGCCCGCCGTCGCCGGCCGGCTTGAAGACGAGCTGCGCCGGATCGAGCATGATCACGGAGGCCGCGTCCAGCGGATGAGCCTTCTCGAACTTCTTCACGCGCCGCGTGTCGAGCGCGTAGAGCTGGGGGCCGCGCATCACGGCGAAGCGTCCGCTCTGGCGCAGACGGCCCTTGACGCAGCGGATCTCCATCGGGAAGTCGATGGAAACCCTGTCCCCCTTCTTCCATACCCGCGGAAGCGACATCATGTCGCCGGGAGCGCAGGGATAGGTGACGGTCTTCCCGTTCACCTCCACCTTCGGAGACTTGCACCATCTGGGCAGACGGAACATGAACGCGAACTGGGCCGGATGGTCGGGGTCGATAGAATATGCGATCCTCCCCGAAGCCGGGAAGTCCGTCTCGCACCTGATCGACAGGCGCGTGGTTCCGGCGTCGAGCGTGGCGGAGGACGCTTCGAAGATGTTCGCGAGCACTGCGCCGTCTCTCTCGTAGTAGACATATCCCGGCAGACGGCCCATTGCGCGGCGGAAGTTGTTCGGGCAGCAGTAGGAGTCCGACTCAAAGTACTTCCTCCCCCCGTTGAGCGGCGTATAGTACCTGATGCGGCGGCCGTCCCTGCTCTGAGCGGCGGGGAGCGCATTGACGACGAGGCGTTCCACGAGATCGCCGATCTGCGCGGCGTCGCCCTGGCCGAGGCGCAGGAGGCGGTCGTAGAAGAGGAGCTGGAATGCTATCATGCACGTCTCGCCCACGCATCCTTCGCAATCCTGGTCGCCGGTCCAGCATTCGGCGATGCCGCCGGTGCCGTCTATCAGAAGCCCGTTGTCGCGCGTCATGTGGTCAAGCGCGCGAAAAGACGTGCGCAGGAGGCGCGGATTTGCTTCGCGTCCGTACAGCTCGAGCTGTTCGAGGGCCGTGCCAAGGTAGCCATACGCCTGGCCATAGAGCATGCCGCCGCGGCCGCGGACGATTGGCGCGTCCCAGTCCATGAGGGCGCGTTCGCGCTTGGCGAAGTCGAGATACTTCATCTCGCCCGTGGCGGCGGCGAGGCGGATGAAACCGTGGGCGAGGCCAAGCGTCGTCTCACGATCCGTTATGTCGTAGAACTCCCAGCCGTCGTCCATCTCCGGCCAGCGGCGCATCACATAGTCGGCGGCCCTGCGCGCGGCCTCGAGGGAGCGTTTCTCGCCGAAGAGCTCCCAGTCGGTCACGAGGCCCTGGAGGATGAAGCCCGTCTCGTGCAGATCCCAGAGGGCGCGCATGCGCGTCTCGGGACTGAAGTAGCCGATGTAGCCGTCGTCGTCCTGAGTGTCGGCAATCGCGCGGGCAATCTCGCTCTTGCGTGCGGCGACGTCCGCGAACCCTGTGTATTTCGCGAGATACGCGGCGCCGTCGAGGAGCTTGCCGATTCCTATGAATCCGCCCTTCGACGCCTTCCTGCGGAACGGACGGAAGAAGTCGCGCTCCAGGTCGAGCTTCATCAGGTTGTTTGTGGCGGTGAGGGCGATCCGCCGGCCAAGAGGACCGTGGAGTTTCACACGCTCGACGGGGACGGAGCGCCACTCGTCGTTGCGGTGCATCTGAAGATCGGCGGCGCCCGCAGCGCAGCACAGGGCTGCGCATACGAGCGCCGACACAAGGCCGCAGAGTCGCGAAGTAGTCATTGCCTAGACCGCATGTGCCATGAGCCGCGCCTTCACTTGCCCCGGCATACCGCCATCGCCTCGGCGATCGTCACTGGCGAACCGCCGCGCTTCGCGGACATCTCGGCGGCCTCCATGAAAGCGAATATCTCGAGCGTCTCCTCGGGCGACACCGGCGGCTTGCCGGTGCGGAAGAAGTTCACTATCTCCTTGAGGAGCGGCTGGTAGCCCTTGTAGCCGTCGTAGATGACGACAGGGCTCTTCTGGCCCTTTGGCTTCTTCTCGGGGATGATGTAGCCGGAGTAGATCCAGCTGTTGCGCTGAAGGCGCAGCTCGCCCATGCGCCCGTCCTTCCACACGGCGTTGACCACGTCGTAGTCCTCGTTGCGGAAGCAGGAGACCTTCTCAACGCCCATGCCCATGATGGTGACGAGCGGCTCGAATCCGTGGATGCCGTACCATGTGTAGTAGTTGTGCGTTCCCTGCTCCTCCTCCGGGGCGGGGGCGACGAGGGCTGCCCCCTTGATCTTTCCGTATTCGCCGGAGCGCGCGGCGATGGCGACGTCCGAGAATCGCAGGGCCGAAGACGAGAAGTACTTGGCTCCGCACTTGCGGCCGGCCTCGTAGATCTTGATTGCGTCGGCGAGATTGTGCGCGATCGGCTTGTCTATGAACACGAGCTTGCCGGAGTTGAACACTTCGAGCGCCTGCTCGTAGTGGACGCGTCCGTCGTTAGACTCAAGGAGAATCACGTCCGTCTTGGAAAGGAGATCGGCTATGCTTGGCACTATCTCGACGCCCATCGCCTGCATCTTGGGGATGTACGTGGGATAGCGGTTGGTCGACGATATTATGTCCCTGCTGCCCCACTGGTACGCAGCCGTGACGGTGAAGCCCGCGCAGCCTGGATCCTTCTTCACGTTCATCAGCTCAGTGAACGCAAGCGCGTGGGAGGTGTCGAGCCCGATGATGCCGACTTTCTTGTCGGCGGCGGCCGAGACTGCGATCGAGGCTGTCAGCACTATCATCAATGTCTTTCTCATCTGTAATTTCTCCTTGTTGGATTCACTTCGTTGGATTCATGTTGGACGCCGGCATTTTACCATATTCCCGCCGACTGCGGGCGGAAAACTCAGCCTCGGCAGCCGCCGCAAGCATCGGCGTGCGGACAGCGGACGGACGGATCCTTGCCGTCGAAGCAGTACGTGCAGAGGCGTTCCTTCGGAAGGCCGATGGCGGAAACCAGGTCGTCGAGGCGCTGGAAAGCTAGCGACGTGAGGCCGAGGTTCGCTCGTATGTACTCCACCATCTCCGCGTAGGCGGGGCTGTCGGGGTCTGAGTACTTCGCAAGCTCTGCCCCCTCCTTGTCCCCCTCTCGCTCGCGGATGAAGCGGCGGGTTATGAGATCGTAGACGGACTTCGACCGCGAGAAGTTTATGAACCGGCACGGATAGACGAGCGGCGGACAGGCTATGCGCATGTGCGTCTCCTTCGCTCCGGCGGCGAAGAGCCGCTTCGCCTGGCGGCTCAGCTGCGTGCCCCGGACGATCGAATCGTCGCAGATCACGAGCCGCTTGTCCTTGATGAGGCCCGGGATTGGTATGAGCTTCATGGACGCGACGTGCTCGCGCTGGCGCTGGTCGGACGGCATGAAGGAGCGCGCCCAGGTGGGCGTGTACTTGACGAACGGACGCGCGAACTTGAGGCCGGCCTCGTGAGCGTAGCCAAGCGCGTGGGAGGTGCCGCTGTCGGGGACGCCGCCAACGGCGTCCGCCTCCACCGGATTGCGGCGCGCGAGGTGCCCGCCGCAGCGGTAGCGCGCCATCTCCACGTTGCGCCCCTCGTAGGAGGAGGCCGGGAAACCGTAGTACACCCAGAAAAACGAGCAGATCGCCATCTCTTCGCCTGGCTCGATGAGCGTTACAACGTCGCCGTCGGGCGTGAGCTCCACCATCTCGCCCGGCCCCAGGTCGCGCACGTAGTCATAGCCGAGGTTGGGAAGCGCGCACGACTCCTGCACGGCGATCATGGAGCCCTCCCTCCGCCCGAGGACGACGGGCGTGCGTCCATACTTGTCGCGCACCACCAGAAGACGCCCTCCCTCGGTGAGGATCATGAACGAGCAGCTGCCCTGGACCTTCTCCTGCACGCGGCGAGCGCCCTCCTCCAGCGATGAAGCGGAGGCAAGTATGGCGGACACCACCTCGGTGGGCCCCACCATTCCGGACGTCGTGGAATACTGCAGCTGGAGATGGCTCTTCTCGAACATCTCCTCCATCAGCTCGTCGATGTTGTTTATCAGCCCCACCGTGACGAGCGCGAACGTGCCGAGCGCGCAGCGCATGACGAGCGGCTGCGGGTCGGTGTCCGATATCACCCCAAGGCCCACGTTGCCGGAGAGCATGGCCACGTCGCGCTCGAACTTGGAGCGGAACGGGGCGTTCTGGATGTTGTGGATCGAGCGCTGGAAGCCCTTCTGCCCGAGGAGGCACATTCCCCCGCGGTGCGTGCCGAGATGCGAATGGTAGTCCGTGCCGTAGAAGAGGTCGCTTACGCAGTCCTCCTTCGATGTCACTCCGCAGAAACCGCCCATTTGACAGCCTTTCTCACAGATGGATCAAGAGAGTATTGAGATTCAGTAGAAGCTGCCCATCGCGCGGAACTTGGCGTAGCGCGAGTCGACGAGCTCGTCGACGGGAACGGGCGCGAGTTCGGCGAGCGCGGCAAGGACGGCCTTCTTCACCGCGGCCGCGGCCTTCGCGTGGTCCTTCTGCGCCCCTCCCGGCGGCTCCGGAATGATCTCGTCCACGGCGCCCAGGCGCTTCAGGTCCGCCGCCGTTATCTTGAGCGCCTCCGCGGCGGCCGGGGCCTGCGCTCCGTCGCGCCAGAGGATGCCCGCGCATCCCTCTGGGGAGATCACGGAATAGACGGCGTTCTCCATCATCAGTATCCTGTCGCCCACCGCAATGGCGAGCGCGCCGCCCGAGCCGCCTTCGCCGGTGACGACTACGACTATGGGCGTCTTGAGGAGGGAGAAGAACTCGAGAGACTTGGCGATCGCCTCGGCCTGGCCGCGTGCCTCGGCAGTGTCGCCGGGATACGCGCCGGGGGTGTCCACGAACGTGACGATCGGAATGCGGAAGCGTTCGGCGAGCTTCGCAAGGCGCATGGCCTTGCGGTAGCCGTCCGGCTGCGCCATGCCGAAGTTCGCCTCCACGTTCTCCTCCACGGTCGCGCCCTTGTGGTGGCCGATTACGAGGATCTTAACGGCCTTGGGCAGTGATTCGAGGCCGCCGGAGGCGCCGTTCCTCGAAATGGTTCCGAATCCGCACACGAGGCCCCTGTCGTCGTTCACGAGGCGGTCGCCGTGCAGTTCCTCGAAGTCGGAGCAGATGAGGCGGATGAAGTCGTATATGTGGGGGCGCTTCGCGTCGCGGGCGAGCTTCACCACGTCCATCGCCGACTTCGCGGACGCCTTCTTGGCGACAGCCGCCTTCGCTGATTTCTTCTTTGTAGCCATCTTGAATCCTTTTCTTGCTTTCGCCTCCGCGCCGGCATCCGACGGCCGGCGCCCGACAACGCAATTCTCAATTCTCGATTTTCAATTCACCTCAGAATCCAAAGTAGCGCAGCATCTTCACGATGAACGCCTTTAGCTGGGAGCGCTCGACTATCTTGTCGATGAATCCGTGCGCGAGAAGATACTCGGCCGTCTGGAAGTCCGGCGGCAGCTTCTGGTGGATGGTGTTCTCGATCACGCGCCGCCCCGCGAAGCCGATGAGCGCCTTCGGCTCCGTGACGTTGATGTCGCCCAGCATCGCGAACGACGCCGAGACTCCGCCCGTCGTCGGGTCGGTCAGAACGCTTATGTACGGCAGCCCCGCCTCCTTGACGCGTCCCACTGCCGCGGAAGTCTTGGCCATCTGCATGAGCGAAAGTATTCCCTCGTGCATGCGCGCGCCGCCCGAGGCGGAGCAGATCACGAGCGGACGGCGCTCCGCGATCGCCTGCTCGCAGGCGCGGGCGATGCGCTCGCCCGTGCCCGTGCCGAGGCTTCCGCCCATGAACGAGAAGTCCATCACCCCCAGCATCACCGGGATGCCGTCCATCGTGGCCGTGCCCATCACGACGGACTCCTTCTCGCCGCTCTTGGAAATCACCGCGTCGATCTTTTCCCTGTAGGCGCCGGAGGCGTCGTGGAAGGAAAGATGGTCGGAGTAGGAGACTTCGCGGAAGACCTCCGCGAAGGAGTCCTTGTCCGCCAGCTGCGCGATGCGCGCGCGGGCGCCGAGGCGGCCATGGTAGTTGCAGACGGGGCAGATGGCGTTGTTCGCTTTCCACTCGTCCTTGGATATGTACGTCTTGCAGCGGGGACACACCTGCCAGATCGCCTTGGCGGGCGGTATCTTCACGCCATTCTTCTTTTCGAACCAGGCCATTTGAGTAATTCCTTTTTGTCTTCCGACGGGAAAATTATATCATATTTTTTCCCTTCCGTGCGCCGGAAACGACTCGCCGCCGCAGTCTACGGCTCCGCAAGCGCGCCGGCGCGCACGAGGCTCGACGGATCGTTTGGATTACGCGCCTTGTTGGAGTTTTCCTCCCCCGTCAAAAGCGGCGCGTTGATCACCGCGCGCAGTTGATCCGGCGAAAGCGAGACGTCCGGGTTGAATTTATCCGACGCCGCATACCCCTCAAGCCTGCCCCTCAGCCATGCCGCCGCCGGATCCCCGTCGCGGAACTTGAAGGAGCATACGAGCATGCGCCCAGGCCCGACGCGGTACTCGAAGAGCGACGACTGGCGGATGGGGAACTTGTCCGACGACGCCACGTCTATTATCGGGTCGAACGGTACCCCGGCCTCAAGCTGCACCGCCCTTCCCCCTTCCATGAGCCATCGGAACTGCCATCCGCAGAACCCCTCGTGCGGCATTCCCGCGAGGGCGGGATGACCCGCCTTCACGACAGTAGCGTAGCAGCCGCTGCACCGCCCGGCAAGTCCTATGCGATACGTCGTTGGAAGAGACTTGAACGGCCCCGCGCCAAGAAGAAGCACCCTCTCGCCGCGTTCCATGGCCGCAACCAGATCTTCGTCCGAGATGTTGTCCACCACCCGAACCGCCTCTCCGGCGGGGCGCGCCGCCACGCGACCGCCGCACGACGGCGGAAACGCATACATCTCCCACTCGTTCTCCGCGGCCACCGCACCTCCAGCCAAGGCTGCCTTCAGAAGATACTTCCGCGGAACTGCGTCCGCAGGGAACTCGACGTCGAATCCGCCGAGCTCCGAGACTTTGCCGCAGGGCACGCGGCCGATGCGCCTCGCTTCAGAAAACACAGGGCCGCCCCTGCCGTCCGCCACGAGCGCGACTCGAAGCTCCGCGTCGTGCGCCTCCCCGGCATAGTTCGAGACTGAGAAGCTTACGCGCCTCTTCTCCCCCGCCCGGACGTTGAAGTCGCTCCCGAGGTCGGAGAGCAGAACGGCAGCCGAATTGTAGCGCAGCACGTTCTGGACTGTCTCGCCGGGCTTGAGGCGGAAGAATTCATCCATCATCCCCACCGAATATCCGAACGTGTGCCAGTGGGTGTTGATGTCTCCGAGAAAATCGAATCCGGTCGTGCGGCGCGACGCGCGCATCTTCTCGAACGTGAATTTCCGTATGCGCCTCATCCATTCGCAGGAGTTTCTGAAGTACGCAGGAGCCCGCCCGAGAAGCCCCCTTCTCTCAAGCTGGCGGCGAAGCCCCGAGAAAAGGCCAGTCGCCACGACAGGCGATCCCGGGGGATACTCGCCTTCGAGCGAAAGGTCGGCGTAGCTGCCGTCGATGCATATCTCGTGCGAAAGGCGCGGCTTGCCGCAGAATGCGTCTCCCCATTCGTCAATCTTATCCGCCCCAGGACCGTTCAGAGAATTGTAGCTCACGGCCCCAAGCTGGTAGGACGTGAACAGATCGCAGAACGCCGCAAGCCTCTCCATGCGCCTCGGATTGTGCGAGAACGGCTTCCCCACGATGTCGTCCTTCCCCTTTACGAGCGCGTACTCCACGCCGCGCATGGCGCTCATAGGCGAAAAGAGGGAGTCGGTCCCGGCGTGCACCGCGTCCGCGACTTCCCTGAGATACGCCTCGGCCTTCCTGTCTATGCGAGTCTCGTTTCCGGTGCAGTATATGACTACGCACGGATGCCGCCGGGCGAACGCGATGATGGACTTGTACTCGTCCACGGTCACGAAGTTTGGAGATTCCACGTGCACCAGCATCCCCAGCTCGTCCATTGCCTCCAGATACTCCTCCGGCGGAACGTACGTGTGGAACCTGACGAAGTTGAAGCCCAGCTCCTTCCTCCGCGCCGTGATGCTCCTGTAGAAGTCCAGATCGCGCGGCAGATGCACGGTCTTCGCGAAGTAGCAGTGCTCCGTCACGCCGCGCAGATACACCGGCCTGCCGTTCAGCCGCAGTCCCTCGCCGACGGCCTCAAGCCGCCTTATCCCGAACCGCCGCCTGCATTCTCCTCCCGGCGCGGCTATCGACAGCGTGTACAGCGCCGGACTCTCCGGCGTCCAGAATTCCATGCCATCGGCCGGCAGCGTGAAGTCTCCGTTCGCCTCGCCTCTGGCGACGACGCTTCCGTCTGCCGCGGATATGGCGTAGCTGAAGCGCTCGCCGCCCGACACGTGCACCGTGAACGACTTGAGGTCGCGCGCCGTGGTCACGTACACGTCCGAGACGCCGTTCGCCGGGAAACGCAGCTCCAGGCGCCCCGCCACGCCGCCCGTAGAGGCGAACAGCCCTCGCGTCGAAAGCCCGCTCACCATCGCGCCTTCGTATCCCGTGTTCGGACAGTTCGAGACGGCCATCACTATCTCGTTCTCGCCCTCGCGCAGAACCCCCTCCGGAATCTCCAGCTCGAACGGAGCTGAAAAGCCCTGGCGAAAGGCGACGAATCTGCCGTTCACCCACACGCGCACCTGGTTGCGCACGCATTCGAACGCCAGAACCGCCGGACGGACGCGTCCGAGGGAGACACGCCGACGGTAGAAAAAGGTACCGTAGACGTTTGGCAGAGTCGTGTCGAACGCCCTGCCTGATATCGGGAACTCCTGTCGAACGTACAGCGGATTCACGGCGAAGCCTCCGGACAAGCCGGCCGCACGGAAATCGTCCGCCATGTCCTCCCAGTACCCCGGAACGGCTGAGCGCACCTCCTTTCCGGCAAAGGCATGACACTCCGCGCTCTCCCACCCATTAGACGCGTACGCCATCTCCCACGCTCCGTCAAGCGGGATGGATTCAAACACGCAATGTTCGAACGGCGACGCGGCCAACGAGCATGTCTGCATGGCCACGGCCAGAATGATGATTCTTTTCATGACGCGATTATACCACAACCGCGCCCGGCAGAACTTGCAAACGGCAAAAAATTCTTTCATTTGCCCCCTTGCGG